>Ga0173480_10000156_pt1 | contig 18981 bp, 18 predicted proteins | sample NitcycUS209509C1_FD_122622 | JGI IMG/M metagenome (GOLD analysis project Ga0173480, IMG submission 122622) | Soil microbial communities from Arlington Agricultural Research Station in Wisconsin, USA - Nitrogen cycling UWRJ-S209-509C-1 (version... | ecosystem: Environmental > Terrestrial > Soil... | reverse complement strand
GGGGCGAGCACCGAGACAAGGCCGGCGCGCGCATCGGATTCGGGCGGCAGCACCAACGTCAACTCGCGGCGTTCGCCGCTGACCAGATCGAGCACCTGGACACGCGTGTAGATGGTGATCACGTCGGATGGAACTTCGCCGGATTCGGCGATGCGTGCTCTTTCGAGCTCCGCAGCCAGTTCCTCGAGATGCTCGTGGTCATGATCGGTTCGCGCCGTGCTCGCGAGCAAATCACGCAGCCTCGCTGCGTCAGTTCGGGTGATCACAATGGAACGACTTCGCATCGCCGCCTCCTGTAGCGGCTTCGAGCCGCGGGTTGCTTCAACTGAGAGGCACGCTGCCTCGTGATGAATGTCATGGTGCTCTCGGGCCGTGATTCGAACAATTCAAAATATTAGTCGAAATGGTTTTATTAACTCGAATGATGGCTCCAAGCATGGCGAGGCGGCACACTCCGGACCCAACCCATGCAAGGGGAACAGGATGGTCAACACGATATTGGTTCCGGTAGACGGCTCGGCGGCCTCGCTGCGCGCTTTGGAACACGCTGCTTTCAGGAAGCGGAATGCCAATGGTGAGACCTCAATCGTCGTGCTCAACGTCCAGGTGCCGCTTCCTCCGAGCCGCTACGTGACGAGGACGATGATCAGGGATCACAACTCCCGGATGTCGGTGGCCGCACTGCGCCTCGCGCGATCCAAGTCGCGACTACTCAAACTCGACGCGAACTTTCAGGCGCGGCAAGGTGATCCGGCGGCCGTGGTAGTCAGATTCGCGAAAGCGGCGGGTTGCAGGGAAATCATCATGGGCACGCGAGGACGCGGCCGTGCCGCAATCTTCGTGTTAGGGTCAGTAGCGCTGCGGGTCGTTCAGCTAGCCTCGGTGCCCGTCACCCTGATCAAGTAGCTCCTGGTTCCGTTTGCTCACGCTGCCTGTCCGCCAGGTGGCGGGCTCTCGATGGGCTCGTAGTGGCTCAGCCACATCGCGTATCGCGCCGAATTGGCGGTGAGTTTCTCGAGGTCTGACCGATAACCCATCAGCTCCGCGAGCGGCGCTCTCGCCTGGATGAGGCATTGAGCCGGCTGGACGTCGCAACTGACGATCCGCGCATTCCGATCGATGAGATCGGTCCGTACCGCGTCGAGATGCGCCGGCGTGCACTGGATGCTCATTCCCATCCAGGGTTGCTCGAGCGAGACACCCATGTGATAGAAAATCGTGAGCGCTCCAATGCGAAGATTCGGGCCGTAGAAATCCCTGAGGATGACCAGAGCCGCGTCGATGGCGTCTTCGGTTTCGGCGCGAATGGCCAACCCCTGGTGAGAAGCAACGACCTCCACGTCCTCGCGCATCAGGAAATGTTGCTGAGCGTTCTTTGCGAACGTCAGCTGGAATGACTCGTTCGAGTGCGAGCAGATGCGCTCGAGAGGGAACTCGGGATGACTCGCGCGCTGCATGTGCAGCAACTTCGCGCGCGTGGCCAATCGCCGACGAGCCTTGGGATTGAGCGACGTCACACCCGCTGACCTGGTGTTCCCGATCGGTTCGTCGCCGGGCATATTGAAATTGTCATGTTTCAGATTCACGCTCCGCTCTCCTTGTGTTCGTTGCCTGCAGTTGGCAAGGACCTGACTACCTTTTCCTCTTCGCATGGCCTGGTCGCGGCGCTCACCGCGTTCCTGAGGTATTGCGGCAGCGCGAAGGCCGCACGGTGTACTTCGGGTGTGTAGTAGTGGGTGCCCAATGCGGCATCGGCAAATCGCGTTGCAAGCACGTCGGGTGTCGTGGCTTCGGGATTCAGCACGCTGCTCGCCCATCCAATGGCGACGGGTCCCCCGTAGAGACTCGGAACCGGGACCAGGTAAGAGGAAACCTCGGGAAAGACTGCCGCCAGGCCCCTGAGCGAAACCGAGAATGCGAGTGGATCGAGAAAGGGCACTCCGAGCCGCGCGATGAGCAGGCCGCCGGAGGCCAGGCAGCCACGTGCATTGCGGAAAAATTCCTGGTTGAGGCGTGAGCCGGTCATGCCGGCGCGTTCGCGAATGTCTACCAGCACCACATCGAAACGCTCCTCGGTCGTCGCAACGAACTTCGCTCCATCGACGGTGCGCAATTCAAAGCGTGGATCGTCGAACACGGGTGCGTTGATGCCGCCGAGGTGCTGGCGCGCCAGTTTGAGCGTCGGAAGATCGGGCTCGACTTGAACGAGCTTCTGCACACTTCGGTGCTTGAGCACTTCCTCGGCAAGTCCAAAGTCTGCTCCGCCCACGATGAGCACGCGCCCGACACGTCCGTGCGCGAGCAACGGAACGTGACTCATCATTTCGTGTTGGATGAATTCATCCGCGCTGCTCGCCCGCAAGGCGCCGTCCACCATGATCAGGCGGCCGAAATGCGCGTTGTCGATCACGAGCGCCTCGTGGGCGCCGTTCCTGCTTCGATCGACGATGCGATCTGCTTCGAAGGTGACATGTACACCGGGTGCGACCTGCTGGCTGAACTCGCCTGCGGGTCTAGTGCGACTTTCGTCGTGTTCCGAAATGGCATGGGCTCGCATTGGCATCCTGCTCCTTGGCAAACGATTCACTTGAAGCGACGCGTGCCATGGTGCGGGTGCGTGGCGGTTAGATCCATTTGAAATACTCTGCGGTTTGTTTTGGTTTTCTCGAAGGGTTATTGTCGAACCGCAAACGACAATCTGCGCAATCGCGCCACGGAGTACGACATGGCAGTGATCAGGCGGCTCAACTATCAGCATCTGCTCTACTTCTGGTCCGTGGTCAGAACCGGGAGTCTCACGCGGGCCTGCCAGGAACTCGCGCTGTCGGCTCCCACCATCAGCATGCAGTTGCGCACGCTCGAAGAACGTCTTGGGGAAAAGCTGCTCGCAAAATCCGGGCGGGCACTGGTCCCCACCGAAGTGGGACGCCTGGTGTTCAGCTACGCCGATGAGATTTTCGGCCTCGGACAAGATCTCATGGAGGCGCTCGAACATCGACCGACCGCGCGTCCACTTCGCCTGGTGGTTGGCATCGACGATGTCCTCCCGAAGGAGATCGCTTACCGGATCCTCAAGTCCGCGCTCTCGCTGGAACGTCCCGTTCGTCTCACTTGTCGCGAAGGCACGCTGGAGCGCCTCGTCGCCGACCTCGCGTTACACGAAGTGCACGTCGTGCTCTCGGATGCTCCGGTGACTCCGAGCCTGAACGTTCGTGCCTACAGCCACAGTGTCGGCGCATGCGAAGTGCTTTGGATGGCGACCCCCACGCTGGCGAAGACACTGCGTCGCAATTTCCCGGAGTCACTGAACGGAGTGCCTGTGCTGCTCCCGACCGATGACACGGCCATCCGCCGATCGCTGGATCAGTGGTTCGAGAAACAGGAGTTGCGCCCGGTCATGATCGGCGAGTTCGAGGATTACGCGATGTTGCGCGAGTTCGCTCGCGGCGGGCATGGGTTCTTCCCGGTGCCGTCGATTCTCGAGGAACAATTCAGCAAGGAGCACGGGGTCGCGCGAGTGGGAGCGGCGACCGGCATCAAGGCGGAGTTCTACGCGATCTCCGTGGAACGCAAGATCAAGAATCCGGCGGTCGCGGAAATGATCGAGCAGGGGCGCGATGCGTTCGCGAGCCTCAAAGGCTCGAGAGCCTAGTCGTGTTTGCCGCGGCTGCGAGCGGCTCGCATCAGCAGAATCGCGGTGACGGGAGCAGTCATCGTCAGAAACGCGGCGATCAGCAATTCGTGGATCACGGGTCGATCCGCGACCGCTGACGACACCAGCATCGACGCCACCAGCACGCATCCGGTGCCGAGAGTCGCGCCCATCGTGGGGGAGTGCATACGCGCGTAGAAACTTTTCAACCGGAGCAGGCCGATTGCACCGATCAGCGCGAGCATGCCTCCACTGATCAGCAGCATCGCGGCCGGCACGACGACCCAGGGCGACAGCACGACGTCGCTCATGGCTCGATCACCTCACCACGAAGCAGGAACTTCGCGAGCGCAGTCGAACCGACAAACCCAAACAATCCGATGAGCAAAGCCAGATCGAAGTAAACCGCGGAGCGCGCGCGAATGCCGAGCGTCAGCAGAACCAGCATGCCGCTGATGTAGACAGTGTCGAAGGCAAGCACGCGATCCTGGGCGCTGGGTCCACGAAAAAGCCGAACGAGTGCCAGGCACATTGCCACCATGAAACAGAGGGCGGCGAAGGCCGAGGCCATGTCGAGTAGTTCGTTCATTCGAATATCCTTCGCAGCGGCGCCTCGAAGCGTTTCTTGATGTAGTCGATCCATTGCTGCTCATCGTCGAGATCGAGCACGTGCAGCGTCAGGTAGGTGCCGTCTGCCGATTGGCCGGCCCAGACCGTCCCGGGTGTCGCCGTAATGATGGTGGCGAGCGCGGCGAGACCGTGCGGATCGCGCAGGTCCAACGGGATGTCGAGAAATCCCGAACGGATCTCGCGCTTCCCGACCAGCCCCAGCACGATGCGGCCCACCGCGATGTTCGACTTCACGATTTCGACGACCACGATGAAGACGAGCGCCATCGCCAGGTCGATGCGTCGCAACGTCGCGCGCACAGGACGCAGACGCGAGCTCGCCCACGAAATCAGAACACCCAGCGAGATGCCGAGGAGAATCTGTGCGGGCTCCAGTGTTTGGTTGAGCACTAACCAGATGGCGGTGAGTACCGTGACGAGGGTCGGCGAAACGGCGTCGAACCGGGTACTCATTTCGCTTCCTCTGCGGGAGGCGAACGAGCGGCGAGCACGGTGCGCACATACGTGTCTGGCTTATGCAGCGACCTGGCTGTCTCATCGAGATAGCGAGCTACGGGACCCGCGGCGACACCCAGTGCCAGGCATAACGCGACGAGCAACGCCACCGGTGCGGCTTCAAGAACCCGCAATCGAGGCGTGGTGCGAGCCGCTACGCTCCAGAAAAGCCGCATGCCGACACGACTCAAGGCGATGAGGGTGGCAAAGCCTGAGAGCACGACGGCGGCGATGAAGACCCAGCTCAGCACGGATGAATCGCCTGCCGACTCGCGCAACGCGCCCGAGAGCAAGGCGAATTTCGCCACGAAGCCCGGCATGGGCGGGAGCCCGACGACCAGCAACGTGCAAGAGACGAACATCAGTCCCAGGAAAGCCATGACGGCTGGAATGGCGACGCCAACTTCTTCGTCTTCATGAGACACGGACGGTTGTTTGACGCCGTAGCTCATGTAGACAGGCGCGGCACTCACCGGGCCGTCATCCGGCATTCCGGGCGGATCGGTGATGCGTGTGCGGTCCGTCATTCCCGTGAGCATGAAGAAGGTGCTCGTCGTCAGCACGGAGACGATCATGTAGAAAATGATGGGCCCGGTGAGCGTCTCGATACGCAGGCCAAACGCTGCGAGCAAAATGCCCATCGACACCATCACCGAGAAACTCACCAGCCGGGCGAGATGTTTGGAGGCGAGTATCGCGATGGTGGCCGCGATGAGCGTCGCGAGACCGAGATACAGCAGTGCCGCGGCCAGCGTCTCGTCTTCGCCGAGAATCGTTCCGACACGCAGGATCGAATACAAGCCGACCTTGGTCATCAACGCGAATATGGAACCCACGGGCGCATGTGTGCTCGAGTAAGCGCCGGGCAGCCAGAAGTTGAGAGGCCAGGTTCCCGCTTTCACGAGAAAGGCGACGCCGAGAATGGCCGCTCCGGAATCGAACAGCGCGCGATCCTCACCCGACAGCGCGGCCGCGCGTCCGGCGAGGTCCGCCATGTTGAGCGTTCCGGCGACGCCGTAGATCAGCGCGACCCCGATCAGGAACAACAGCGAGGCGACGAGATTCACCACGATGTAGTGCATGCCGAACTTGATTCGTTCGGGCCCGGCTCCGCGCAGCACGAGCCCGTAGGAAGCCGCAAGCAGAACCTCGAAAAACACGAACAGGTTGAACAGGTCGCCGGTCAGGAATGCCCCGTTCAGGCCCATGGTGATGAGCTGAAAAAGCGAATGAAACGGCTGCCCGGGGCGGTCCCAGCGTGCGACTGCATATATAAGAGTGGCGAATGCGACGATCGCGACCAGCGTGAGCATCACTGCCGATAACCTGTCCACCACGAGGACGATGCCGAAAGGCGCCGCCCAGTTGCCGATCGCATAGACGCCAACACCCTCCGGCCAGATGAAATGGGCGGCGTCGCTCGTGAGATAGAGCAGCGTGAACGCGATCAGCAGCTGGATCAATGCGGATGAAAGTGCCAGCGTCACGCGCACACCCCGCCGCGACTCCGGAATGAACAACATGCCCGCCGCGCACAGCAACGGCACGAGAATGGGAAGGACCAGGAGGTGCTGAAGCAGCGAGTTCACTCGGTGGGTTCCCGTCCATCCACGTGATCAGTTCCCGTCAAGCCGCGCAGCGCTATCAACACCACCAGAAACAAGGCTGTCGTTGCGAAGCTGATCACGATGGCCGTGAGCACCAGCGCTTGCGGTACGGGATCCGCGTAGAGAGCGGGATCCACGGGGCCTGCGCCCGCGAGGACGGGCGCCTTGTGTTCCACGAGACGTCCCATGCCGAAAATGAATAGATTGACGGCATACGACAGAAGCGTGAGACCCAGCAGGACCTGGAACGTGCGCGGCCGCAGGACCAGCCACACACCCGATGCGGCGAGAATTCCGATGACGATGGAATAGAGCATTTCCATCAGCGGCCCTCCAGTTCCTGAGGTGACAGGAACCTTCGAGGACTGCGAATCGACTGATGGGCGAGGGCCACCAGCATGAGCACGGTTGCGCCGATCACGAGCAGGTAAACACCGAGATCGAAGAGCAACACGCTCGACAAGTGAACTTCTCCGATCAGCGGCAAGTGAAAGTCAGCTGTGCGTGCCGTCAGGAACGGCAGCCCCGACCACCAGGCCAGCATGCCGGCCGAGCCGGCGCACAGCAGGCCCGTTCCGACCAGCGTCAATGGATATACCTTGAGACGTTGTTCCACCCAGACCGTGCCACCCACCATGAATTGGGCGATCAGGGCGGTGGCCATGACCAGTCCGCCGACGAAACCGCCGCCAGGCGCGTGATGTCCGCGAAGCAGGAAGTAGATAGACACCATGGCGGAGATCGGCAACAGCAATCGAACGAGCACCGCCGGAATCCTCATGTCGCCCGATGGCAGTATTTCGTGCGGGTTCGGTGCTGCGGCTCGAACCTCGCCCTCGCGTCGCTGCGCCTTGGGAACCTCGACGCTTTCGGGCGCGGGCCGGAATCGGCGCAGCAGTGCGTACACGATCATGGCCACGATGCCGACCACGGTGATTTCGCCCATGGTGTCGAACCCACGGAAGTCGACGAGGATGACGTTCACTACATTGCGGCCGCCGCCAAGTTCGAGCGCGTTTCGCAGGTAGAAGTCGCCGGTCTCGCTCGCGGCCGGCCGGGTGAGCACGGCATAAGACACCGCCGCCATGGCGACCCCGACGAAAACCGCAACGACGAAATCCCGCGATCGCCGCGCGCGAGCCTGGGTCGTTATCCGCCTGGGATCAGCGGTTTCGAGTCGCCTCGGCAGCCAACGCAAACCGAGAAGAATGAGGATCAGCGTCACCGTTTCGACGACGAGTTGCGTGAGTGCGAGATCCGGCGCGGAGAACCACGCGAATGTGAGGCAGGTCGCGAGACCTGCGACACCGACCATGATGAGCGCCGCGAACCGGTGATACTTCGTGTTTACCGCCGCGCCCAGCGCCCCCGCGCATCCCGCGCACCAAAGCAGCAGGAATAGTGGATCGAGGGAAGTCGCAGGTGCGCCGCCCGCGGACCATCCGCCAGACAATAGCGGAAGCAGCCCTGCTGCAAGCGCCGCGACCACGATGAGGAACAATTGTGGCTGGAGACGCCAGGAGAACAAGTAAGTCGTCAGTCGTCCGGCGCCGCGTATCGCGATCACGTTGACCAGGTCGAAGATGCGGCCCGCGTTGACGCGCGACAGCAGCGGTGTGGCCATCATGCTCTTGCCGCGGAGATTCAGCGCCGCGTAGAACGCGATTCCGCCGCCAAGCGCCACGAAGCTCATGAGAAGCGGCGTGTTGAATCCATGCCAGAGCCTGAGCTCGTAGTGAGGAAGATCCGAAAGAACGGAATGCGAGGCGATGGCGAGAACGGGCCCTACTGTTTGTTCGGGAAAGATGCCGACCAGCAGACACACGAGGACGAGCACGACGCTCGGCACCAGGATGACGCGATGAGGCTTATGCGGTGTACGCGGCAGTTCCCGAGATACGGGGCCAAAGAAAACCTGGTGGATGAAGCGGACCGAATACGCGACGCTGAACAAGCCGGCAATCGTTGCCATGATCGGAAAAGCGATCGCCAAACTACTGCCGCCTGCCAACTCCAGCGATTCGGAGAAGAACATCTCCTTCGACAGGAACCCGTTCAGGAGCGGCACGCCAGCCATTGCACCCGCGGCGACCGTCGCGACCACCGTCGTGATCGGCAACAGATGTCGCAGGCCCCCGAGCAGCCGAAGGTCGCGTGTCCCGGTCTCGTGGTCGACGATCCCCGTGCCCATGAACAACGACGCCTTGAACGTCGCGTGGTTCATGATGTGGAACACGGCCGCGACCAGGGCAAGCGGACTGTTCATGCCGAGGAGCATCGTGATGAGCCCGAGGTGACTGATCGTGGAGTACGCCAGCACTCCTTTCATGTCCCGTTGAAACGTCGCCGAGATGGCGCCCAACAGAAGCGTGATCGCGCCTGCGCCGCACACCAGCCAGAACCACAATTCGGTTCCCGACAGCGCGGGCCAGAGTCTGACCAGCAGGAAGACACCCGCTTTGACCATGGTTGCCGAGTGCAAGTAGGCAGAGACCGGTGTCGGCGCGGCCATCGCCTGTGGCAACCAGAAATGAAACGGAAACTGGGCGCTCTTGGTGAACACGCCGAGAAGTACGAGGACCAGCGCCAGAGAGTAGTGCGGATGCGCGCGGATCGCGTCGCCCGCGGACAGCACGGCGTCCAGGTCATAGCTGCCGGCAATCTCCCCGAGCACCAGGACTCCTAGCAACAACGCGAATCCGCCAGCCGCCGTCACGATGAGCGACATGCGCGCGCCAAGTCGCGCATCTTCGCGGTGATACCAGTAGGCGATCAGCATGAAGGAACTGAGGCTGGTCAGCTCCCAGAAGACGACCAGCTGGATGAGATGCCCCGACAGCACCACGCCGAGCATCGACGCCATGAAGGCCAGCAGGAATGCGAAGAACCGCGGCACGGGATCTGCGGCAGACATGTAATAACGCGCGTACAGCACCACGAGCACGCCCATGCCGGAAACCAGCATGGTGAACATCCATGCAAAGCCGTCCATGCGCAGATTGAACTCGAGCCCGTATTGCGGCGCCCACGAAGCAACGAAGCGAATGACTTCGCCATCGGCAATGGCCGGGTACAGCGACGCGGCCAGCATCGTGGAAGCCAGCGCGACGGAGCCGGCGATCCAGGACGCGACCTTCCGCGAGCCCGAGGTCATGAAGGCCGCGCACAGACTCGCGATGAAAGGCAGGATTACGATCAGGCAAAGACGCATCGTGCCTAACTCCTGTGGCTCGTCAGGCCCGGCTCAGGGCCTGTCCTGCTCTGCCTCGAGCTCGATGGACGAGTGCGGCGCAAGGCCGCGCGCGAGTAGTTCGGACCAGATTCCTTCGGCGTCCTCGGCAAATCCGAACAGCGCGAGGTCCGCACGATCCACCATGCCGAATTCGACGAGTCGTTCGAAGTTGATCACCGCTTGCCAGTAGTCGCGATCGACCAGGACGATGGGAATGCGAGGCGCCTTGTCCGTCTGGCGCAGAGTCAGTATTTCGAACAGCTCATCCATCGTGCCGAATCCGCCCGGAAAAACCACGAGCGCGTTCGCGCGCATCGCCAGGTGCATTTTGCGCATGGCGAAGTAGTGAAATCGAAAGCTCAAGCCTGGTGTCGACCACGTGTTGGGCCGCTGCTCTTTCGGCAACGTGATGTTGAAGCCGACCGAAATGGCGCCGCAGTCGGCGGCGCCGCGATTGGCGGCCTCCATGATGCCGGGCCCGCCACCGGTGGCGATGACGTTGTCGCGAGTCCGCGTGTTCGGCACCAGCGCACCGCCGCGTTCGGATGCAATGCGCCCGAACAGGCGCGCTTGCGCATACCAGCTCGCTTCGCGAGGCGGCCCGTCTTCCCGCACGCGAGCGCTGCCGAACACCACGATCGTGGAACGCACACCGGAGTCGCGCAGAATCTCGTCGGCCTTGGCGAACTCCATCAGGAAACGCACGCCGCGCATGGAATCGCCCAGTACGAAGTCCTGGTCGAGGGCTGCCAATTTGTAGGATGGTGACTGCATCTGCAGCGAAGTGACTTCGTCTTTCATTCGCGCCTTCGGAGTCTCTGGGAGCAGGGTCCGGTACCGTAACAGCCATCGGTAGGGTACGTGCTTGAAAAGTGCGTCGCGATCCCGGGGCAGGTATTCAGAGACCCTTTCGTGGTGTGGATGCTGTTGGGAGGCAGGCTGCATCGCTGTCTGCGGGTCGTCGAATCAATGGCCTGCGAGCCGCTGCTGGTTTTCTCTCCGCCAAATACGCTCCTCAATTGCATCGACAGCGTGGTCCCACCGGGTCTGCTACTGCCCGAGGGTATTGGCACGGCCCACTGGCGATCAACGTGTTGCCGGACGCTATTGCTTCCTCTCTCTCCGCCAGATTTCACCTCAGATTCCTCTTCCGCTCGAAGGACTACGCAGCCCCCCACAAAATCTGGCTGCGCGGTGACGTACTCACTGGCAGAAGCTGATCGGCATGAGTGCGATCGCACGCCGTCGGTTCCTGCAAAGCGGGCTTGGGCTTGGCGGTGCGCTATTGCTCGGCGCATGCGGCGGTGGGGGCGATGGCGAGCCGAGTAGTTCGACCCCGACACCAACCCCGACTCCGACTCCCGAACCTGCGCCGGGAGAGTGTCGGAATTCCTTCGCCGGCGGTCAGCGACTGGGTGACGCGACGTTCGTGGGTGAGAGTGAGCGTCCACTCGAGCAAGCATTCGGTGCCGGTCTGGACGGCCGGCTCTTCACCGATCTGTCGAAGCTCGATCCGACAAATCTCATCACGCCCAGCGAGGCCTTCTATATTCGCACCCGATACCCGGACTTGCTGGTGCCGGACGCACGCTGGCGCATCGCGATCGCCGGCCTGCCTGGCCCTGCGACCGATCTGTTCCTCGACGAACTCCTGCCGCGGGTGGTCGGACAAGGCACGCAGCTCATGGAATGCAGCGGCAATACGCGCACCGCGAGTTTCGGCCTGCTGAGCAGCGCCGACTGGACTGGCATTCGCCTGCTCGACGCGATCGATCGATTCGGGATTCCGGCCGGCGCGACGCGACTGCTGGTCTCCGGCTTCGATCAATACTCCCAACCGTCCGAGCGTTCGACACCCGGGGCAAGCTGGATATTCACTTTCGACGAGCTCGAGCAAAGCGGCGCATTCCTGGCGACCGGGCTGGATGGGGCGCCGCTGTCGGCTGATCATGGCGCGCCAGTTCGACTGGTCGTGCCTGGCTGGTACGGCTGTACCTGCATCAAGTGGGTCAACGAGCTGCGCTTCGTGGGCGAAGACGAACCCGCGACCTCACAGATGCTGGAGTTCGCGTCGCGCACCCACCAGAGCGGCACGCCCAGCCTGGCGCGCGACTATCTACCGGCGGAAATCGATCTCGCCGCGATGCCGGTGCGCGTCGAAAAGTGGCAGGTGTCCGGCGCGATTCGCTACCGGGTCGTGGGCATACAGTGGGGTGGCAAGGCGCGTACCGACAGACTCGAAATACGCTTCGGCGAAGGGTCCTGGCAACCCATCTGCACGACGAGCTTCTCGCAGACGCCCTGGGCGATGTGGGAGTACGAGTGGCGACCTCCAGCCACCGGTACCTACGCCATCACACTTCGCGCTGCGGATCGATCGATCCGGACTCGCCGGCTCGACGTTGGCTACTACCTGCGTGAAGTTGCCATCGACCAGGTCTAGGGCGAGTGAGACGAAAGGCCCATTGCTGCGGATTCACCTCCCGGCCGAAGCTCCTTGCGCATGCCCAATTCTCTTTCGAAATCATACCCACGCCTGGTCGCTCTCGGGATTCACGGATTACTCATCGTGGCGGCGGGTGTCCTCGGCATCGGAACGACCGCAGCGGCGGATGAACGAATCGAAATTGTCCCGTATGCCGGCTTCAGAACCGGCGGCGATTTCGAATTCGAGGACGTTCAGCAACACGCCCATGTCGACAGCCAAGGGTCCCTTGCCCTTGCCCTCAATCTGGACATCGACGCGAACTCTCAATACCAGGTTTACTTTTCACGACAGGCGACCCGGATCGAGCCGAATCCGGCGACCCCAAACGGCACGGACCTGGATATCGCGTATTTGCATCTCGGCGGCACCCTGACGCCCGACACCAGTCTCGCGCTCAAGCCCTATCTAGTCGGCACCCTTGGTGCGACCTGGTTTTCTCCCGATGAGGTCGGTGCGCACGACAGTACTCAATTCTCGGTCGCCTTGGGGGGCGGGCTACGAATTCCGGTGCGGCAGAATTTCAGCTTTCTTCTGGAGGCGCGAGGGTTCGTCACCTTTCTTTCGGACGGCAGGGCGTTTTTCTGTAGCTCCGGTGCGGCCGGCGGGGCATGTCAGCTGCGTGCGAATGGAACAATCTTTTTCCAGTACGAACTGCTGGCGGGTGCGGCGTTCAGATTCTGATGCAGTCAGTTCCTCGGTTGATCCAGTACCGGCTCCTCAGTGGGTCGAGAAAAAAACAGGCCGCCCGTGTGAGGAATTTCCCGGTCGCGACAGAAGCACTCTCGATGGTGTCGTTTCAAGGATGCGAACCATGTAACTAACCGATGGATTGGTCACTGTCTCCGTATTTGATCCCGCGAAAAATCGTGCATCCGTTGCCGATGTGGAATCAACGCGCCCATCAGGCCATCCACGGATCTAGTCCTTGTGCCATCGATCTTTTCCATTGGAGGAAGTAACTATGAAAGGACTGCTTGTCGTCTTGCTGCTCGCGTCGGGAGCCGCATCCGCGAAGGGATCCATCTTTTGTGAGTGGCCGGGCGGTCCAGACCGCGTAACCAATCAGTCAGCGGCAAAAGGGGCGCACTATGTGGGCGAAGCGTTTGTCCTTGGTGTCGACTCGCTGGCTGACTGGTCCATCCAGTACCCGAACGGTTCAAACCAGAATCTCGGGTCAGGTTACGCAGCCGGCATCAATGCGCCAGCACCAGGCGAGTACATCCTGAGAGCGTTCCGGGTGACCGAAGGCTACTGCAGTCTGTTCGACACCGTGCTGGCCATGCCGTCGGTAAACTCCATTACAGCTGGCGGGACATTGTGGACCGCGAGCCCGGTTTCGTTCAGCGCGTCGGTTTCGAATGGCGTCGATCCGAAAACCTACCTGTGGAATTTTGGCGATGGCAAGACCAGCACCGCGGTAGCGCCCACCTATTCATACAACACGCCCGGAACCTTTAACGTCAGTTTGACGATCACGGACGCAAACGGGCGGCAAGGCTCGCGCCAGCAACCCGTCACGATTGCCGATAATCCCAACGTGCCTGGACAGCCCACTGCGATCTCTGCGGAATTCATGGGGTGTGGCGTATACGCGGCGAGATACGCGTTTGACTGGGCTCCCACAGGCAGCCAGCCCTCAAACTACTACCTGTACAAGATCAAGACGGCATCCGCGACGACCTGGACGCAACTCTGGCTCACGCGCCCGATGCGAACAGAACCCAGCCTCTACGCTGGAAACTATGTCATCGAGGTAAGCGGCTGTATCTCGAACTCTGCGACAACCTGCGGGCCCGTTCGAACGAGAGTGCTGCCGGTGGCGCCTTGCAGTGGCGGAGGCGCTGGTTCGGGACGCTAGCCTTTCGCACGGTGCGCGGCGGGAGTGCGCTTGTCGGCACTCTCGCCGCGTTCGACTCGAGAAGCTAGTTGTCCGCGACGGGTTCCGAGTTCGTTTCGAGCGAGCGCGGATCGCGCAACACGTCGATGGTGAACGTCGTGCCAGTGTCGGCATCGCTCTCGACCGCTACCGACCCGCCATGGGCTTCGGCGATGGTCTGCACCAGCGCGAGTCCCAGTCCCCACCCTGCCTTCCCGCTCCGTGCCGCGTTGGGCGCCCGCCGATAGGGCTTGAACAGGGTGTGCAAGTAGTTCGGTGGAATGGGATCGCCAAGGTTGTGTACGGAAAGCAGAAGTCGTTCTTGAGTTTCGACCACACGTACGGTGATTGCGGTATTCGGCCGTCCGTACTTGGCGGCGTTTTCAACCAGGTTGTGCAAGGCCAGGCGCATTTTTTCTTCGTTCAGAAACGCGCGAACCGGGTGCGCGATTTCCAATTGCACGTTCGCACCCGCGGGAATCAGGACATCATCGAGCACGCTCTGCACGAGCGCGCCGACGTCGCGCTCCGAGAAGCGGAGCGGCATGCGCACGCCCGCATTGCCGCGACTGATATCCAGGAGGCTCCCAATCAACCGGTCCATGTTCCGTAGATTGTTCGTCGCGCGCGTCGCCAGCTCATCGCCCTGCGAAGTTTTCGTTTGCCGACGAAGTATTTCGATCAGGTTCATCGCCGTCTGCAACGGCCCACGGAAGTCGTGAGTGAGGGCGGCCGTGAAAAATTCACGGAAGCTGTCCTGAACGTCCACGAAAGCCGCTGCCGCTTCAGCGATTCCTTCGTCTATGGAGCGGTGTACGGCATCCCATTGCTCGTGAGTCAGTGCTTCTCCGGTGCGGATGACGGCCACGAGGATCTCGCGCAGGAATTGATATTCCCGGATCACATCCTTGAGCGAGTACGACGTGAACTTTGCCCGCTCGTTGCCGTGCTGCAGCGCAATGTTCGAGAACTGCGACGCGTACAAGTCCCGATGTTCGGGTGACATGGACAGGGCGAGTCGGGTGATGAACGCCGGCAGCGTATCAATGATCACGGGATGGGAAGTTCCCTTGGCGCCTGGCAAGGATGCGCGCACGCGCTCGCAAAAACGCTCGAGGATCTCCGCCTTCTTGCGGATGACGAGGGCGGAGGGACCTCCGCCTTTCAATATCTCGTCATCGTAGTCCTGGGGAGCGCTCACCGCTGATCCCGGGGTGGCGACAGCAGAATGTCTGCGCTTGCCTTACTTCTCACAGTTCATTTTCGGCAAGCGCTCAGCGCGCCTGTATAGGTCTGTGCGGAAGGATTTACCACCGTCAGTCCGTGCACGCAGACAGGATTTTCTGACATCCGGCCAAGGGGCCCATCCAGGCACGCGAAGGCTGCGTACCCAGGTCAGGAGTCTTACGCATGCGCGGCGGTTTCGCGTTTGCGACGCTCACTACCTGCAATTCTCGGGAGGTCAGGTTCGTGAAAGCATTATTGTTCAAACAGCTACTGGTTTCGATCGCCGCACTCGTGTCGGCGGCTTGCACTTCCACTACCGACGGACTTCAACTCGAAAACCGCGAACAACCTGCGGCCGTCGCATCCAACGGTCATCACGACGCAACATCCTGCCATTGCTCGCCCGCGAGCTGTTCAACCGGTACGGAGGGAAGTAGCGAGGGCAAATGCCAGATGACAGACGGCATGATGAGCCGTCACGCTTCATCCCCGGCGGTGGCCGTTGAGCAAAAGTAGCGTGCCGCGGCACTGATCCCCGGGGACCGGCCAATTGCCTGACTCAGACGGGCAACGGCATGAGCGGCGTCGGCGCAACGACCCGCATGCCGCGCGACTTGCCGTTCACGCGTGATTCGAATCGGGGCGGCTTCACCACCAGCACATCGCAGGGCAGGTGATTGAGCACGCGTTCGGCAGTATTGCCGATGAACACGCGTTTCAGCCCGGAGCGCGAGACTGCACCCATGACGACGATCTGCGCGCGCATGTCCTCTGCTGCCTTTGGAATGGCATAGACAGGATCCCCGTTCACCAGGTGTCGTCGTGCGCGCGGAATTTCCGCCTTCTCGGCGAAAGTTTTGAAATCCTCGGCGTCTTTGCGTTTCTGCTCTTCGTAGCTGGCCGCCAGCGTGGCAGCGTCTATCGCCGGATCTCCGAGCGTCAGGCCGAACACCGCCGGGTAGTTGGCATGCATGACGTGGAATGAGCCACGCAGCGAAGCCGAGATTCCTTCGCCGGCCGCAATAATTTCCGAATCGAGCCTGGCTGGCTTGGCATGCAGGTGCGACGGATCGACTGCGGCGAGAATCGCCGGCCGTCGATACGGTTTGGTGTTCTTGAGCAGCAGTACCGGTACCGGGCTTGTGCGCAGCAGCTCCCAGTCGGTGAGATGCATCAACCATGGCTTGAGGCGGCTGCCTTCGTGGCATTCGGCGATGATCAGGTCCGCGCCGCTCTGCGATGCACGGCGCACGATGGCTTCATGCGGTGGATAGTCCCATTGCACCTTGCAGGTCACCGTGACACCTCGGGTGCCGGCACGCGCGGCATGTGCTTCCAGCCGCCGCTGACGCAGATCGAGCGCTTCGCGCTTGAGCTCCGCGAGCGAGGTGCCGGTGAGCGGCTGCATGTCGAGGAACACCGGCGTCGAAATCGCATGGTAGAGCTCGAGGGACGCACCCAGGCGCTTGGCGATGTCAACGGCCTTGTCGATGGCGCCCTGCTTGCGCGAATCGGGATTCTTCACCGCGAACAGAATTCGGCGTATGGCGTGCATCTCGGCTCTCCACGGATTTCCTCTCCTGCTGCGAATGGTGTTCGCCGCAGGCATTCCGTGGGATTCGTAGCACTGCCTAAACCATCGGGGGTTCTACGTACGCTGGACCCAGTGCCGTGCGCCTTCCGATTGCAGGAACGCTTCGGCTCCTTGCCCGCGAAGCATGGCGAGCGTGCAGAGCATGCCGGCGTGGGTGCAGGTCGGCGCAGCCACGGTGATGGAGCGTGGGCCGCCGCGTATCGGGTACCCGTCTCGCGGATCGAGAATGTGCGAGAGGCGCTGGCCATCCGCATTGACGAATCGATAAGTGTCGCCGCTGGTCGCCACGGCGCCCGCGGTCAGGTCGACGAGTTTCGCCGCTCGCGGTGCGCTGGCATCGATGCTCTCGATGCCCACGCGCCATGGCCGTTCGCCCGCGCGCGCCCGCGTCACTGCGAGATCACCGCCGAAGTTGATGAGCGTCGCGCCATTTGCGGTCTGCAACGCGAGCTGGATTGCCTGGTCGACCGCGTATTCCTTGCCGATGCCGCCGAAGTCGATCTGCATGCCGGGACGCAAGGTGATGTTAGGGCGTGACCACTGAACCTTGGACCAGCCCACGAGCGGCAACAGCGCGTCGATTTCCGCGCGCGATGGCACGCGACTGCTGCCATCAAAGGTCCAGGCACGACGCAACACACCCGACGTGATGTCGAACATGCCGTCGGACAGTCGATGCACGAGCGCCGCGAAGTCGAGGAGGTTTGCCGTCTCATCGTCGACTTCGACCGGCGCGTCGCCGGACGTATTGATGCGCGCGACGATGTTGTCCGGGAGATACCGACTGAACTTGTCCTCGATCCGCCAGGCGGTGGCGGCAATCTTGTCGACAAGGGAGCGCGCCGCGGACTCGTCGCCAAGCTCGGCGAGCACCTCGCAGGGCCCGCCCATGGCGCGGAAGCGTCCGAGCCAGACGCCGTCGCCGCGTGCAAATTCGATGTCGCGTTTCGCCGCGCTCAAAGCTTGAAGTGGTATCCGAACTGCAGGATCACCGCGCTGAAATCCGGCATCAGCGTGTTGCCGACCTGATTGCCGATCAGCAATTCGTCCGGCGCCTTCGCCGTCTGGCGGTAGTACTCGAGTCGGGCGCTCCATTCGTTACCTCCCGCGGTCTCGCGTCCATACTTCAGGCCCACGGTGATGGAGTCCATGTCCGAAAGTCTCGCATCGGCCGAGGCGAACTCGGGTAGGGGATTCACGTTCGCCAGGCTATATCGATAGAACGACGCAGCGGTTTGCTGGTAGTAGCGCAGGTGCGGTTCGAGGTAGCTTGACTCGCCAAGCGGCCAACGCAGTCGTGTTTCGATCGTATGTGAGTCCACCTTCCAGTCGTCGGTGGAATACCGATATCCGAGCTGCAGCACCTTGCCGCCGAAATCGTGTCGCATCTCCGCGTACAGGCCTTCCTTGCGTCGCGAATCCGGACGGCTCTCATATAGATAGACGCCCGTGGGGCCGGAGGCGCCGGCCGGCGGATTGCGCCCGATGAGTTCGCCGGTGACGGGGTCGACGACGCTGAGAATCTTGTAAGGGTCGGTGAGATACCCGCTCGAATCGGAGTACGAGAGATTGACGCGCAACAGCGTGTGACGGCCGAGCACCTGCGTGAAGCCGAGCAGCACGTCGAGGACGTTTTTCGTGTCGCTGCTGTCGCCACGGTTGCCAGGGCTCATTTCTTCGCCCACGACATCGGTCATTTGCGTCAGCGCAAGCGGCAGCCCGCCGACTGGTTTGATGGTGTCCTGCGCATAAGCCAGCGCGGCACTCAGCGTCGTGTTTCGCTGGTTGAAGTCGCGCGTCAGTCCCACGTTCGCGCCGATGTGCTGGTAGTCATACTCGGAGGAGAAGCCCAATCCGGCGTTCACGGTGTACAGGCGCGCGAGCGGCTGCGACCAGTTCCCGGAAAGTGCGAACCGCGTATCCAGGAAGCTGACATCGAGAGGGACTTCGCCGGCGAGTGTGCTGTATGCCTTGCGCCCCGAGGGACTCGTGAAAGTTTGCACGTCATCCGTAGCGATGGCGCCATTCGGTGACGCGCCCGTGAGCGAGTCCACTGAAAGGTCAAGACCGAGTCTCCGCTCATCGCCGAAATCGCGCGTGGCATGCGCGCTCAGGCTCAGGTCTTTGACGCGGCCATCGCTTTCGCCGTAGTACAGAAACGCCGAATCGATGTCCCACTT
>Ga0173480_10000154_pt1 | contig 19032 bp, 13 predicted proteins | sample NitcycUS209509C1_FD_122622 | JGI IMG/M metagenome (GOLD analysis project Ga0173480, IMG submission 122622) | Soil microbial communities from Arlington Agricultural Research Station in Wisconsin, USA - Nitrogen cycling UWRJ-S209-509C-1 (version... | ecosystem: Environmental > Terrestrial > Soil... | reverse complement strand
TTTTTTGTTTTTTAAAAAGCTGCAACTTATGCTCAATACTTATTTTTGCTCTTATGCAGCAATTGATCGATGGTATAGTTCAACTGTATAAAAATTGGAAAAACTACGATCCTTTAGAAATAGACGTATTACCACAGTCTGGAAGTGACCGGCGTTATTTTCGTTTGCACCAGCCAAAAGGAAATTCGCTGATTGCCACATTTGGGAATAATATAAAAGAGAACGAGTCCTTTCTTTATTTCGCCCAACACTTTTATAATAAAGGGCTACCGGTGCCGGAAATTTTTGCAGTAAGCGAGGACAAAATGTTTTATATACAGGAAGATTTTGGAGATGTCTCCTTACTTAACATACTTGAGAAAAAAGGATTTGTTCCGGATGTTTATCACCTCTTTAAAGAAAGCTTAAATCAACTAGCCCGCTTACAGGTTTCGGGAGATAAAGAATTGGATTATAGCTTATGCCTTACCAATAAAGAATTTGGTAAACAGGCAATCATGGCCGATCTACTTTACTTCAAATATTATTTCTTAGATGCTTTGGCCAAGCCTTATGACAAACAAAAATTGATGGATGATTTTGAGGCCTTGAGCAATTATCTCACTCATGCCGAGTATAAATATTTTATGTTCCGCGATTTTCAAAGCCGGAATATTCTAGTGAAAGAGAACGCTGTTCATTTTATAGACTTCCAGGGTGGCATGAAGGGTGCTCCTCAATACGATGTGGCGAGTCTTTTATGGCAAGCACGTGCCAACCTACCCGAGGCATGGAAAACAGATTTACTTGAAGATTATATGGATTCTTTTGAAACCATAACCGGTGACGCATTAGACAGGACTATTTTTCGTAGCCAGTATAATGGTTATGTGCTTATTCGCCTGCTTCAGGTCTTAGGTGCTTATGGTTTTAGAGGTTTGTTTGAACGTAAAGCACAATTTCTTACAAGCATCCCGCAAGCGTTGAACAATTTGAAATCTTTTATTGACGATAATAGCATAGGTATTGCTGTTTCTGAGTTTAAAAAGATTTTGGAAATATGTGTAGATGAAGAAATTATCAACCGCTTTACGCCTGTCCTGGCTGACGAAAGCACACCATTAGTTGTAAAAATTTGCAGTTTCTCTTATAAAAAAGGCATTCCGCAGGATGTTACTGGTAATGGAGGAGGTTTTGTATTTGATTGTCGTGGTATTGAAAACCCGGGGCGCTACGAAGAATATAAAACTATTCACGGCCGTAACAAACCGGTAATGGAATTTTTAGAAAGGCAAACCCGCATGCAGGATTTTTTAAACAGCGTTTTTGATATTGTTGATATCAGCGTAGAAGATTACATCCGTCGCGGCTTTACCAATCTTTCTGTAAATTTTGGGTGCACGGGTGGCCAACACCGAAGCGTATATGCCGCGGACGCATTGGCCAGGCATTTAAAAAATAAATACAAAGTGCAGATTGATCTTTGCCATGTGGTACAGGAAGAAAAGAATTGGCACAATCCATTACCGCGGTAGTTCCGTTGTTTACGGTATTCTATTTTTACGCCAACTATTGAAATCTATTAAACTTTTCTTGCGTCGCACTCTTGTACTTCCCGTTCGCTGTGCATCACTTTTTCGACTTCCACTCTAGGAATCTGCTTTTTAAATTTATATTTGAAATTCAGCATCACATAACGAACTATATCAGAAACCATGCAAAGGCGAATAGCCCTCAAAAAATTGTTACTAATTGCCGGAGGCACTATGCTGCTTCCCTCTTGTGTGCAACAGGATAAAAAAGTTTCCATTCCTTTAAATAACCTCAAATTATCGTCCGAACAGGAAGAGTTACTTGAGCAAATAACAGAAACAATAATCCCTGCCACTGATACCGCCGGCGCAAAAGAATTAGGCACATACCATTTTGTTTTAACTATGGTTGACGATTGCTCAGAAAAAGAACAGCAGGAAAATTTTATGAAAGGGCTCGATGAAGTAAATGAGCTGTCTAAAGAAAAATACAATAATGCATTTATTAAATGCACACCACAGCAACAATTAGAATTGCTTACACGCATTGACAAAAAGGAATTCGATGGTAAGGTGAATGAGTTTTTAAAAATGACTAAAGGACTTACCATTCGGGGATATACAAAGTCGAAATACGTTATGAGCAATTTGCTGGTGTATGAAATAGCACCTGCACGTTTTTATGGCAGCTTTCCAGTAAAAGATAAAACCAGGTTTGAACAAAATGGGTAACAACGATTTAAAGGGACGCACTTTCGATGCAATAGTAATAGGTGCCGGCATGAGTGGTGGCTGGGCTGCAAAAGAATTTTGTGAAAAAGGATTAAAAACCCTGGTATTAGAAAGAGGTCGTGATGTAAAACATATAAAAGACTATCCCACCACTAATAAAATGCCTTGGGAATTTGAACATCGTAATCAAATACCTTCCAAAATAAAAGAAGAAAACCCTATTGCAAGTAAGTGCTATAATTTCAGGGAAGATGCAATGCATTTTTTTGTAAAAGACGCAGAACATCCATACGTGCAGGAAAAACCCTTCGACTGGATAAGGGGCTACCAGGTTGGAGGTAAATCTATATTATGGGCAAGGCAAACGCAACGGTGGAGCGACTATGATTTTGAAGGACCCGCTAGGGACGGTTTTGCAGTAGACTGGCCAATTCGTTATAAAGACATTGCTCCCTGGTATAGCTATGTAGAAAAATTTGCAGGAATATCAGGTAATAAAGATGGATTACCACAACTCCCTGATGGCGAATTTTTGCCTGCACTTGAGTTAACTGCGGTTGAAAAATATTTTCAAAGCGTAGTGAAGAAAAATTATAAAGACCGTCATGTAATTTATGCACGTTGTGCTCACCTTACGCAGCCGCAACAAATACATTTAGACCAGGGCAGAGGGAAATGTTTACACAGAGATTTATGCCAGCGTGGATGTCCATATGGTGGATATTACAACACTAATTCCACCACAATACCGTGGGCTGCAAAAACAGGTAACCTCAGTCTTCGCCCTTTTTCTGTAGTACATTCTATAATATACGATGACAAAAAAGGTCAGGCAACAGGTGTAAGAGTAATTGATGCCAATACAAAAGAGGTCATTGATTATTTTGCCCCCGTAATATTTTTAAATGCAGGCGCCTTTAATACAAATTTGGTTTTGCTCAATTCAACTTCCTCGCGTTTTCCAAATGGTTTAGGTAATGATAATGGACTGCTTGGAAAATATGTGGCCTTTCACAATTATCGCGGCCGAATATCTGCCGAGTGTGAAGATTTTAAAGATCTTACCATTGATGGACGCCGTCCAACGAGTGCCTACATACCCCGGTTTAGAAATGTATTTAAACAAGAGACAGATTTTTTACGGGGCTACGCTGCAGGTTTTTCAAGTGGTCGTGGAATGTTTCAAAAAACAGATGATGGTATTATTGGAAAAGAGCTAAAAGAAAATTTATTGCATCCCGAGCATGGGTCATGGTATGCAGGCTCCCATATTATGGGAGAAACCATTCCAAAAGAAAGCAACTATGTAGGTTTAGATGCCAGCAAAAAAGACGATTGGGGAATACCGCAATTAAAGATTTCAATTGACTACGATGATAATGATGAAAAAATGTTGAAAGACTTTTTTGAACAGATGACTGAAATGTATACCAGGGCAGGATTTAAAAACATTAAAACAACTGACTCCAAACAAGCACCTGGATTAGACATTCACGAAATGGGTGGGGCACGTATGGGCAATGATCCTAAAACCTCTTTACTTAATAAATGGAACCAGCTTCATGCCTGCAAAAATGTTTTTGTTGCTGATGGTGCGTGTATGACTTCTACTTCTACTCAAAATCCCTCTCTTACTTATATGGCGTTGACCGCAAGAGCAGCTGATTATGCCTTTACCGAATTAACGAAAGGAAATTTAGTATAGGCAAAGAACAAATCATTTTTGCAGCCTTAAAAATTGTTAGAAGACTGCGAAGCTTTTTGAATTTACATGATCTGCCTTTTATGCTTGCTTATCTTTGCGCCGTTTTATGTACTACTTAGTTTACGGACTTCTTTACGCTTTATCCCTGCTGCCTTTAAAGGTTTTATATCTTTTATCAGATTTTGCTTACTTCATTCTTTATTCTGTAGCAGGTTATAGAAAAAATATTGTGTTTCAGAACCTGGATATCGCGTTTCCTCAAAAGAGTAAAAAGGAAAAAATAGAAATTGCCAAAAAATTTTACCGCAATTTCTGCGACACATTTATTGAAACTATTAAGCTGCTTAGTGCCGATAGAAACTTTCTCAATAAACATTTTATCGCTGACTATTCTGTATTTGATAAATTATATGACAAAGGAAAAAAATGCCAGATACATACAGGCCATAATTTTAATTGGGAACTGGTGGCTTTGGCGGCTGGGGACAATATAAAATTTGATTTTATAGGCGTATACATGCCTATTGAGAATAAAATTTTTGATCGTCTTTTTAGAAAACTACGAACGAAGACAGGAACGGTATTATTGCCGGCAAATGATATGCGTAATGCTATGTTGCCATGGCGTAACAAACAATATGCATTGGGCCTTATTGCAGATCAAAGTGCAGGCAATTTAAATAAAGCATTTTGGGTTAATTTTTTTGGCAAACCAACCCCATTCGTAAAAGGTCCTGAAAGTGGTGCCCGTGCCGGCAATATCCCTGTTGTGTTTGGACACTTTACAAAAAAGAAACGTGGCTATTATGAAGGGCATTTTAGTCTTGCAGAAGATAACCCTGAAGCCTTGCAAAGCGGAGAGCTAACCAAACGTTATATCCGTTACTTAGAAAAAGTAATTTCTGATCATCCCGAAATGTGGCTGTGGAGCCATAGACGATGGAAGCATGAATGGAAGAAAGAGTATGGACAGGTGCTTTCTTAATTCAGCACACTACTATCCTTCTCCACAGGAATATTGTGTTGCTTTTTTATTTCGTCCCATCCGCCGACAACATTGCGTATATTATGAATGCCCTGGCGCTTGAATAAAGACGCTGCAATAACGCTGCGATAACCGCTGGCACAATTGATATACACGTTCTGATTATCTTCAATCACAGCCATATTCAAGGGATCATTGAGCTCGGCTAATGGAAGATTGACTGCATCTTTTACATGGCCGTCTGCATATTCAACCGGCTTGCGCACGTCCATTACAATTAAGTTTTCATCAAACGGCAGGTCCATTGCCAGTTCATCGGCTTCAATATCAATGATCACATCAATTTCTTCACCGGCATTTTTCCATGCGTCAAATCCCCCCTCTGCACATCCTATTACATTACTAAATCCAACTCGCGCTAATCTTATCAAAGTCTCTTTTTCTTTACCAATTTCTGTTATCAATAAAATTTGCTTGTCAAATGGAAGAAGGCTTCCAGCCCATTCTGCAAATCTTCCATCTAAACCAATATTAATAGAACCGGGAATAAACCCTTTTGTGAATTCCTCGGGTTGCCGGGTATCTAAAAGAACAGTGTCGTTTTCAATTTCTTTTTTTATATCCGCTATTGATAATTCCTGCAATCCTTTTTTTAATACATCATCTAAACTTTCATATCCTTCCTTATTAATCTGGGCATTGATAGCAAAATATTCAGGTGGCTCATCTAAACCATCCGTCACTGCTTTAATAAATTCTTTTTTGCTTCCTGCTTTTAGCGCATAGTTGGTTGCTTTCTCTTCACCTAATGTACTATGTGTTTTTGCACTGAGGTGTTTGCCACAGGCGCTGCCAGGTCCATGAGCCGGGTAAATGATAACATTGTCTGCCAATGGTACTAATTTCTTTTGAAGGCTGTCATACAATATACCCGCAAGATCATCCATCGTTAATTCGTCGCCCTTTTGTGCCAGGTCAGGCCGGCCAACATCGCCTACAAATAAAGTATCACCGGTAAAAACACAATAGTCTGTTCCGCCTTCATCCTGCAACAAATAACAGGCTGATTCCAAAGTATGCCCGGGAGTATGCAGTACTTTGATTTTTATTGCCCCTAAAGAAAAAAGCTCTTCATCTTTCGCTACGTAAACAGGGAAGGTGGTCGTGGTACCGGGGCCATAGACAATATCGGCACCCGTTGCTTTGCTTAAATCAATATGGCCGCTAACAAAGTCGGCGTGAAAATGTGTTTCGAAAATGTATCGGATTTTGGCTTTTCGTTCGGCGGCTAATTGTATGTAAACATCTATGTCTCTAAGAGGATCAATAATAGCTGCTTCGCCATTACTTTCTATATAGTATGCAGCTTCGCTGAGACAACTGGTGTACAATTGTTTAATAAACATGCAAATTGCTTTAGCTGCGAAAATAATTTATTTGCAGCTAAATAATGGTTAAAGCAATAGTCACTACTTCAATAGTTCATGCACAAAATGATGTACTTGCTCTAATCTCTGGTGATTTACCGAGTAGTAAATAAACTTTCCGTCTCTAAGTGTAGCGACAAAGCCAGCTTTTCGCAAAATAGCAAGATGCTGTGAGGCAACAGACTGTTCTAATCTAAGTTTTACATAGATTTCCGTTACAGTCATACGGTCGTGCTGGTGAATCAGTTTTAAAATTTGCTGACGCAACTTGTGATTAACTGCCCTTAAAATAAGAGCCGCTTTCTTAAGTTGGATGACATCAATTTTTAACTCTGCATTTACCGGCAAAGTAGTTTCAATTGTTTCATTGTTCATAAATACACGCTTAACAGGTTACACAAAAATATACATTGATTGTTTCAAATCAATAGTATTAGTATTAACCCCTATATATTACTTAGTTTATTAAAGGCTGGAGAGTAGAATTCTTTGCCATAAAATGGCTCACTATATGCAAGATTTCCAAAATCTTTTTTGCTTAGTTTTTCAAAGGCCAATCCTGCCATTTGGACTGCGGTGGTTTCAATATTTTTAAAGAAAGCGTTTGGATGTGTAGCGACTTTTTTGAATTTGATACTACCGTTTCCAAAAAAAACTACCTGCCCCTGCTTTAGCAAATTTTGAAAACTCGTATCTGATAGAATTTGATTACGCGGCGCTTCTATTTCCTTAAGAGACTCATCAAACACAGCAGTAAACACTTCCATTCTTCTTGCATCTATCATTGGACAAAAAAAATCTCCTTTCTCCTTTAATGCACTTACTGCCATCATTCTTAAAGTGCTAATTAGGATTAATGGAATTTGCAATGCATAACATAAACCCTTTGCTGTAGCCATTCCAACACGCAAACCTGTGTACGAACCTGGTCCGGCACTGACAGCAATAGCAGTTAAATCTTTCATTTGTATTTCATGCTCCTTCAGCAATGAAACGATTGCCATTTGCAGCCAGGATGCATGATCGTTTTGTGAAGAGTTTATTTTAACGGCTATGCTTTTCTCATTTTTTGCCAGGCAAATTGAGGCTGTTTGCACAGCTGTATCAATATTTAAAATCCAACTCACGTTGCAAGATAGTATTTCAATGGTTTGGCATGAGTGTAAAAAAGTTTTGACGTAGATAAATTTCTCTGAGCAAAAAAAAAAATTTTTAAACTGCTGACTTTTCCCAACCAATGTATAAAAAAGGGAGGCTGAAGCCTCCCTTTGAAAATTATCTGGCGTTAATTTAATTACCTATTCCACCACCACCCTGCGTACGTTTATTTTCTTCATCTATACTTGATTTACGCTGGCGGGCTTGTTTCACCTGGTTACTTCCAAACCGATAACTAAAATTCAAACGAAACTGGCGGCTTTCGTTAGCACCACTCACATTTAAGGTTTGGCTTGAAGTGCTATTGGTTGCCGACCATGGATAAGTTCTGAAAATATCGGTAATGGTTGCTTTTAAATTTCCTTTGCCTTTTAAAACAACCTGTTGTAATCCTACATCTAAACCACCTAGTGCCTCTGTTTTAAAAGCCCCCTGCCACACAGAAGGAGAGGTGTAATAACCACTTAATTCAGCCGTAGTATTTTTAGCAAGTTTAAAAGTTTGCTGTGCATATAAATTGACAGAGAAAATCTCCACATCTACATCAAAGTCAGTTGCCTGGCCTAAATAATGCGAATAATAAGAATTTACATTAAAAAAGAGGCTATACCGTTTGTATTGAAAAGGCATACTCACATTTAAACTAACTATATCCTGGGTGGCCACATTTTCTGCCGTAATAAAAGCTTTAGAATCTTCAAATTTTGGAATTGTTGAAAACACATCCTTTACATGGCTATAATTTACTGAAGTGGTCAATTTATATTTATAGATATTGGTAATGCCAAAGCTATTTGTATACTGCGGTTTTAAGTTTGGATTACCACGTTGAAAAGTGTATTTGTCTAAATTAAATTCGAAAGGATTTAAATTTTGATAGGATGGCCTGTCAATTCTTCTACTATAAGTAACGCTCCACTGCTTCATCGGATTTTTATTAAATGTTAGAGCAGCACTTGGGAAAGGGTCGGTATATTGTCTATCCAATACAGAGTCTATAATTACCGTTGTTCCTGTAGAATAATCATACCTGAAGCCTTTGGAAATACCTTTTGAATGTGTATTTTCTACTCTTAATCCTGCCTGAAGCATTACTCCCTTAAATTGGCGGTTATAGTTTACATACAATGCCTTGATAGTTTCATCGTAGTTAAAATTATTATTATTGTCTTCGACAGTGTTCGCTCCTTCTCCAAAAAAGCGTTGGAAAGTATTGTCGGTTTTCACAGATGAAAGCTTACTACCGAAACCCAGTTTACCTTTTTTAAAGTTTTGTTCGTAGTCTATTTTTAAAGAATAAATATCAATTTCAGAGGGAGTATAAGTATTATAAACTTCACTTTGTTTTAGGTTAGAGCCATTTTGATCGTAAATATTGTTGGGCTGATGTTGATGATTATCACTATTGTAAGAACCATAGTCACCATCAATATTCAGTTCATGCCCGGATGTATCTGCAAAACGATAATTAAAATTATAGTTTATATTTTCTCTTTCTCCTTCGCTCGAAGTATTTGCGACTAATATCCTATCGTTCGTTTTTGAGGGGATATAGGCAATATCAGTTGTGCTGGTATTTTTGTACTTGTTTTCTGAGATGTTACCATTAACCATTATACCAAAAGTGCTAAAGCGGTTGGCGTAAAAATCAACCCCGGTTTTAAAATTATTACTCCTGTTTTTCCCAATGCCCTCTGATCGTTGATCAAAAGAACTATCTGAATCTGTAGTGCGGTATAGATCAAGCGTACTTACGTTTTTGTTTTGATTGCGGTTATAACTGCCAAAAAGATTAATCTTTTTATACCGATAATTGATATTAACCCCACTATTGTATTTAGGAAAAGTGGCAATGGCCCAACCTGCATTTACAGAACCATTAAAACCGTAGGCTTTATTCTTTTTTAAACGAATGTTAATGATACCTGCATTACCCGCGGCTTCATATTTAGCAGAAGGGTTTGTAATTAATTCAATGGACTCGATTTGTGTGGATTGCATTGACTTTAAATAATTAGCCAGGTCTGCGCCACTTAGCGGAGAAGGTTTGCCATCTATAAAAACCTGCACACCATTTTTTCCGCTAAGACTAATATTATCATCTTTATCAACGGTGACGCCAGGGGATTTACGCAATAATTCCAGTGCATCGCTACCAGCGGCATTGATAGTGTTTTCTACATTTAAAATAGTTCTGTCAGCCTTTACTTCAACCATTGGTTTTTTAGAAGTAACCGTAACTCCTGCAATTTCTTTTGAAATTTTTTCAAGCTGCAATGCCGCAACAGTAACAGAAGAAACACCGTCAAAATCAATAACGGCAGAATAAATAGGCTTATAACCTACGTGTGAAGTAGTAATTAAATATTTACCGGATTTAGCATCACTGAAGCTAAACTGCCCGTCCGTCTTTGTAAGTGCTAATTTTGATACTGAAGAATCTTTGGCAACAAGTAAAGAGACTGTCGCATTATTAATTCCCTTTCCCTGATCATCTTTAATACTTCCATTAATCTGTTGACCAAATAATATTGCTGAAAGCAGGACGCCCCAAAGCAACAAGAATACCTTTCTCATAAACAGTTCTGATTTATGGGGCAAAAGTACCTTGCACTTATAAGGAGAAGGATTAATAGATGTTAAATGGTTAATAAATTTTATAAGTGGAAATCCCTATTATACAGGTGGCCGGGCATCGTCGCTCGTGCCTTTGACTAATCCAATGCCTGTAAAAAAGAAAATTGCTCCTAACACTCCATAAACAATGAGTGATTTTACTTGCCTGCTTCCTCCACTTGCGTTCATGAACACAATAGCAGTATAAATTAATCCTGCAATCCCAAGCACGGTCAAGATAATCCCGAACAACCTTTTTACGTTCATAATTCTTATTTGCTTCAATGATGCAAAAAGATTGCCAGAGGAAATTTGTTGCCGACAGTCGCACTGCTTTCAGCTTCAGTTGCGTCGCACACTTCAACGTTCTTAGCCCCGGTCAGCGGTCAATCGGAAAAACGCTAAAAGACATCGGTATTGTAAAGAGAGCATATGATAACCCTTTTTTAAGCTCTTCAACCATCAACATAGTGCAAATCGTGTGGTTCAACAACAGGTTAATTGCAATATGAAACTCAAGCGACATTCGCATTAATGGATGATGGTTATTATACAAGAGCTATAATTGATGAAATGCCTTCCGTTCTTCGCTTACCAAAATAATTTACAGTCCTTATAGTTTCAGCCTGCCATAATAAAAAAAGTCCCGCAATAAAGCGGGACTGTGCATCAATAGAATAGATCCTTTCTAAAACCAACTTCCAATAAAAGATTTATTTACATTGTCGTTCTGATCTGCCAGTTTTCTTTTCCTGCGAGAAACTTCTCTCCCGTGTGCTATCATAGTGGCAAACATTAACGGGATAAATAATAAAGTGAGTGGTGGTATACCTAAGAACGAAATCCACTTGCCTCCATACATTCTCCGCATGGGGCGTCTTAATCTTTCTGAAATTAAATACATAGCCGGCACCATCAGCAGGGTCATAAAAAACGCAAATGCCAAACCAAAGATAATGGTCCACGAAAGTGGTTTCCAGAAGGCCACACTGTCGCCGCCAAAAAATATGTGTGGATTAAGCTCGGAAAACAAGGTAATGAAATTAATGTTGAAGCCAAATGCAATTGGTAAGAAACCAAGTATAGCTGCCAGGGCTGTTAAAAGCACGGGGATGATCCGCGTTTTACCTGCCTGTATCACAGCTTCTCTTGTTTTCAATCCCCTGGCTCTTAATTCATCGGCAAACTCAATCACCAGGATACCATTCTTAACTACTATACCTGCAAGACCGACAATACCAATACCCGTCATCACAATTGAAATCGTCATTCCAGTTAGTGCAAAACCAAGAAGCACACCAATAACGCTAAATAGTATTTCAGTTATAATAATTACAGGCTTGCTGATTGAATTAAATTGTAACACCAGGATAAGCAGGATCAACATCAAGGCATACATCAAAGCCTTTCCAAGAAAAGCTCCTGTTTCTGCCTGTTGTGCACTTTCACCTGTTTGGCTGATAGTAACCGCTTCTGGTTTCTTTTTAAAATCAGCCAGGTAAGTTGTTAGTACCTGGTTTACCGAGGCTGGCGTAAAACCTTGTGTTTCCAATACGTTTGAAGTAAGAGTGATAACACGCTTTTGGTTCTTACGTTTTACGCTACCTAATGTACTTGTGTAATCAACCTTTACCAATTGCGCAAGCGGAATACTTCTGAATCCTCGGTTCATATCAAAATAGCTTACATGCATGTTCAACAGGTCGGCAAGGCTTTTTCTTTGTGACTCGAGGTTTCGTAGTTGTATTTTATACTCTTCTTCTCCTTCTTTAATTTTTGAGACTTCCCTTCCAAAAACAGCTGTACGAATTACCTGCCCGACCTGGGCAAAAGAAACCCCTTCAGCCAAAGCTCTTTCCCTGTCAACAGTCAGCGAAATTTCCGGGTTAGTTAAATCGATATCCATTTTTAATTCTTCTATACCCGGAACTTGTATTGAATCCAGGTAATTCTTCAATGACACGGAGGTTTTAGTAAGGTCGTCAAAATTTTCACTGGCTATTTCTATATTAACCGGGGGATCGGTGGGCGGCCCGTTCTGTTGTTTATTTACCGAAATTTCCGCTCCCGGCATTCCGGTCATTGCACTTCGAATAGAATCAAGATAAGGAGCGGTAGATACACCATGACGTTTTTCATACTCGACAAATGATACTTGTATTCTTCCACGTTCTGGCCTTGTACTTCTATCGCCGCTTGTAGGATCGGCGGCCCCAACCGCTACATTCGAGATCACACTTTCCACTACAGGATTTTCTTTTCCATTTTCCATTCCCAAAACTTTATATACCCTGTTTTCCAACACATGGGTAACAGAGTCTGTATAGGCTACGTCAGTACCGATCGGCATTTTCAGGTATACAAAAATCTGGTTGGGATCACCGCTTGGAAAAAATACAATTGATACATGGCGTGTGGCTACTGCTACGCTAATTCCAACAAAGGAAAGAATAAGTAATCCAAAAGTGGCCAACAATAACCAGGCTGGTCTCCATCCTTTCAATGCCCATCGTAATGACCGTTCGTAACGACGCATAATTGCAGGCAATACGCGGTTTTGAAATGCACGAATAGCATCATCTAATATGTACCGGTTGAGGATCACCAACAACACCATTAAAATGATTAGGTTACCAAAGAAAGTAGCTCCTGCCAGGTCAAGCACAATACCACCTGCTAATGCAACCCATAAAAAAGGTTTTTTAAATATTGCTGATTTAGGTTCTTTTTCTCCTTCCGGGTGATTCATAAAATCGACCGCAAATACAGGATTCATTATAAACGCTACTATCAACGATGCTGATAATGTAAATATGAGCATGGTAGGCAGGTAAATCATAAACTTACCTATCAACCCCGGCCAGAATAAAAGTGGAAAGAAGGGTGCCAGCGTGGTAAGTGTACCGGTCAGCACTGGAATAAATACTTCACCTGCTGCCATCATAGCAGATTTCTGCGGAGAGATTTTTCCACCGCCCTGCACAAATATCCTGTGCGTATTTTCTATTACCACAATGGCATCATCTACTATAATACCCAGCCCAAACAATAAAGCAAAGAGTACAATAAAATTGAGCGTAACATTAGCACCGACAATTAAATCGGCCGCCGGTAAAAACATGAATGCAACAAACATACTAAGCGGCACAGAAAGGGCTACAAAGAAGGCGTTGGTTACACCCATAAAAAACATAAGGATAATCAACACAAGGATAAAACCAATGACAATTGAATTAACCAGGTCATTAAAAGAGGTTCTTGTTGGTTTGCTTAAATCTCCTGTTACTACTACATTCAGATCTTTAGGGTAGTAAGTGGTTTTAAGTTCTTCGATTGTTTTCTTTACAGCATCAGAAGTTTCAATCAGGTTTTCGCCAGCCCGTTTAATGATGTTGAGTGTTATTACTTTTTTTCCATTAAGTCGTGCATAACTTTCTGTTTCTTTAACTGTATCTCTTACGTTTGCTATATCTCTTAAATAAATGGGATTGCCCTGCGCATTGCGTACCACTATTTGTTCAATGTCAAAAGAGGTTTTCAACTGACCCTTTAATTGAATAGATCGCTTGGTGTTACCAACATCAAGCAAGCCGCCGGATATATCCATATTCTCTCTTGATATAGCATTGGCGATATCATCAAAAGAAACATTAGCCGCCTGCATACGATAGTTGTCTACATTAACCTGGAACTCTCTTTCCGGTGCGCCTACTAAATCAACACGGTTTAATTGGGAAAGTTCTTCGAGGCGATCCTGCGTTTCATCGGCCATTTGTTTTAAACGCATCAGGTCATAATCGCCACTAATATTCACATACATAATCGGAAAGTCAGAAAAACTTACTTCCAAAACTGTAGGTTGTTGTGTAAGATCAGTAGGGAGATCCTGTTTCGCTTTATCAACAGCATCTTTCACTTTTTGCAGGGCTATATCTGTTTTTACATCTGTATCAAATTCCACGGTAATTGCGGAATAATCCTGCACAGAGGTACTGGTGGTCTTTGTGATTTTAGCACCTGTGATCCCTTTTATCTGTTTTTCGATTGGCTGTGTTACAAGGTTTTCAATATCCCTGGGCGAATTACCTACATAAATTGTTTGCACATAAATAGTAGGAATAACTATGTCTGGAAACTGCTCTTTTGGTAAGGTTACAAATTGATTTACCCCGATCAATGTGATGATAAGCATCAACAGGTAGATGGAGGTTTTATTTTTTATACTCCAGCTGGTAGGTCCAAACTGTTTGAATTTACCAGTAAAATTTTCTAAAGCACTCATACTTGTGTTTTGATAGTATCTATAAGTTCGTCTCGTTAATTTTTCCGCACTATTTCGCTTCAGTTGTTATCAACTGACCATCATATAAGCTTTGAAAGCCTTCGACAATCAGCATATCACCGGTTTGTAACCCACTTTTTACTTCCAGTTGATCACCATTTAGTTCACCTGCTTCAATCGGACGTTTATGAGCAATCATCTTATCTTTTTCTTTAACTGCCAGCATTACGAACTTTCCTTTCTCATCGTTTTGCAACGTGTTGATGGGAATGGTAATGGCATTGGCCTTGCCATAATCTTTAATGTGCACTTTTGCCAATTGATTTGGTTTTAAACTGGCGTTGGCGGGAATCTTTGCTTCAATCTGAAATGTGCGGGACGAAGAGTTTATAACTTGTCCTACAACAGTCACTTTCGCATTAATGACGCGATTGTTTTCTTCTGGCAGTATAACTTCTAAATTGCTCCCCACTTTTACTCGACTCAGGTAGTTCTCAGGAACGTCTGCAACTATTTTTAAATCGTTTGTATTGACAATTCTTATTTGCGGTCCTGCTGGAGTAGAACCAACAAATGCTTCACCTACTCTAACATTTACCTGGTCGGCAACTCCTGAAGACGGCGCTGTAACCGTCATCAACGCAGCTTGTCTTTGAATGATGGCGATATTTTTTTTAAGGCCTTCAACTTGTGTTTGTGCTTCCAGGACTTTTTGGTAAACACCAATGCCCTGGTCATATAAATTTTTTACACGGCGATAAGTATCTTCTGCTGTAGTCAATTGCACTCGTAGTGGATCTATTTGCTGACGAATTAATTGATCATCTAATCTTGCCAGCACCTGGCCCTTGCGAACGTTTTGTCCTTGCGTAACATATAAGGCTTTAACAATTCCCCCCTGGCCGTTTGGTGGCGCTACGTAGGAAATATTTCTTGCATCTACCCTTCCCTGGAGCTCAATAAAATGTTCGAAACCTCCGGGCTCTATTGTAGTTAAGGCTACAAGTTTGGCATTCTCATTTTTTGCGGCGTTTGGATCAAGCTTGACAATTTCTGTTTCCAATTCTTTAATCTCGAGGCTTATTTCGCCTTGTTGTTTCTTTAATTTTTCGAGCTTTACTTTTTTATCGGTCACTTCAGCACTCGCATCTTTCTTTGCATTGCCGCAGGATGCTGCAAAAAGCGCTATGATAAGCAGACCGTAAATATTTTTTTGCATGTTATATTGTTTGGTATGTTGATAATTAATTTTCATTATTAAAGTCTTCCGGTTGCTTTTAAGAAATCGACTTTTGCATTAATGGCATCATAGAGAGAAAGAAGATAATTACTCTGTGCTACCTGCAAGTCTCTTTGTGCTAAAGTAATGCCCGAGGTTTCACCAAGACCTTGCTCGTACTTAAGTTTTGACTGGTCATACACCAGTTGTGCGAGATCAATATTTCTTTTTTGATTCTCCAGCGTTTCTAAGGCTGAGCGGTAATTATTTAGTGCCTGGTTTACCTCTTGGTCTATGGAAAGCTTCAGATTCTCCATCTCATTCTCGGTTTCCTGTAAACGTAATCTTGCTTGTTCAATGCGAGCCGAACGTGCAAAGCCGTCAAATATTGGTATCGATATATTCACACCCACGGAGGAGGAAGGATACCACTTAGCTCCTCCAAAAAAATTAAACTTATCACTTTGAGAAATCCGGCTATAATTGCTGGACAATGAAACTATGGGAGCCTGGGTAAGTTTATAACGTTTTATGTCAAACTCGCGAAGTTTTTTTCCAATTTCTGCCAACTGGAATTCCTTTCGGTCCGCATAATTGTAGACTGAGTTCTCCAGTACTCCGTCCTTTATCTTCTCATAAGTGAGTGAATCTGTTAACACAAGAGTATCCTTCATCGGCATGCCCATTAACATCTTTAAACCCAGGTAACCATTTGCAATAGTGTTTAGTGCTTTTATTCTTTCGGCTTGCAGATTCGCTAATTGAACTTCAGCCTGGTTTACTTCAAGTTTTTCCGCGAAGCCGTTTTCGTAAATTTTCTGTAAGTCATTACGAAGTTTGGTACTCGCCGCAATATTAGCATCCACAATTCTTAAGGGCTCAATGCTTGCCGCCAATTGGTAATAAATTTTATAAATATTGGCTTTAATAATTTCATCAGTCACTTCTACATTTTTCGTAGCGAAATCAATTGATGTTTTTCGTGCCTGCAAGCCAACAAAAACTTGTCCGTCGAATAATAACTGGTTTAAGGTTAGACCATAGTTTGCGTTAAACTTAGTTCCAAATTGTGCCGCAATTAAACCAAAATCTGATGGGGAAGTAACAGTCACACCACTTCCATTTTTTACCCCTTCAGCCGCTAACACCCCATAGGTACCCTGGGCAATAAAATTTGGAAATTGTTGTACGGTAACATTGGGATTGTAATTCGCTCCCATACTACCATTTATTTGCGGAAAAGCCAGGGCCGTGATTTCCCTGTTCACTTGTTTTTGCGATTCGATTCCTATTAATGCATTTTTAACCTGTGCACTGTTCTTTCGTGCATAATCCAAAGCCTCCCGAACGGAAAACTCATAACGCTTCTGCGCTGTTGCTGTAAGCACCGCAAAAAAAGCAACTATCAATGCAGACCACTTTAAATATCTTGATTCCATCTTTTTTATTTTTTAATTCGTTGACTTTTATATTTCTGAATCAGCTTATGTCCTTTAGAGGTTGCCAATCCATTTAAAAAATGTTCTAATAGTTGTTGTTCTATATACACCACATTACTGCGGTTGTTTGGAAATACCTGGGTATTAAAAGAGAGCATAATGCTGTAAATACGATAGCGGGTCATTATATCTACGTCAATATCATCTCGGTACACTTCTTCTTTTACTCCTCTTTCAATATTGCTGCGGATCATTTGATACATAAATCCATTTTTATATTCCAGGTATTTTTTAAAACAAACCGGGTGATATTTTTCCATGTCATATAAAACAGCAATGTTCATATTGGAAAACATCTCCTGCACCATATCAAAGGCCATAAAAACCTCGTGAACTGCATTCTCCGCCTTTTCTTTATTTACAGTGCATTCAATACGATTATTCTCCATTACCGCAGAGAAAACAGCAGTTACCAGCTCATCCTTGTCGGTATAATACTGGTACAAAGTTTTTTTTGACATTGCCAGCTGCGCAGCAATATCATCCATCGACACAGAACGAATTCCGTAGCGATTAAAGAGTTCGTGCGACTTTAATAATATTCTTTCTTTGACTTCCATATTTGAGGCGCAAAACTAGGGAAACTTTTTATGTAACAAAAGTTTCCATACTTAATTTTTCCACAAAACGACAATTTCCTGACAAAACAGCAATGGTTACTTTTGCAGGATGAACGAAGATGTAAACGGTGATATTAAATCTGAAGGGTTTCAAATCAGAAAGTTATTTCAGTATTTTTTGCAGGGTATTTTGATTATTGCTCCAATTACTATTACGATATATACAATTTATTGGGTGGTTTCATCTATTGATAATCTTATCCCGATTTTTTATACCAAGAATCAGGATGGCAGGTATGTGGTACAGAATTATGGACTGGGCTTTTTAATAATTATTGTAGCCATATGCCTTATTGGTTATTTAAGTTCTTTTTTTATCAAGCTAAAAATGTTTAGCCTTTTTGAAGCAATGATGGCAAAAACACCAGGCATCCGTTTTATTTATACCACAGTAAAAGATTTTTTTGAGGCATTTGCCGGTGAAAAAAAGAAATTTAACAAACCCGTTTTAGCCAATATTGATGATAATGATGTTTGGCGTGTGGGTTTTATTACGCAGGAGGAAGTAAAAGACTTTCATTTCATTGATTATGTTGCAGTGTATATTCCCGCTTCCTATTCTATTGCCGGCAATGTTTACTTGCTTCCCAGGGAGCGTGTACGGCCTATTACTAACATAAATGCTACTGAAGCCATGAAGTTTGCCATAAGTGGTGGCGTTACTCATATTGAGGAGCTTAAAAAAGCAATTAAGAAAGAAGAATAGGCAATTGGCAATTGCAGTTTGGGAAAATGCCGATTATTCTCTTTGAAGTTTGTTGGCCCTGGCTACAAAAAAAATAAATTGCTTAATACTTTTCTCTCTTAATACGGATTGATATTAACAATTGTAAATTACCTATTGCTAACGATCATTGACCATCGCCGCTTTCTATTGTATGTTGCTAATTGCCTGTTGTTGCATGAAAAGATTTTTTTTACTATTTCTATTGCTTAGTCTTTACCAGCAAAGCTTTTGTTGGGGTTTTTATGCGCATAAAAAAATTAATTATTACGCAGTTTTTTTACTGCCTCCGGAGATGATTGCTTTTTATAAACAGAATATTGATTTTCTAAGCGAACATGCTGTTGACCCTGACAAGAGAAGGTATACTGTAAAAGAAGAAGGTGCCAGGCATTATATTGACATTGACCACTACGGCAAATACCCTTTTAACGAGTTGCCCCATAATTGGGATAGTGCCGTAACTAAATTTTCGATTGAAACAATACAGCAAAATGGCATTGTACCCTGGTGGTTGCAAACGATGGCGTACAGACTTACAGAAGCTTTTAAAC
>Ga0173480_10000152_pt1 | contig 19105 bp, 17 predicted proteins | sample NitcycUS209509C1_FD_122622 | JGI IMG/M metagenome (GOLD analysis project Ga0173480, IMG submission 122622) | Soil microbial communities from Arlington Agricultural Research Station in Wisconsin, USA - Nitrogen cycling UWRJ-S209-509C-1 (version... | ecosystem: Environmental > Terrestrial > Soil... | reverse complement strand
GCGATCAATACCGACAAGGACATCATCAAGGTCGGCGACCTCTACTACATGTGCTTCCAGGGCGTCTGGTTCATGTCGAAGTCGCCCACTGGCCCATGGCAGGTTACCGGCGAAGTGCCGAAGCAGATCTACGAGATTCCGGTCAGCTCGCCTGCGCACTCCGTCACCTACGTCACCGTCGAGGACGACGACGACGACGAGATCCTCTTCGCGACGGCGCTGGCGGCCACCGGCGTGATGGTGGCGTGGGGCTGCGCCGTGTGGGGCACTGGCTACTACTATCCGCCGTACTACTACGGCGGGATCTACTACCCGTTCTATCCGACCTACGGGTTCGGCGCCTCCTACAATCCGTGGACCGGCGCCTACACCCGCGGCGCGGTGGCATACGGTCCCTACGGAGGCGCCGGCGTCGCCCAGCGCTACAACCCCAGAACCGGCACCTACTCGCGCGGCGCTGTCGTCCACGGCCCGTACGGCTCGCGCGGCGCGGCGTCGGCTTACAACCCGAGGACCGGCACGGGCGCCGCAACCCGGCAGGGGTCGAACGTGTACGGGAGCTGGGGCACGACCGGCGTCCGGCGCGGCGACGATTGGGCGGCCACGTCGCGCTACACCAGCAACATCACCGGCAACACCACGCGCGTCACCCGGACGAGCGACGGCGACGTCTATGCGGGCCGCGACGGCAACGTCTACCGCAAGGACGGCGACGGCGGCTTGCAGAAGTACGACAACGGCAGCTGGGGCGACGTCGCGACGGCCGAGCAGCGCCAGCAGGCGCAGGATCGGGCGGCACAATCCGACCGTGACCGCGCCACGACCTCACAAATGGATTCGGCAACGCGCAGCCAGATCGACCGCGATTCCGCCGCTCGCGCCGAGGGCGCGCAGCGCACGCGCGACTCGGGCCAGATGCGGAGCGGGAGCAGCGGCACGTCGTCGAGGTCGGGCAGCTACCGCCCCAGCGGTGGCGGGCGTCCGGCGGGCGGCGGCGGCGGACGGCGGCGCTGATCGCAGCGCAGCTTCGCGGGCCGAGGGTCGGGCCCCGAAACACTGGGAGGCATCGTGAGAACGACGATCACACACCGCGGTAGATCTACGCTCTATTACCGGTGCCGGGCGCTGGTCGTACTTTCGTTGATGGCCGCGGCGGCGATGACCGCCGCTGCATGCCGGCGGGCCGAGGCTCCCGCCGCTGTGGAGGCGCCCGCGCCTGGCGAGCCACCGCCGGGCGCACAGACAGCGGAACAAGCGCCGTCTGCGGCGGCGCGGCCCGCGCAGCCGCAGCCTTCAGCGGAGGCCGTCGCAGCCGAGCTCGCGGCCACACCCGCTCCCGCAGCAACTCCGGCGCCCCCTCCGGCTCCACCTCCTCCACCGAAGCCCAGGGTCGCCCACCTCAACGCCGGTGAGGTGATCACGATCAGGACCACCCGGGAGCTCTCGACCAAGTCGGCGAAAGCCGGAGATGTGTTCTCCGCGATTCTCGAAGAACCGATCGCGGCGGGCAACTGGGTCGTGGCGGCTGGGGGCGCCAAGGTCGACGGCCGCGTGGTCGAGGCCGACAAGGGCGGGCGGGTCAAAGGGAAAGCCAACCTCTCGATCGAGCTCACCAGTCTGACGCTCGCTGATGGAAGGAAGATCGACATCGTCACCTCGCCGGTCAACCACGAGGCGGCGGCGGCGAAGGGCAAGAACGCGGCGAAGGTGGGGATTGCCGCGGGTGCGGGGGCGGGAATCGGGGCGATTGCCGGTGGCGGAAAGGGCGCCGCGATCGGCGCGGTCGCCGGGGCCGGTGTGGGCGCGCTGGCGCGCGGCGAATCCGCCGAGATTCCCGCGGAAGCGGTGATCGGCTTCGAGCTTCGCTCGCCGATCACGGTCCAGGAACAGAAGCGATAGGTGTCCCGGCCGCGCCATGCGCGGCCGCCGCGACATGCGTAGGGCGGGGCCCCAGCCCCGCCGCCGTTAGCGGATGACGATGGCGGCGCCCAGCGACCAGAAGTTGGCGATCACGTTCTCGTTGTTCACCCCGCCGCTCACGAAGTCGCCGAGGGCGGCCATGTGCTGGGCGCCGAACAGTTCGAAGCCCACACGCTTCTCGCGCCAGAATGCCCACCCCGCACCATAGGTCAGCCCCAGCGCCTTCGACGTGATCGGCGGCACCGAATCGGCCGCATCGAAGGTGAAGTTGCGGATGAAGGTCATTCCCATGCCGCCGCGCAGAAAGAAGCCGTTCGACGCCATGGGCCTGAACTGCCCCGTGGCCAGGAGGAAGGTCGCCCGAATGTCGTCGCCCGCTGCGGTCGAGGCCGGGACCCACGACACTTCGAGCCCGACATCCGCCTGGGGGGTCACACGAAAGCCGGCAACGCCCAGCACGCTCCCGGTGTGCAGGTAGGCACCGGTCCCGTGCGCGGCACAGCCCTCCTGGCAATCGCCTCGCAGCGTCGTCGTGGTTGCGCCGACCACGAACCACGTCCGGGGCTGATCGGCGGCAACATCGCTGGCCGCCTGCGACGCCGATGGAGCGGCCTGAGCGGCGGCCAGAGACGGCGTGAAGCACGCGAGCGCGACCAGGCCGGCCGCGAGCCCACGCAGGCTCATGAGAACCTCCATGTCATAAACAGGCGCACCTGTGGATAGTGGAATTTCTGTGTCGGGTTGAGGGTCTGGGAAAAGTAGGTGCGGCGATCGAAGTACTCGGCGGAGAACCCGACGCCCAGCGGCCCTTTCACCGGGGCCAGCAGGTCGAGCCGCAATTGCTGCAGGAAGTGGTTGGCCCTCACGCCGTCGAGGCTGTAGAGGTGATGCGTCTCGTACAGGAAATCGACGATCGGGCGCCCGCTGTGCGTCAGGATGGCGCGGGCGCCGAAATCGGTCCCCGGGCCGTAGTCGTAACAGCGCGGGCCCTCCGACACACCCTGGCCCGCCCCATCCTCGGGCGCCGGCGCTACGCACGCGTCGATACCCTCGAGCGGAATCGAATCGACGGCGCCGAGCGCGGTCAGACCGCCCCACCCCATCGCCCACAGCGCGAGGCCGTCGGACAGGCTGCCCATCGTGTACGCCACGTTCCCGTTGAATGCCTGCGCGCCGAACTGGTAGACGTTGTTCTTGGCGAAGTCGTATGCCTGCGTCACGTTGAACTGAATGCGGTTGTCGAGAAAGGGCTGACCGAGGAGGCGGCCTCGCACCTTCGCTTCACTCAAGCCGCCACCGCCGCCGAAGCGAAGCAGCACGGTGAAGTCGTCGTACGGCGTCCGGCTGCGGCCAACCCTGGGATCGCCATACAGCATGTTCAGCTCGAGAAAGCCTTTGTTGTCCCCCTCGAACGCGTTGGTGTTCGAGCCCCGCGAGAGCACGCCGAGCGAGCCGACGGCCTGGAGCGCCGACGGGATCATCTCCGGCGGCTTCTCCGAGATGCGGGAAGCGTCACCGGACATGAACCGCTTGAGGCCCGTAATCGGGTCGATGGCCATGGCCCCGATCTCCTTCCACAGGCGGGGCTTTCCGGAGAGGCGCGTGTCGCGCACGAGCCAGGCGGCGCGATGGAACATCTCGCCGAGCGCAATGCCCCCGAGCGTGGTGTTGATCAGGTCGTTCACCGAGGCATGGTTGGTTTCGCCGTAGTACTCCCAGGTGCCGCTCCCAAATGCCGTAATGCCCGCTGATTCCCAGAAGCTCAGGCCGTTGGCTCGCCCGGCGTTGTAGTAGTTGTTGCCCTGGTACGGGTGCCCGACCTGGTTGACGCCAAAGTCGTCGAGGTCCCACACCCACCCCTGCTCCATGTTGGCCCACCAGGACTTCGGGCTGATGTGCGCCGTCACCTGTCCGCGCGCGAGATTGGCGATCTCATAGAAGACATTGACGATCGTCGTGTCGAAGAAGGCGTGGCCCACGCTCCGCGGGGGGCAGCCGTCGCAGGCCCGGCGCTCCGTTTTCCAGTCCGAGGCCAGGGGACTCTGAGGCGCCGCGACCGGCGCCTGACCCGCGAAATCGAAGGCGAACAGCGGACGCGCCGCCCGGGACATCGCTTCGGCCGGCGGTGGCGACTGTTCGACGGGCGCGGCGAGGGCGGTTTGGGCGCTCGCTGGGCGAGCCGTCACCGCGAGCGCCAGACTGGCCAGCGAGAGGAACACAGAGGACCGAAGCATGAGGCAGCTCTCTCCCCTTCTCGTGACTCGCTTCAGCGAGCCGTCACACTCAGGGCACACAATCACCGCCGGCCGTAATCTCAGGCCGATCCCCGTGACTTGCGCCGACGAACCGTCTGCGCGGCCGCTATCTGTAGCAATTTTGTGACCGTCCTGAACGCGCGCGGCGTCGAGTGCCTACTTCCTCGCCAGCGGCGCCGTCTCCATCGGAATCATGAGAGGTGCGACGGACGTCCCGGCGGCCTCGAGAATGTCCATGACCCCGAGCAGGAGGCGTTCCTGAATGGCCAGAAACACAGGGAAGTCGCGCTCGAGCACGTAGGCGAAGAGTTCCAGATCGAGCGATCCGCTGCTGAATCGGATGAACCTGACGCGGGAAGTCGTGGAGTCCACCTGGGGATGGCGGTCGAGCAGACCGCGGATCTGTTCCAGCACGAGACGCATCTGCTCCGCCGTGGTCTGACGTCCCAGCGCGATCGTGTGCTGAAACAGGATCCGATCACGCAGTGAAAAATTTTCCAGGCTCATCGCCGACAGCAGACCGTTGGGCACGGCCACCACGGTTCGATTCATGGTCCGGATGCGGGTCGAACGAATGCCGATGTCTTCGACCGTACCCATGAACTCGCCCGCCCTGCACACGTCGCCGACGTTGATCGGCTTGTCCGAGATCACCATGATGCCGCCGAACAGGTTCTCGATGGTTTTCTGCGCGCCGAAGCCGATGGCGATGCCGCCAACGCCCAGACCGGTGAGCGCGGCCGTGAGATCGACATCGGCGAGATAGAGAAAGAGCAGCACCGCCACCGTCACGGTGGTCGCTTTCAGGAGGCGGTTGACCAGGCGCACCAGCGCGGTGTCGGCCGATCGATTCACTCGTTCCAGGCGGCGCAGGCTCAGGTCGGCCACCACGTTCAGCAGCCGCAGCGTGAGCCAGGCGACCGCCACGATCATCAGGGTGCCTGCCACCCGCTGCCAGAAGCTCCGGCTCGACAAGGTCAGGCCCCAGAACGACGCGGTGTAGAAGAACAGGGAGAGCACGAGCAGGCGGAGAGGGCCCACGCCCGCCGCCGTGCGGTGGTTCCTCTCCGGCATGAAGCGTCGCAGCGGCGGATCGACGATGCGGCTGACCGCGCGGGTCGCCAGCGTGGCGCCGCCGAACAGCAACGGGATGAACAACAGGATGGTGATCCACCGGTAGAGGGGGATCGACAACCATTGACTGGCGACCATCCACGCCGGCACGTGGCGTTCGAGCCAGGGCGGCTGAATTTCGTCGAAGAGCGCGGGAATCTGCCGCAGCGTGACGGCGGAGATCAACCAGATCGGGTCACCCTGACTTCTCTCCACGCGGTCGATCAGCATGTCGACGGGGCCGAGCTCGCCCTCGACGATGCCGATGCGGTCACGATTGGTGAGCCCGTCGTCGAGATCGCCGTCCCGCGATTCGCTGAGGCGGCTGGCGCCGCCGGCAAGCCTCCGGTCGAGGACGACCCACAGCTTCCGGGCCAGTTCGCTCCGCTCCGGGAGCGCGAGCCGGGAGTCGAGGAATTCGGCGGCGCGAGCGAAATTGCCCTGCTCAGCCGCTTGGATCAGGCCCGCGGCGGTTCCGTGCGGCGTGCTGCGTCCCAAGGGATCCTCCGCCGGCCGCGGCTCGGCCGGCGCGGGTTGCAGCCCCCCGATCAGCGGCAACTGCGCTTCCGCTCGATGCGGTGCCAGCACGCTGAGCAGAAGGAGACACGCCTGGATTGTCTTCTTCATGGTTCGACCAGTCTGACAGCCAGCGATGGCTTCCCTTCCGACCAGGGGCACGCCGCCGACCGGTCGTGGCGATCGGCAGCGTCACTTGCTTGCTCGCAGCTCGACCCGCGCCGCCTCGAGACGCTTCTTGTCCTTGTCGGACAACGTGGGAAACGACAGGTCCAGCCGTTCGATCGAGCGGGTGATGATGCCGGCCACGAGCGTGCGCGTCACCCACTTGTTGTCCGCGGGGATCACCCACCACGGCGCGTGGTTCGTGCTCGTGTTCTGGATCATCTGCTCGAACGCGGTCTGGTACTCCGACCAGAACTTCCGCTCCTCGAGATCGCTGACCGAGAATTTCCAGTGCTTCTCGGGGCGATCGAGCCGCTCCAGGAACCGCTCCCGCTGCACCTTCTTCGACACGTTCAAGAGGAACTTCAGCACCAGCGTGCCGTTCCGCGTCAGGTGCTGCTCGAAGGCGTTGATGTCGTCGTAGCGGCGCTGCCAGAACTTGTCGCTGCGATCGGCGTCCGGCAACCGGCCGAGGAGCTCGGGATGGACCCGGACGACGAGCACGTCCTCGTAGTAGGACCGGTTGAAGATGCCGATGCGTCCGCGCTCGGGCAACGCCTTCATGTAGCGCCAGAGGAAGTTGTGATCGAGCTCTTCGCTCGACGGCTTCTTGAACGCGTAGATCTGACAGCCTTGCGGATTGACCCCGGACATGACGTGCTTGATCGTGCCGTCCTTCCCGGCAGCATCCGACGCCTGCAGGACGATGAGGACCGAATGCGTGTCGGACGCGTAGAGCCGCTCCTGCGCCTTGGCGAGATCGCGGCGGTTCTGTTCGAGGAAGGCGGCCGCGCGCGCCTTGAGCTCGTCCTTCGTCAGCTCCTTGAACTCGTCGTCGGCGGCCCAGCCCGGATCGTAGTCGCGCAATCGAACCCGGCCTCGACTCGGCACCTCGAACAGCTGTCGCACTTCTTTGAACGTAAGGGCCACACGAAGCTCCCGGATAGAAGGTGAACGCGCCATCTCCTCCGCAAAACCAGCGCCACCCACCGGCCAGGTGCCCCGTCCGTCCCGGGGCCGGCGTTTAGAGCCGTTCGTGTCGACGTGCGCCCGGGCTGGCGAGACCCGCGCTCACCGCATGTTGTGAGGCCATCTCGATAGGCCAGAAGCAGCGGGCGGATAGCGACCCGTGCGCAAGGATCCGGAGCGAGTGGCAGGTTCTGTACGGGTCCGGGTCTTGCAGTTTGCACTTGCGCACAGTGCCGGCCGCGCCGTTGACGCTGGCCCGGCGGAGCCATGAACGGGGCAACAACTACCAATCACAAGGAGAACGCATGAAGACGCTTCCGACGACAGTCCTGATAGGGGCTCTGGCTGGCTCCGTGCTGCTGGCAACGGCCGGCGCCGCCAGCGCCCAGTCCAAGACGCTACAGGGGGAGACTCATACGGTAACGGCGACGATCGAAGCGATCGATCAGAGCGCTCGAACCATCACGGTCAAGGACCCTGACGGCATATACGAGACGGTCGAGGTCCCCCGCGCATTCGCGCGGTTCCCCGAGCTCAAGGTCGGGGACAAGATCACCGCGCGCTACTACGAAAACGTGGTCGTCCGGGTCAAAAAGCCCGGTGAGGCCGCCGTGGACGTCGATACCAGCGCGTTCACGCGAGGCGATGGGCCTCCGGCGGGAACGCTTGCGGCCCAGCGCACCGTCACCGTGACGATAACGGCGTTGGATCCGAAGGCCAAGTCGATCACTGTGAGCGGGCCGAACAACTACAAGTACAGCCGGCGGGTGAAAGACGACAAGGTCTTCAAGCAGCTGAAGGTCGGTGACCAGCTCGACATGACCTGGACCAACGCGCTCCTGATCTCGGCGGACACGCCGAAATAGCCCGTCGTGGCGATGCGCCTCGCGGGCCTGTGTCTGATGGGCGCCGTATGCGGACTGCTGCCGCATCCGGCGCTCGCACAGACCATCGACCCGATGGAAGGGCGCCCCGTCGCACGCATCCGCGTCACCGGGCTGCGCAACGTGCCGTCCGACGTCGTGGAGCGGCACCTCGTCACGCGTGTGGGCGCGCCGTTCCGGAGGGCCGCCCTCGCCGCAGACCAGCGCCAGCTCGATGAGCTCCGGCTGTTCACCGCGGTCCTCGTCGAACCACGGCTCGAGGGGGACACGGTGGCACTGGAGGTGGCGGTCACCGAAACCCTGCGTCTCCTGCCGATCGTGTTCATCCGCGTCACGGACGAGAACGGCTTCAGCGCCGGCCCGGGACTGCGGGGCATCAACCTCCTCGGCAAGGGATGGCAGACAGGCGTCGCGGCCCGTTTCGGCGGCGAGACCGGCGTATCGGCGACGGCGGACGCCACCACCATCACGCCGGGTACCTGGAGCCGGCACCTCGGATTCAGCTACTCGAGTCGCCGCAACACTCTGTACGACTTCGACGAGCGCGCCACCTCGGCCGACGGGCGCTTCGCCCGCAACTGGAGCCGCGGGCTGCGGACCGGCGCCGCGGCCGACGTCCTGTCGATCGACACGGGCGACTCCGGTGCATCGCTCTCCTCCGACGGCAGAGACGTCATTCCCACGATCGGTGCATTCGTCACGTTCGACCGGACCGATTCCTCCACGAATCCGCGCGACGGCTGGTGGGCGGAAGCCGAGATCAACCGGCTGTTCGGCGACGCGGGGTCGTGGACATTGATCCTCGACGGCCGGCGGTTTCAACGGCTGGCGGCGGCGCATGGCCTGGGGATCTTCGCGCTCAGCACGCTGCAGACTGGAGAGATCGGCACGAGCCTGCCCGAATACCTGCAGTTCGCGCTGGGCGGCGCCAATACGGTGCGCGGCTGGAGCCGGGGCGCGCGGACGGCTCGCAACCAGTTCATTGGTACGCTCGAGTACACCTATGTACTGCAACCGGTTCGATCGTTCTCGGTCGCGGGCGTAAACCTGTACTGGGGGCTTCAGCTCGCGGGATTCGGAGACCTGGGCCTGGCGTGGAACGACTGGGACGATCTCACGGGTTCTCCGGCGCTCGACGGCTACGGCGCGGGACTGCGAGTGCAGGTGCCGTTCGTGGATCTGCTCAGGCTCGACGTGGCGTGGGGCGAACCGGGACGTGGCGCGACCGCATACTTCGGTGTCTCTCTCAAGGCCACGCGGCAGCGCCAGCGCGTACGCTGACGGCCGACCGCCCCTCGTCAGGGCAACCCTCTAGTTGCGCAGCGCGGCACGAACCGGGACGGGCCAGGCGGCACGGCAAGGTGTTGAGATTTACTAACGGCAGACCGTGACTTGTGGCGGCGCCGCCGGGCTGGCGCCAGGCTCCGCGGCAAATAGCCTTCAGAAACGCCCGTTTCCGCACACCGGCTTCCGCCTGACGTGGCTTGCGTATTGCGTTTCACCGTCGACGTGGACTGCTGGATCGGCGTCGTGGACGAGACTGATCGACGCCTCGTGCGTCTGGCCGGTCGGCTCAGCGTCGCCCAAGTGCCTGAACTGCTCGGAGCCTGTGCGAACGCCACGGCTATTCATCTGGATCTCACGGAGCTGGTCTCCGTGGATGCGGCGGGCATCGAAGCGCTGCAACGACTCCGGGACCAAGGCGCCTCGTTGACTGGCGCGCCCGGGTACTTGCAGTTGAAGCTCGACTCGCATCAGGGAGCCAGCGCCGGCGTGCTGCCCCCGAAGCGTCAGGCGAAGAGCGCCGATCGCTGACCGGAAAGTGGCCGGCTCCGGCAGGTGTCCCCACCTTCTGCCGAAGCCGGCGGACTCGCGTCGCGGGAGTGGTCGCCGGAAGCCGCTTCAGCGGCTCCCGGGCGCAGGAGTGATGCTCGGGCTGACCGTCACGGCCGGCGGGGACGCCGGACGGCGCCCTCGCCCATCCGGACACGTCACACCCAGCTTCTTCATCCGGAATCGCAGCGTGTTCGGGTGGATGCCCAGCCGCTCCGCCGTATTGCCGGTTCCGTTGATGCGCCAGCCGCACCGTTCGAGGACGTTCTCGATGTGGGCGCGCTGCACGGCATCCAGATTCTCGGACACCTCTTCGGCCTTCTCACGCATCGGCGTGCTGAAGACCAGCGGCGCGTCGAGCTGCAGGGTGCTTCCGGCCGAGGCAATCATGGCGCGCTCGACCACGTTCTCGAGCTCTCGCACATTCCCCGGCCACGAATACCGCTGCAGCGCGTCCATCAGCGTTTGCGGCACCTTGGTGATCTGCCGTCCGAGATCCCGCTGGTGGCGGTGGATGAAAAACCAGACGAGCCGCGGAATGTCGTCGATGCGATCCTGCAACGACGGCAGGTGAATCGGGTAGACGCTCAAGCGATAGTACAGGTCGGCCCGGAAGCGACCCTCGGCAACGGCCTGCTCGAGATTGTGGTGCGTCGCGGCGATAACGCGCACGTCCACCTTCTTCGAGCGGGAGGAGCCGACGCGCTCGAACTCGCCCTCCTGCAGCACCCGGAGGAACTTCACCTGGATTTCCTGCGGCAAGTCTCCGATCTCGTCGAGGAAAATGGTGCCGCCGTCGGCCAGTTCGAACCGGCCTTGTCGCATCCCGACCGCACCGGTGAACGAGCCCTTCTCGTGGCCGAACAGCTCGCTTTCCACCAGCGTCGGCGGCAGCGCCGCACAGTTGACCCGCACCAGCGGGCGCGCATGGCGCCGGCTCCGCTCGTGCAGTGCCCGAGCGAACAGTTCCTTGCCGGTGCCGGTCGGGCCGAGCAGCAACACGCTCGAATTGGTGGGCGCAACCTGGCTCAGACGCGCCAGCGCGAGCCGCAGCGCCGTGCTGTCGCCGACGATCTCGTCGAAGTCGTGGTAGTTCTTGATTTCCTCTTTCAGATAGACGTTGTCGGCTTCCAGCCGCGCGTTCAGCCGTTCGATCTCGGCGACGCTCGAGCGCAGCGCGCTCTCATGCTGGCAACGCTGCAGCGCGGCGCCGAAAATTTCCGAGATGAGCCGAAGGCGTTCGACCAGCGCCGGCGGCCAGCGCCGCGTCACGCGGGTACTGTTGATCACGAGCGCGCACATCACCCGTCCGGCCACCGACGCCGGCACGCCCAGCAGTGCTCCCCGCCAGGGCTGGTCCATCTGCTGCCGCAGAGCCTTCGCCTCCGGAGGAAGATCCTCTGGCTGCGAGATGGCCACCACTTCGCCGCGCGCAAGGCGCAAGGCCAGCCAGTCGTCGAGCGGGGGGGCCTCTTCGGCTGTGAGGGTCACGATCCGAGCGAGGTTCTGCGCCCCGACGACTGCTCCCGATTCGCTGAACTGGGTGAGCCGGCAGGCATCGGCGCCGGTGGCCTGCACCAGGTGTTGCAGCCCGCCGGCAATGGCGGCCTCGAGCTCGTCGAAGGTGACGCGCGTCAGTTGGCCCGAGAGCGAGACCGCGAGTTCGGTGATTCGCTCGAGTTCGGCTTCGGGAAGAGAGCGCGATGACGGCATATTCAGCACAGACATAAAAGGCCTTTCAGGATGGCAACCCCGCCTTGGCGTCAGACTTGAGCAGGCTGACGTGACGTTCGCCGCGCACCGCTGAACGAACCGCAGGTATCAATTCTTCCCCGGCAGTCCGCTTCAGGACGTACCCGAGAGCTCCGGCATCCAAGCCTCGCTGCTCCAGCAAGGGATCCTGACTGACCGTGACCAGAACGATGCGTGCGACAGGGTTCCGATGCAGGATCTCGCTGGTGGCGGCGATCCCATCCAGGCCCGGCATCGAAATATCCGTCACGATGACGTCCGGCGACAGCCGCTCGGCGGCGTTGACGAGCGCGATGCCGTCCTGCACCAGCGCGATGACGTCGAACTCCTCCTGGAGCAGGCCACGCAGGAGATTTCCCGTGTCTTCGTGATCGTCGGCGAGCAGCAGCGTTGGATGTGACATCGGCTCCGGGGGAATGGGGCCGAGTGTATGAAATCCGACGTTGGAGCGAAAAGCGGGAAGGTACGGAGGCCGACCCGGGAAAACTACTGGTTTGTGCAAGGAAGAGTACTGGGGTGAAGTAGCCGACAGCCCTCCCCCGGGGCGAGTACTACTCCGCGATCAGGCGATGCTCGATCGCGTACTTGACGAGCTCTGTCGTGGACGCGACGCCAAGGACCTGCATCATCTGATACTTATGGCTTTCGATGGTTCGCGCGGACAGGTGCAAAGCGGCCGCGATTTCCTTCATGCGACGGCCCTCGAGAATCAGGCGTAGCACATCGAGCTGCCGCGCCGTGAGTTGCGGGGCGGCCTGCTCCGGCGGAGCGGCCATCCGCTCGATCACTTCCTTCGTGAGCGCCGGCGTGAGATACATCCGGCCCTCCAGCGCCTGATGCATCGCCGTCAAAAGCTCCTCACCGGCCGACTGTTTCAGCAGGAACCCGCTGGCGCCCGCCCGCATGGCCCGCGTGGCCAGTTCGCCGTCGTGGTGCATCGTCAGCACGATCACCTTGCTGGCGATGTGTTCGCTTTTCAATCGGGTCAGCACGTCGAGGCCGCTCAGGCCTGGCATCGAGACGTCGGTGACGATGACGTCCGGTCGCAGGCGCTTCGCCGCCTCCATCAGTTCGTGGCCGTCCCCCACCGCACCCACGACATCGAAGTCGTGCTCGGTGAGCAGACGAACGAGACCTTCCTTCACGATGGCATGGTCGTCGGCGATGAGCACAGTGTGTCGGCGCATTCTGATCTGGGTCGGGCTGATGCCGTGGGCAAAATAGCACAGGTCTACACGCAAGGGGACGGCGACTGCTAAACTCTTCTGGAACAGAATGCTCACATTCCTAAAGAAACTCGCCGCCGCCCTGCTGGTCGCCGCAGCCGCCACGTCGTGTTCCGAGCGGAGGGAGGCTGCGCCCGCGGCCACTCCTGCGCTGGCCTCGCCGGTCGACGACGCGCCGATTCCGGAGATCTCCTCTCCCTTCGGCGCGCTCTCGGAGCCCGCCCGCCTGGCGCTGGAGACCCCCTTCACCGGGGACCTCGATGCTCTGGTGAAGCGGAGAGCGATTCGAGTGGCCGTCACGTTCAACCGCACCCATTATTTCGTAGATCGCGGGCAGGAGCGCGGCCTCGCGTTCGAAATGCTGAAGCGGTTCGAGGCCGACCTGAACCAGGAGTTGAAGACCAAAAAGGCGCCGGTGCACGTCGTGATCGTGCCGATGTCCAGAGCTCAGCTGTACCCGGCCCTCGCGAGCGGCAAGGTCGACGCAGTGGCGGCCATGGTAACGGTCTCGCCCGAACGTGAGACCCAGGTCGCCTTCTCGGAGCCGACGCGCACCAACGTCAGCCAGGTGGTCGTTACCGGCCCTGGCGCGCCGCCCATCCGCACGGTGGACGATCTGTCGGGTCAGCGAGTCTTCGTCCGCCCGGGGAGCATCTATGACGAGAGCCTCGTCGCGCTGAATGCCCGGTTGAAGGCTCGAGGCAAGCCGCCGGTCGTCATCACGGCCGCTCCCGAGGTGCTCGAAGACGACGACATCCTCGAGATGGTCAATGCCGGCCTCGCCCCGATCACCATCGTGGACGACTATCTCGCTGATTTCTGGAGCAGCGTGCTCACCAGGCTCACCGTGCACAAGGACGTGACGGTTCGCACCGGCGGCGTATTGGCCGTGGCGTTTCGCAAAGAGAATCCCCGGCTCCGGGCCGCGGCCAATCGGTGGGTCCGCAGGCACGGGGAGGGCGGGGCTTTTCGCAACGTGCTCGAAAACCGCTATCTCGAGAGCACCCGATACGCGAAAAATGCCGCCGCGGAGAGCGAGCGCCAGAAGCTGCAGGCGGTGGTGGAGCTGTTCAAGAAGTACGGGGCGCAGTACAGGCTCGACTATCTGCTGATGGCGGCGCAGGGCTACCAGGAGTCCACGCTGGACCAGAGCGTCAGAAGCCCCGTGGGAGCCATCGGCATCATGCAGGTCATGCCGCCCACCGGCAGGGAACTGGGCGTCGGCGACATCAGGAAGATGGATCCCAACGTTCACGCGGGCGTGAAATACGTCAGGCTCATGATGGACAAATACTTTGCCGACGAGCCGATGGACGATCTGAACAAGGCGCTGATGACGTTCGCCTCGTACAACGCCGGCCCGGGCCGCATTCAAAAGCTTCGCCGCGAAGCGGCACAACGGGGGCTCGATCCCAACGTCTGGTTCAACAATGTCGAACGCATCGCCTCGGAGCGGATCGGCCGCGAGACGGTCACCTACGTGAGCAACATCTTCAAGTACTACGTCGCTTACAGGCTCCTCAGCGAGCAGGCACAGCGTCGTGACGCGGTCAGGACGGCCGCCGCCAGGGCCAACTGAAACCCGCTCGCGCCCGGCCAGGGACTCACAGCCGGCCGTCACGGCTCGACGCGGCCTGACCGGCGACAGCAGCTTTTCACGCGATATCTGGCGCGCGATTCGCCGCGTGGCTGGCAGGATCCTTGCCCTTGCACGCGACATGTCGATCTCCCGGTCGGTCCTCGTCTGCCTCCTCACCGGTGCCTTGCTCGGTGCCGGCTCCCCCGTCGCCGCTCAAGCCAAGTACGGCGTCACGGTCAAAGCCGTCAAGGCCCCTGAGCTCGCCAAGGCCAAGACCTATGTCTGGACGGTGGGTCGCCCCGCCTTCAACAAGGATATCGACGCGCTCATCATCGCGGCGGTCGACCGCCAGCTGAGCGCTCGAGGCTTCTCGAAGGTGACGTCAGGCCCAAGTAACATTGTTGTTACGTACGGGTCGCTCAGCCGTACCGACGTCGAACTCGAAGGGCCGAACAGCGGGGCCGAGCTCGCGGTGGGCACGCTGATCATCAACCTGACCGACCCGGCCACCCGCCAATTGCTCTTCAGCGTGCGCTTGGACAGGCCGATCGACTGGAATCCTGCGACTTACCAAGCCACGGTCGACGGGGCCGTCGCGGCCATGTTCGAGAAGTATCCCCAGCCGTCAAAACGCTGACGATCAGTCACGGCCTGGGGTAATCAACTACGGAGCCGGACGCGATAGCCGGAGGTGTCGGCACATACGGCTGAGCCCTTCCCGCGCGTGACGCCTACCCCCAATAAATCAACGGAGTGTGCAGACTGGAGCCGGCAATCGGGCTAAAGTGTTGACACGATGCGGTCGCGCGGGGGGCGCGCAGCGGAGTCGAATCGCGCAGTCGCGCAGTCGCGCGGCGCTGCGTCTGAGCAATCATGGGATCACTGAACCGTCGCTCGACGCGGCTTCAATCGGAAGAGTTGAACAGCATCTTCCTGCGCGCCGTTCCGGATCTGGTGTTTCTCCAGACGATGGACGGCGTCTTTCTCGATTACCACGCGCCCGATCCCAGCCGGCTGATAGTGCCCGCTGAGCGATTCCTCGGCAGGAACATGCGCGACATCCTGCCGCCCCCCGTCCTCCGGATCCTCGAGCCCGCGTTCAATCGAGTGGCGGAAACAGTAGGGCCTGTCGTCGTCGAATACGAGATGGATCTGCCCGACGGCAATCGCCACTACGAAGCCCGGATGGTGAACGGCGGTCACGATCAGGTCCTCACGTTCGTGCGCGACATCACCGATCGCAAGCGTGCCGAGGCCGCGGCGCAGGAAAGTGCGCAGCGGTACGCGCTGGCGTCGGCGGCCGGCGCCGTCGGGGTCTGGGACTGGAATTTCGTGAGCAACGAGCTGTTCGTCGGTGCCGGTCTGAAGGCGCTGCTCGGATTCGAAGACCACGAAATCAGCCGCCGCCCCGACGACTGGGGATCACGAGTCCATCCTGCCGACCTGCCCGCGACGACCGCGCGCGTGAAGGCGTGCCTCGATGGCGACACCGACGTCTACGAAGCGGAACATCGGATGCTGCACAAGGACGGCAGCGTCAGGTGGTTCCTCTCGCGCGGGTCGGCGATCAGAGCCGAAGACGGCACCGTCCGGCGCCTCGTCGGAACCAAGGTGGACATCACCGAACGCAAGCGGTCGGCCGACCAGTTCCGCCGCGCCCTCGAGGCGACGACGACGGGGATGCTGATGGTGAGCGTCACCGGGCAGATCGTGATGGTCAACAGCCATGTGGAGTCGCTGTTCGGACATCATCGCGAAGCGCTGATCAACGAGTCGGTCGACATGCTGCTGCCGCCGGGCGCACTCCGCGCGCCATCCGGCGAGCCACGACCATTCCCGTGGGAGAGCGGCACGCCGGCGCTCTCGGGCGCGCACGCACTCGATGGCCGGCGGAGGAACGGTTCCGAGATCCCGCTCGAGATCGAGTTCAGTCCGATCCGTACACCTGAGGGCGAGTTCGTCCTCTGTTCGATCACCGACGTCACCGAACGGCGCGAGGCGGAGCGCGAGCGGCAGGATCTGATGAGGCACCTCCGGGACATGGCCGGACGGCTGATCGCCGCCCAGGAAGTGGAACGGGCGCGGCTCGCCCGCGAGATCCACGACGACGCGAGCCAGCAGCTTGCGGCCCTGTCCATTGCACTCAGCAGCCTCAAGCGACACGTGACGGCAGTGCCCGGCGGCGTGGAACTGGAGGCCGAAGTGGTGCAGCTTCAGGTGCGCATCGACGCGTTGGCCGACAGCGTGCGGCGCCTGTCGCACGACCTGCACCCCGACGTCCTCCGCCATTCGGGTCTGGCCGCATCGCTCACCGCCTACTGCAACGGGCTCGTCTCGTCCTCACACTCGCTGACGGTGACCTGCCGCGCACAGGGAAACTTCGAGACGATCGGCCATGACGCCGCGCTGTGCCTGTACCGGATCGCTCAGGAAGCGCTGCACAACGTCGTGAAACACGCCGAGGCGCGCCACGCCGAGGTCGTACTGATCCGGACCCCCGACGGCGCCGAGTTGACGATCTCCGACGACGGCCAGGGGTTCGACATCCAGACGCGCACCACCGGTAAGGGGCTCGGGTTGGTGAGCATCACCGAGCGGGCACGGCTGGCCGGGGGTACCGTCAGCATCGTAACGGCCGCGAAAAAGGGGACCCAGGTCCGGGTTCACGTCCCGATCGCACTCGCGTCGGCAGCCGAGGCCGTCGTATCTGAACGATTCGCCGGCCTGGCCTGACCCGCCACAGGCGATTCGCGGCTCGGCACCGCCGCCCCGCCGTCATGTCGAGACCTGCTCACCGTATCCCGTGACCGCCAGGCTGCTCATGACGACACCCGGCATGCCGTCACGATTCCTTGGTATTTCGATTCGGGTAGACCGCCGGCACTGCGCCAACAACTGGCCCGCTCCTTGCCACGGCTGGGTACAGGAACTGGCGACGAAAGGAACCATCGAATGACGACGTGCTCACTCGGTCGGCGGTCGGTGCTGCAGGTGCCTCTGCGGGCATGGCGGACGGTGGTGCTGCTCCTGGCGGCGACCGTCTCCGTCGGCGCGGCGCAGCAAAAGCCGATCGGGAAGGTCGAGACCGGCCCCGGATCGCTCACCGCGGCACGGAAGTTCCTCGAGGGCCGCTGGGGTCTTGAATCGTTCGAAGTACGTCCGCCCGGCAAGCCGCCCATCATGCTGAAAGGCTCCGGGGTGCTGAACTACGACGACTTCGGCAACCTCACCATGGAGATCCGCGCCGACCAGGCCACGTCGGATCTGCTCCGCGCCGCCGGCCTCAACATCCGCGACGGCGTCATCTCGACAACGGGACGCACGGCGATCGACCTGCAGAAGCGCACGCTCACATATTTTCTCGAAGGCCAGCGCTCGGGGTACGTCACCGGCGGCGGGCCGCTTGCTCTGAGCCGCCCGCGCCACTGGGAAGTGACGCAGGACACGCTCATCTTGACCACCAAGGACGACAGCGGCGCGCCCATGTCGATCAGCCGCTGGCGCAGGACCCCCTGAGGAGACGCCGTGCGCAGTGTGACCGCCCTGATCTCCGTTCTGTTTCTCGGCCTGTCGATCGGGCTCGGCGCCCAGGCGGCACGCCCCGCGACCGCGCCCGAGGTGTTCAGCGCCACGGCCACGGCCAAGACCGCCTCCAGCGCCGCCTCGGGCGCGCTCGTCATGCGCGTCAGCCGCTACACGCCGGACTTCGATCGTAAGACGGTCGAGGAGGCACTGCGGCTGGGCGGCTACCCGCGATTCCTCACGGCCCTTCGCAACGCACCCGAGGTCGGACAGCTCACGCTGGCCGACGGCCCGCCGTACGTGATCCGCTACGCGCGCGAGACGGTGGAGGGAGCGGGGCGGGCGATCGTGCTGGTGACCGACCGGCCCGTCTTCTTCGTCGGCTCGGCGCGCACCGAGGCCAAGCCGCGCGCCGGCTACGAAGTGGCCGTGATCCAGATTCAGGTGGACGGAGCCGGACGCGGCAAGGGAACGATGGCGGCGGCGGCGCGCGTGCGCCCCGACGGGAGCGGGGGCGTGCTGCTCGACGACTACGCCGATGCGCTCATCGAAGTGACCAGCGTGACGCGCCGTCCCGCGGATCAGTAACCGGCACTCCCAGAAGGCGGCCTTCAGACCGCCCTCGTGCGTCGGCGCGGCCTGTCAGGGAAACGCCACGACGAGCGCGGCGGTGAACTCCGCCTGCCACACGATGTCGGCGTAGATGCCGGTCAGACAGACGCCCGGTCCGCAACCGAGCACTTGTGCGTCGACATACGCGAAGGTCGCAAACACGCGCCCGTCGAGGCGGACGCCGATCCGCCGTGCCGGCATGAGTTTCACGCCGCCCCCGCCACTCACCGAGAACCGGATCTCGTCGTCGCCCGCGGCGGCATAGCGCGTCAGCCCGAGCAGCCCCGTCACGAAGGGACGGACGCGGGTGTCGAGCCCGAACTCCTGTAATCCTCCGCCCTGCCAGTGATCGACCGTAATCCGCCAGGTCACTGGCGGAGAGAACGGTCCTGGCGGCAGCGTCACTCGCGCGGACTGATGGGTGACCAGCGCCTCGACGAACAGACCATCACCGACCCGGATGTCCACCATGCCGCCGACGGCTCGCGCGCCGTCGAGATCGACCGCCTGTCCGGTGACGCGTTCGAAGAAACCGCCGCCGAAGCGGTAGCCGACGAACGGGCTGACCTCGAGCGCCTGTCCGTGGCTCGACGCGGGCCAGCACGCCAGCCAGACCGCCACGCCGATTCCACTCCGGCCCCACATCGGCGCTCCCGCGGCCGTCAGGGCTAGCGGCGGGCGAGACCCTGCTTCTGCATCTCCTCGACCGACGCCGTCGCCAACTCTTCGACGAACGCGCGGATGTCGCGCGGGTTCGTC
>Ga0173480_10000151_pt1 | contig 19115 bp, 18 predicted proteins | sample NitcycUS209509C1_FD_122622 | JGI IMG/M metagenome (GOLD analysis project Ga0173480, IMG submission 122622) | Soil microbial communities from Arlington Agricultural Research Station in Wisconsin, USA - Nitrogen cycling UWRJ-S209-509C-1 (version... | ecosystem: Environmental > Terrestrial > Soil... | reverse complement strand
GTACATGCACGACACCGAGTTTCGCTACGTCCTCCAGCCTGGCGAGGGCATCTCTTCGCAGCGGACGATGCCGATCGGGCAGGTCTTCTTCGTGCCGCGCGAGGAGATCTCGCTCACCGAGTGCACGAGCGAAGAACTGGACGCGATGCGCAAGGCGGACGACGAATTCAGCCGTGGCAAGGCCGACGCGCAGGTCGCCACCCCGTACGGCGTGCCCTACAGCCCGCACTACCTCAAAGAAAGTCGAGCCCGGCAGAACCAGCAGAAGGGTTGAGGGCGCCTACGTCCTGGCGCGGCATGCCGTCGGCTTCCACTGGATCCGTCGGCCTCGCGCTTGAAGTGGGATGCGCGCGCCCGTCCAGATAGATCGTGCGGTCCTGGGATCGCGGCGGCGTTACGCGCCTGCGACGATGACCTGAGCTGGGTACCCAATTTGGGTAGTGAGCGGCGGCAGGGGCCGTGCTAGCGTCGATGACGATGACCTCGCCGAGTCTCCCGTTCGCCGTCGCGATCGTTGTGACGGTCACCGCCGCCACCGCGGAGGGCGCGACCTGCGAGAGCCTCCTGGCGTTCACACGGGCGAACACGACGATCACGTCGGCCAGACTGGCGGCGGCCGGGTCGTTCACGCTCCCGTCGGGTCAGGTCAACGTGCCGAATCCGGCCTCGCTCAGCAACCTCCCGGCGTTCTGCCGGGTGACGGCCACCCTCACGCCGACCAGCGACTCGGACATCAAGATCGAGGTGTGGCTGCCGGCCCCGCGCGCCGAAGGCGCGCCTGGCACTGCCTGGAACGGGAAGCTCCAGTCGGTGGGCAACGGGGCCTGGGCCGGCGTCATTCCCTACCCGGCGCTCGGTGACGCCATCCGTGCCGGCTACGCCAGCGCGGGAACCGACACCGGCCACGTGGGCAACACGGCCAGGTTCGTGCCGGGACACCCGGAAAAGATGATCGACTACGGCTATCGCGCCGTGCACGAGATGACGGTGGCGGCCAAGGCGATCACGGCGGCGTTCTATGGCACGGCGCCAGCGCGCTCCTACTGGAACGGCTGTTCGACCGGCGGGCGTCAGGGGCTGATGGAAGCGTGGCGCTATCCCGCGGACTACGACGGCATCATCGCCGGAGCGCCGGTCAACCATCGCACCCGTCAACTCACCGCGGAGTTGTGGGTGGCGCGCGCCGTCCACGCCAGCGAGGCGAGCTACATCCCCCCGCCCAAGTACCCGGCCATCCACCGGGCAGCCGTCGAGGCGTGCGACGGCAACGACGGCCTGAAGGACGGGCTGATCGACGATCCGCGCCAGTGCCGGTTCGATCCGCAGGCGCTGCAGTGCACGGCCGCGGACGGCGACTCGTGCCTGACGGCGCCGCAGGTGGCCGCCGCGCGGCAGATCTATTCGCCGGCGATGGCGCCGGCGAGCAAGAAGGAAATCTTCCCGGGGCTGCAGCGGGGAGGCGAGCTGGGGTGGGACGCGCTGGCCGGACCACGGCCGATCGCCGAGGCGGTCGAGTTCTTCCAGTACGTGGTGGTGAACGACCCGGCCTGGGACTTCAAGACGCTCTCGTTCGACACCGCCGCCGAACTGGCGGACAAGGCCGCCGGCGACGTCCTCAACGTCGTCGACCCGAATCTGAAGCCGTTCTTCGATCGCGGCGGGAAGCTCCTGCTCTACCACGGCTGGAACGACCAGTTCGTGTCGCCGATCAACTCGATCAACTACTACACCAGCGTCCTCGACGCGCCAGCGACCAAGGGCAAGCTGGAAGACTCGATCCGGCTGTTCATGGCGCCGGGAATGAACCACTGCCGCGGCGGCGAGGGGCCGAACACGTTCGACGCGATCGGCACGCTCGATCGCTGGGTCGAGAAGGGGCCAGCACCGAACCGCATCGACGCGTCACACGCCACCGGCGGCACGGTCGATCGCACCCGCCCACTGTGCGCCTATCCGCAGGTGGCACGTTACAACGGCACCGGCAGCATCGACGACGCCGCGAACTTCACATGCCGCGCGCCCAGGTGAAGACGGGCCGCAGGCGGCCCAAGCCCCCTCGATCGCCGGCGCGGCGCGCCCAGGCTGAGCAACACGCCAGCCGGGCGCTGGCGCTCTGTGACGCCCTGCTCTCGGAACAGGGGGAAGTGTCGGGAGCGCGCCTCGCTACCTATGCGCTCTCGGCCTATCAGTCGCTCGAACCCGACGCGCGGGAACTGTTCTTCGATCACCTGGCCATCGACTTCGCGCCCGACGCCGCCGCCGTGGACGCCGCCGCGGCCGCCTACCGATCCGATCCGTCCGCCGCGAACCTCACGCGACTGCAGTCGGCGGTGGAGCCCCCGCGCCAGGAGCTCTTCCGGCGCGCCAACATGGCGCCCGGCGGCACTGCGGTCCTGGTGGCGATGCGGCGCGAGCTGCTGAAAACGCTGGGCGCCCATCCCGAGCGTGCCGGCATCGACGCCGATCTCATCCACCTCTTCCGGTCCTGGTTCAATCGCGGGTTTCTCGTGCTGCAGCGGATCGACTGGCACACGCCCGCGGTGATCCTGGAGCGGCTGATTCAGTACGAAGCCGTCCACGAGATTCAGGGATGGCGCGACCTGCGCCGCCGCCTTGAAGGCGACCGGCGGTGCTACGCGTTTTTCCATCCGGCGCTGCCGGACGAACCGCTGGTGTTCATCGAGGTGGCGCTGACGCGCGGCATGACCGGCGCGGTGCAGCCTCTGCTCGACCCGGAATCGCCGATCGGCGACGTCGACAAGGCCAACTGCGCGATTTTCTATTCGATCACCAACTGCCAGGAAGGGCTGCGCGGCGTGTCGTTCGGCAACTTCCTGATCAAACAGGTGGTGGACGACCTCGGCCGCGATTTTCCGAAGCTCAAGACCTTCGCGACGCTCTCGCCGATTCCGGGATTCTGCAACTGGCTGGTGCGGCGGGAGCACGACGTTCCCCATTCGCGCGAGCTCGCCAGCCTGCTCGCCGGCCTGCGCAATGGAGTCGTCCCGCACGATGGCGCCGTGTCGTCGTCGTTGCGTCCCGAAATCACCAGGCATTGCGTCGACTACCTGCTGCGGGCGCGACGGGACGGCGCGCCCGCGGACTCGGTCGCGCGCTTTCATCTCGCCAACGGCGCCCGCCTCGAGCGCTTGAACTGGATGGGCGACCCCTCGAATGCGGGCATCAAGCGATCGCTCGGCCTGATGGTGAATTACGTCTACCGGCGGGGCGACGTCGAGCGGAACCACGAAGCCTATGCGAAGCAGGGCAAGGTGGTGGCCGCGCCACGCTTCGGCCGCTCGTGACTACCGCGTTACTCCTGGTGACGCGCCGCGCTCCTCGCGGCTAGCGTTCAGATTCAGCGTTTTTCAGGGTTCGGTCAGGACTCCGGCAGGCACGCCCCGATAGGCTCCTTCAGGTAGAGCAGATCGTGGAACTGAAGGAGTTCGCAAATGTGCCATCGAACAACGTCGCGCGTCGTGTGTGCGGCTCTCCTCCTCTCGCTCTTCGTCAGCGGTGGTGAAGCACAGGAGCTGGCGGGCTCGTTCGAGCAGCTCCGAGTGCTGGTCAAGCCGGGGGATACGGTGAGCGTGCTCGACCGGGCCGGCCAGGAGGTGCGGGGAACCATCTCCGAGCTCTCCTCCTCGGCGCTTGCGCTCACGGTGGCGGGGACCCGCAGGCGCTTTCTCGAGGGCGACATCGACGCCATCCGCAAGCGCGGTCCGGATCCGCTCGCCAACGGCGCGAAGTGGGGATTGGCAGCCGGCGCCGGGCTCGGGCTGCTGGCGGGCATCAGCCTCGCGGCAGAGTATGACGAAGGGGGCGGAGCCTACATCCCCCTGCTCGCGCTCACCTACGGCGCGATGGGCGCCGGTGCCGGCGCGGGGATCGATGCGCTGGTCTCGAGCGATCGGGTCATCTTCGCCAGACGTGACACCGTCTCGAAGTTGACCGTGGGTCCGATGCTGAGGCGCGGCCGAACCGGTTTTCTGGCGTCGCTCAGGTTCTGATTCCTGGTCTCGCGCCGGCGCACCTCTGCAGGGCCGGTTCCAGCGTCCGTAGTATGTTCGCGCCGCCCCCCAAGGCACTCGAGGAGGACGGATGCGGGGACCAATCACAGAGGCGGGCGGGTACCAGCCGAAACCAAGGGCCCACGCGATCACGTTCGGCGCTGCCGTCGCCGTGGCGCTGGCGGCCAGCGCCTGGACGCTGGACGCGAACGGGCGCTCTCGCGCCACGTGGACGATGACGGGCCACGACATCGAGAACTCGCGCACTCAACCGGACGAGGCGCTGATCGCGCGACACAACGTCGACCGGCTGGCGCCAGCCTGGACGTTCACGACCGGCGGCGATGTCTCGGCGACGCCTGCCGTCGCCGTCGAACGCGACGAGTCGGGCCGGCGCCGCACCGTCGTCTATTTTCCGGACTGGGGAGGGAATCTCTGGAAGCTCGATCCGGAATCCAGAGAGATCCTCTGGACGCGTCAGATCAGCAGCTACAACGGCGTGGCCGGCTCGGTCTCGCGGACGAGCCCGGCGCTGCACGGCGACCTGCTCTTCATCGGCGATCTGCGGGGCAACATGATCGGGATCGACGCCGCCACCGGCGATCGCCGGTGGATCACCAGGCTCGATCCCAACCCCAACACGATCGTCACGGCATCGCCGGTCGTCCTCGGTCACCGCCTCTTCGCCAACACGTCGTCGAGCGGCCCTCCTCCGGCGCGCCTCGTGTTCAGGGGCAGCATGCTCTCGCTCGATGCGCACACCGGCCGGATCCTCTGGCAACGCTACGTGCTGCCCGACAACTTCGGCGTGGCCGGCGGCTTCGCCGGCGGCGCGTTCGTGAATCCTCCGGCGATCGACCTCGACAACGGTCTCGTCTACGCCGCGGCGGGCAACCTCTACGCGCAGCCCGACGCGGTGACCGCGTGTCTCGCCACCAAACCCGACGGATGGGATGAGAGCTGCTTCCCCCCGGGCGCGTACTTCAACTCCGTCGTGGCCTTCGACCTGCGCACCGGGAAGCCGCGCTGGTCGTTCCGGGGCGCCGGCGCCGACGCGCGCCGGCTTGCCTGCGGGAGCCTGCCTCCCGAAGTCACGTGGTGTCCGCCCGCCGACGAGTTCAGCGTGTGGGACTTCGCCGGATCCGGCGCCAACGTCTTCACGGCCCGCATCGGCCACCGCTGGCGGAGAGTCGTGGGTATCGGCCAGAAGTCCGGCGTCTATTGGGCGCTCGACGCGGCCTCGGGACGGCTGCTCTGGACCCGCCTGGTCGGCCCTGGCTCGGACCCCGGGGGGATTCAATGGGGCACGGCGATGGACGGCCGCCGCATTTACGCGGCCATCGGCCACAACACCGGAGAGCCCTACACGCTGCCCTCGGGTGAAGTGATCACGGGCGGGTCGTGGGCGGCCCTCGACCCGGGGACCGGCGAGATTCTCTGGCAGACGCCGGATCCGCAGGGCGCGCCCGATCTCGCGTCGCTGACCGTCGCCAACGGCGTCCTCTACGGCGGCTCGATGGCGCACACCGGCGATCAGATGTACGCCCTCGACACCCGCAGCGGCCGGATTCTGTGGCGCTTCGCCGCAGGTGGCTCGGTCGTGGGCGGACCGGCCGTGGTGGACGGGGGCGTCTACTGGGGCTCGGGGTACGCGCGCACGGGTGGCCTGGGCAACGACAAGTTCTACGTGTTCCGGCTCCCGGAACGGTGACATCGCCGGGCGGCGCCGCCGGACGCCGCCCGGTCCCTGAACATCGAACGGCCGCTACCTGCTGCGGTCCACCGCCGCGCCGCGCAGGTACACCGAGGCGATGCGCCGCGTGTTGGTGATGTCGTCGAGCGGGTTGGCGTCGAGCACGATGAAGTCGGCGCTCTTGCCTGCGGCAAGCGTGCCGGCGTCGGTCATGCGCAGGAACTCCGCGCCGTTGCGGGTGGCGGCGACGATGACCTGCATCGGCGTCATGCCGGACGCGACCATGTCGGCCATCTCCACGTGCGGCGCCCAGGCAGTGTTGCCGTCGGATCCGACCGCGATGCGCACGCCCGCGGCGTTCATCCTGGCGAGATTGCGGGCCTGGATGCCGAACTGCGCCTGTGCCTCCGGACGATCCGTGTTCCCGGCCTCGAGCTTCTGGAATTCGGCCGGCGGCAGGCTTCCCTTCAGCCAGCTCACATCGGTCTTCACGCCGCGATCGGGCAGGTTCGGCACCAGCACGAACGCGGGACGGGTCTTGACCATCGCGAGGAACTCTTCGTCGATGTCGCGATCGCGCACGCCGTGAGCGAAGGCGTCGATGCCGGCCCGCCACAGCCCCTTCGCGTCCTCGAGCGTGAAGAGATGCGCCGTCACCCGCAGCGAATGTTTGTGCGCCTCGTCGATCACCGCGCCGTACAGGTCCGGCGTGAGCTTCTTGAACTGGCCGTTGCGATCGTCGACCCAGACCTTGACGATGTCGACCTTCTGCGCCGCCAGCTCCTGGACGGCCTTCCGCCCTTCGGCCGCGGTGGTGATCCAGTAGGGGGCGGTGGTGCGTCCCGGCTCCGGTGCGGTGAGCCCGCGGCCGGCCGTGAAGAAGCGCGCCGCGCCCGGAAGCGTCTGGGCGCGCATCTGAAACGGCAGGTCGCCGACGTCCTGGCCGAGACTCATCGCGGCGCTCACGCCGTAGTACGAACGCCGGCGCAAGTCCTGCGTCAGCGCTTCACGCTCCTGGCTCAGGTGCACGTGCGTATCGATGATCGCGGGCATGACCGTCTTGCCGGCCAGGCTCACACGTGCGGCTCCGGCGGGGACTTTGACGTCCGCCGCCCTGCCGACCTGCGCGATCCGCGCGCCATCGACGACGATCGTGGCGTTCTCGATCGGCGCGCGTCCGTCGCCGATGATGACGCGCGCGCCCTCGAACACAGTGACCGGCGTCTGGGCGCGATTCGAGACGGACCACACGGACACGGCCAGCACCGCGACGAGCACTCGCTTCATTGACGCCTCCCGGGGATATCCTACGCCGGGTGCTCGCCGTTCGACGGCGCCTGAAGGGACAAGAATGATGCAGACGAAGAGATTGCTGGCCGCACTCGCGCTCGTGCTGGTTTCGTGTCTCGTGACACTGGCCGCCGTCCAAGCCCGGCAGAGCCCAGGCAGCGCGGCGCTGACCGGCACCGACTACGCCGAAATCGAGCAGCTGAGTGCCCGATACGGACAGGCGATCGACAGCTGTTCCGGCAACGGCTACGACTACGCACGCCTGTACACACCGGACGGCGTCTTCGTGGACATGTGGAGCGAAGAGGCGATCAAACAGGGCGGTACGCGCTGGCAGGGGCATGAGAAGCTGCGGGAAATCGCGTCCGGCGCGAATTTCGGCGGGCCCGGCTGCACCAGCACCCGGTTCAACGGCAGCGTCAGTCACCTCATCCTGAACCTGGTGATCACGCCGTCGCCCGAGGGCGCGAAGGGAAACTCGTATCTCGTGGAGCTCGGCGGCCGGGATCCCAATCGCATCCAGCGCCTCGGCAACTACGAGGACGTCTACGTGAAGACCGCTGAGGGATGGCGCTTCAAGACGCGGACGCACACCCGCGCCCCGAACGGCACCCGGCCCTCGCCGCAACCGTGACGGAGCGGCATGACCTGTAGCGACCCGCGTGATCAGCGGCGGACGAAGTTGCCGGCGGCGCCGCACGAGTCCTTGCACGGCGGTGGCTGGACGTAGGTGGCCTCGATCTTCTTGCGGTACTCCGGGTAGAGCGTCTCGGGATAGCCCAGCACGGCCTCGCGAGGCAGGCCGTAGAACTTGACGAACTCGTCGAGGAACGGGTTCTTGTCGGGCGCGAAGTGGGGCACGCTGTCTCCGGGCTCGCGCCCCTCGAAGCCGGTCACGCAGGGGGTGTCGTAGGCGAGCGGCCGCGGCGAGAGCCGGAAGCTCTTCGAGACGATCTCGGGCTCCACGAGATACACCGGGTCGCGCTCCACCATCACCACCGTGAGCACGTCGCCGTGCCGGAAGAACCGCCAGTCGATCGTCGCCTGGTCCGTGGTCGGCACGCCGGTCTTGCGGATCCAGCCCACCTTCATGTGGGTCGTGTGCGCAGTGAGAGCGCCGCCTTCCCAGCGGCCGGTCGTGAAGCCCGCCTGCGTGTGGAGGTCGTACTGCGACGGGTGCGGCCGGCCGTCCATCCAGATGATCAGGCCGTTCCAGTCCTCCCACGCGCCAATCGTGTACGACACCACGCGGTTCGTCGCCGGGTCGGTCTGCGTGGTCACGCGGAGGCCGAAGGGACCGAGCACCACGTACGACGCGCCCCACCCCTGGCACTGCCGCTCGATCATTCCCTTCTGGGATTCGTCGTAGGCGAGCGCACGCGCCCGCCCCTCCTCGGTCAGAGCCAATCCGAGATAGTCCACCGGCAGCGAATCGTTCTGCACGTCTTCGGTGCCGATCGGCGCCCACGAGCCGGTGAACTCGAACTGCGCCCATGCGCGGCTGGCGCCCAGGACGAGCACCAGCAGGACGAGAACCGCGTAGCGCGCTACCAGGTGGACGAGCATGGCGCGGGATCCCACTTGGAGCCGTCCGGTTCCTTCTTGAAGTGCGGGCTCACGACGTACGGGGCGTTCAGATACACCGGGTCTTCGATGACGGTGTTCACAAGGAGCAGCTGGCCGCCGTCAGGCAGCGACGTCAGATCGAAGTGCTCGGTGACGGTGGCGCGCTCGCTGTAGGGCACGCCGTTCTTTCGCAGGTAGCCCGCCCGCAGGTTCGACGTCACGACACGCAGGCTGCTGCCGCCCTCGGTTTCCGACGAGCGCTGCCAGGCCGCTGTCGACTCACCCTGCCAGCTGCGCGCACGGTTCGCTGCAGCGCCCGGGGAGAAGCGGAAGAGGCGGGTCTGCCGGCCCGCGTCGGTGTCGAGGCGAAGGGTGTTCGCGTCCTGCCACGTGATGTGCAGGCGGCCCGGCACGTTCATGATCGCGCCCGCCCCATACGACTTGCACTGCTCGCCCGCGCGCGCGTCCGCGGCCGGATCCCAGGCGTTGATGATCGGGAGGGCGGCCGGGCTCACCGGAATCCGGCGATACTCCCCTTTCGGCGGCGTGACCATCCGATACCGCCAGTTCTCCGTGACGTACGACACCCAATAGCCCGTCAGGTCGATCGGTGCCGAGTCGCGCGACGACCCTGCCGGGGTGTTCCGCGGCGCCTGCGCGCGAATCGCGGCCGGAATCCCGAGGGCGCACAGAGCGAGGACGATCGCCGCGACGAGCCAGCGCCTCACTTCTTCTCCTTCCCGGCAACGAGGCTCCGGTACACCGCCTCGACGAAGTGGTCGGCCGTCCAGCCGCCACCCGCATTGCCATAGCGGGCCACGTAGCCGTTCGCGGGCCTGGCGGCTTTGACCTCGGCCAGCGACCGTCCGGCCGCGACCAACTCCTGCACCCGGTCGCGCACGATCGTGACCATGTCGCGGTACTCGATCACGTCGTACTGGTCGTAGAGCCGGCCGTGGCCGGGAATCACGACGGTGCCGGCTTCTCGCGCCACGATGGGGACCGAGGGCACGGCCAGATCGGTCAGCCGGGTGAGGGCCGCAATCTCGCCCTGGATGCTCCCGCCCCGGTCCACGTCGATCTCGGGGAAGCGCCGGGTGTCGAGCACGTCGCCCGCAACCACGACGTCGGACCTGCGGAAGAACACGAAGGCGTCGCTGTCGGTATGCGCGGCGGGCTGGTGCAGCACCTCGATCGCCTCGCCGTTCAGATACATGTACTTGCGCGGGTAGTGGAACGTCTCGGTGGGCCACCCGCCGGCCGGATTGGCTGGCGACGTGGAGGTGGCCGAGGTCATCCGCCGCAGGACGCCTTCGGTGGAGAGAATCGACGCCACCGGCGCCATGAACTCCTGCCGCTGACCGCCGATCCGCATGGCCCCGAACAGCGTCTCGCCGGCCTTCGAGACGGCCTCGTTGCCGCCCACGTGGTCCGCGTCGGGTCCGGTGTTGATGATGTAGCGGATCGGTTTCGGCGTGAGCTGCTTGATCGCCGCGATGACGGCCGGCGCGCTGGCGGCCGAGCCGGCGTCCACGACCACGACGCCGTCGTCGCCAACCTGCACGGCGACGTTGCCGCCGGCGCCCGCGATCATGAAGACGTTGGGGCGGACCGTGACGATCTCGACGCCGCCGCCAGCGGCGTCAGCCGAGAGCTGAGGGGCCGCGGCGCCGAGCGGATCGACCGTGCTGAACGCAAGCAGGCCGAGCGCGGCGGCCGCGGCGGCGATTTGGCCCGGACGGCCCCGATGACGTGGAGCGACCGTCACGGCTCTCGTCTCGCGCCGAAGAGTAGCACGAGGAGCGCGGACGGGACGCCGGCGTCGCTAGAAGCGATAGTGGACGCCGACGACGAACGGCAGCGTCCAGCGCGCGCTCTTGTCGTTGATGTTGTCGAGGCCCGTGCCGACGAGGTCGTCGATCTCGGTCATGCCGCCGACGTAGCGCAGGCCCAGTTGCCCGAAATAGCCGACGTGCTTGCCGCTCTGGACGTCGATGCCGACGTTGACACCCAGGGTGAACGCCGCGGTCTGATCGTAGAAGTCGTTGGCCTGGGTCACCAGGTTGGCGCCCGGCGCTATCAGCGTCACGTCCGTCTTGTCCACGAACCCGATGCCGATCGTGCCTTCGCCGTAGGCGCGCAGCTTCGGCCGCAAGGTGGCGTAACGCCGAAGGCCGAAGTCGATGCCGAAGGTCTGATAGTCCGTGTACTGGCCGTAGAGGTTCGACGTCCCGATGTCGCCCATCGGCGTGATGTAGTCGGCGTCGAGCGACTGGAACGTGAAGGTGACCCGGGCCTCGGTGTCGGGCTTGAAGAGGTAGCCGCCGCCGAATCGCAGATGAAGGCCGGCGCCGTAAACGTCGTTGTACGAGTTCTTGGTGATGACGACGACCTGGTTGTTGATCTCCCCGTACCCGCTCGAGTTGATGTTGCCGCTGATGCCGTTGTCCCAGCCGAGGCCGAACTCGGCGCTCCACTTGGACTCGGGCTCGGTGGTTGCCTGGGCGCGTGCCGCTCCGGCGGTGGCGAGCCCGATGATGATCGCCGCAACCGCGGCGCGTTTTACAGTGATGTGTGTCATTGGATCTCCTCGTTGCACCTAGCGTGCCACGGGAAGGGTCGCAGCGTGGACAGCGTTCGATGCAGACGGCCCTGTCGCGCGGCTTTGCTGCGCATCGTGACCGACGATCCCTAGTCCCCGCTCACGGCATGCCGTGAGCGGCGCGGAACCGATTCTGGCGTCGCATCGGATAGCCAAGACGGGTGAGCAACCCGCCTTGGCCGTTGCGGAAGTTCAGTCGAGGAGTTTCATGTAGGCGACGATGTCCTTCTGATCCTCGAGCGTCAGCGTAATCAGGCCGCCGCTGGCGATCGTGAAGAACTTCGCGTAGTAGGCCGCCACCTCGTCGAGGGTTCTCGCCGAATTGTCGTTGAAGTACGGCGCGGTGTGGCGGATGCCGCGCAGCGGCGAGATCTTGAACGCGTTGACGTGCTCGAGCGTCGGATCGTCGACGACGCCGGTCGTGAGCACCCGGCCCGGGTCGGGACTGACCAGCCGAACCTCCTGCGGGGTGCCCGGGTTGACGATGAACTCGCGGACGGGATTGAGCGCCTCGTTCAGCTCCGACACGCCGACGCTGATGAACCGCTGGCCTTCCGGAATCGGTGCCGGCGACGGGATGAAGAACTGCGCGAACTGATTCGTGGTGTTCATCAGCGCGCCGCTGTGGCAGTGCGAGCACAGCCCGGGCTTGAGTTCGTCTTCTGGAACCTGGCGATCGCGCGCAGCTCGCTGACCGACGGCACCACGCCTTGCGCGTGCCCGTCGATGGCGCCAGCCGCCTGCTCTTCGAGGCTGGCCGCGCGGCCGTCCAGCATCAGTACCGGATCGAGCGCGGGTGTGTTGATCGTGCTCGCCACGCCGCGCCGCACCGTCACGAACCGGGCGGACGGATCGTCAGCCAGCACGACGTTGTCGGCGAGCGGCACGTTGACCAGGATGGTCGCGTCGGACAGGATGCGGGTGACGCCGTTGCCCTTGAAGTCGTCAACGCGACAGCGGCAGGAAAACCCCGCAGGGCGCAGCGCTATGTCGTGCGACAGCGCGAGAACAGTGGAAGGAAGATCATTTGACCGCGGTGTGCGATGGGTCCGCTGCCACCCACTCCTTCACCAGCGTATAGGTGACCGCGAGCACGACGGGGCCGATGAACAGACCGACCACGCCAAAGCCGATCAAGCCGCCGATGACACCGGCGACAACCAGCAGCAGCGGCAGTTGCACGCCGCGCCGGATCAGGACCGGCCGCAACACGTTGTCGAGCATCATCAGCGGTGCACTCCAGATCAGCAGGGCGATCGCCCACCCCGTATCGCCGGTCCAGTACAGCCAGCCGGCCGCCGCGGCCATCACCGGCACCGGGCCGATCTGCGCGATGCCGAGGATGAAGGCGAAGGCGGTCAACACGCCGGCGTGTGGAACGCCGCAGATCCAGAGACCGATACCCGCGAGCAGCGCCTGTACCAACGCCGTCACGACGACACCCAACGCGACCCCGCGTATCGCCTGCCCCGCAAGCACGATCGCCCGCTCGGCAGCCTCGCCACCCAGGCGGCGTCCGAACGCCCGGACACCGCCGGCGGCGGTATCGCCTCGAGCGTAGAGAATCCCGACCAGGACGACGGTGAGCAGCACCAGAACGGCGGTTCGGCCCACTCCGCCGGTTGCCGCGATCGCGGCGGCCGCGGCCGCCCCGGCGTAGGGTTGGATGAGGGCCCGCAGCGCGTCGGGGCCTCCCGCGGCCGCGGTCTGCCAATCAGCGGCCAGGGAGTCGCCGAACCACGGGATCTTCGCGACCCACGCCGGAGGTGGCCCAAGGCCTCGCTCGAGAAAGTCGCTCATCACCGCGGGGCTGGTCTCGGCGGCCTGGAACAGGGTGTTGACCGCAATCGCCAGCGGCGCGATGAAGGCCAGGAGCACGAGGACGGTCATGATCGCGGCGGCCGGCCCGCGCCGTCCTCCGGTGAGCCCTTGCAGCCGCAACAGCGCCGGCCAGGTGGCGACCACGATCGTCGTAGCCCAGATCACGCTGCTGACAAAAGGCAACAGCGTCCACAGACTTCCGACCAGCAGCACGCCGATCACGAGAACCGACAGCACAACCCGCGTGATATCGGCGGACGCTCCATGTTGCATGGCTGCCTCGCATTGACTCGTCGGAAACGCCGACGATCGTCTGACCCCGGCCCGACCCGGGGTTCGCAGGGCATCGTACTCGGGACGCGCGTCCCCGTCAGAAAAACAGTCGACAAAGTGGGCCCTGCGGGCGAGCATGGGAGCGCTTCGGCTTCGCTTCAGGCTCCCGGCTCCCGGCTTCCGTTCGCTGATAGGTGATCAGGTGTCATCCGCCGAAATCCTTCGCAACGTCGCCCTGTTCGACCAACTGGCCGCCGCCGATCTGGAGCTCGTGGCCGGCATGGCCAGGCGGCTGAAGTTTCCCAAGGGCAGCATCGTCTTTCAGGAGGGCGATCCGGGCGACTACCTCCTGATCGTCGTCAAGGGACGGGTCAAGGTGGTCCTCCTCGGCGACGATGGCCAGGAAGCCATCATCAGCATGCTGGAGCCGCCGGCCATGCTCGGCGAAATCGCGCTACTCGACGAGGCGCCGCGCTCGGCCACGGTCATCACCGTGGCGCCGACGGAGTTCCTGCAGATTGCGCGCGCGCCGTTCCTGGCGCTGATCAAGAAGCACCCGGCGCTCGCGCTGCGAATCATGGCGCAGCTGGCACGCGGCCTGCGCAAAGCCACCGAGCAGGTGCGGTCGCTCTCGATGTTCGACCTGCACGGCCGCATGCTGCGCGCCTTGCTGATGCTGGCGCAGGAGCGTGGCGAGACCAACCGGGCGCGCATGGTAATCCGCCCGCACCCGGCGGTGAAGGATCTGGCGCAGATGTGCGGGTGCACCCGCGAGGCGGCGAGCCGCGCCCTCAAGACGCTGCATTCGACCGGTTACGTGACGGACGTCACCGACGGGCTGGCCGTCGAAGCCAAGGCCATCAGGAAGTACCTGCAGTCGACGCTGGAACATCTGGTCGCCCCTCGCTAGGGACGCCTGCCGCCGGCGCCCGCAACCAGGCGGGCCCGAAGGCGCCGCAGATCACCCAGCACGGCGCCCGCCGTCTGGTAGCGATCGAGGGTCCGCCGCGCCAGAAGCTTGTGCAGAATCCGCTCGAGCGCGGCCGGCCGCTCGGGAGCTGCCGTGCCCAGCGGCACCGGGCGCGCCTCCAGCACGTTGAAGATCATGTCCACCGGCGCCGTCGCGGCAAAGGGCTGCGTCCCCGTCGCCATCTCGTAGAGCACGATGCCGAACGAAAAGAGGTCGCTGCGCGGATCCGCCGGCGCCCGCATCAGGCGCTCCGGCGAGACATAGTGGGGCGATCCCATGATCGGGCTCCGGGCGGCACGGCCGACGAAGGTTCCCCCCTCGGACCGTGCCCCGGCCCAGGTGGCGATGCCGAAGTCCAGGATCTTGACCACCCCGCCGCGGGTCACGAACGTGTTCGACGGCTTGATGTCCTGGTGGACCAGGCCGAGCGCGTGAATCGACTTGAGCGCCGACGCGATCTGGATGGCCAGGTCGAGCAGTTCGAGGGTGGTGAGACGGCCGCGCAGGAGGCGCGCTTCGAGCGACTCGCCGATCAGCCGCTCCATCACCAGGCAGGTCTGACCCGCATGCTCGGCCAGGTCGTAGAGCGAGCAGACGTGGCGGCCGCCCGCCAAAGCCAGCGCGAGCGCCTCTCGCTGCAGCAGATCGTTCGAACGCTTGAGACTGCCGGGCCTGCGGCGGGCCAGCTTCAGCGCCACGGGACGGCGGGTCAACGTGTCGGTCGCGGCGTACACGATCCCCATCCCGCCTGACCCGATCAGCGTCAACGACTGGAACCGTCCATCCGCGACGCTCTGCGACCGGCCGGTTGTAGCGACCATCACCTGTCTCCTTCACCGGGAAAAACCCCTGGCAAAGGCGAATGTAGTCAGCCGCGGACTCTGCGGCGGTGATCAGGATCGGCATCCGCGCGTGATCTAGGTCACGCGCGGCGGCGAGTGTGCGGCGGCTCGGGCGGCTGATCGCGAACTCGCGCCCGGAGAACGCCGAGCGACGCCGAACAAAGTCTGGAGTCCGCCGACCTTCTCGTGGGCACGTGCCGGTGCGCACGCGACGCAGGTCCACTGCTGCCAATCGTTTGCGGCTACTGGCCCGGACAGGCGACTGCCTTGCACTCCGTCGAGCCACTCGTCACGTTCGATGGAGGCCGGCAGCATGAAGTCATCGATTCGCTACAGCGCTTTCGCCGCAGTGCTCGCTCTTGCACTGGGCACGAGGATTCACGCGGCTTCCACCTCCGGCACGGCACCGACGCCAGCGGCGACGCCCGCGGCTGAGCGGACCTACCCGTCGGTTCTGCCGCTCACGCTGGAGGTGAGCGGCGACACGGCGCACGAGCTCAGGACGCTGAGAGACCTCACGATTACCGTCCAGCGCGAGGGAGAGTACGGCTCACGGATCGTGATCGGCCCCGTGGACCCCTTCACGGATCAGAACACGTGCACGCGCCCGATGCCGGAAGGGATCGCCGGCTGCGTCGTGAATGGCGATGCGACGGTCGGAACGCTGCGAGTCCACTGGCGAGTGCCGGAGGCGGGGACCTATCGCTTCATCCTGTCGGGCAAACGTGGCGTCAGCGATCGCCTCGAGACGATCGGCGCCTTCGACCTCGAAGCGCGCGACTGAACCGCGGCAACCTCACCCTGGGATGCGCCACAGGAAAATCGAGTGTTCGCTGAGCTGCCGCACGTCCGCCGGCTTCCATCCACCCATGTCCCAGACGTAGGACACGACCCGCGCGCCCGCGGGCAGGTCGGAGCGCAGCTTCTCGCGTAGCTTCAGGTTCGGTCCCGGGTGCAGGAAGAGGGTCACGACGGTCGCGGACCGGACGTCCGCGGCATACATGTCGCCGAGCCTGAACTCCACTCTGTCTTCGACACCCGCTTCACGCGCGCTCGCTTGCGCCCGGGTCACCAGTGCGGGATCGACCTCAATCCCCACGGCGCGCGCGCCAAACTCACGTGCCGCGGTGATCGGAATGCGTCCGTCCCCGGACCCGAGATCGTAGACGACGTCCTGCGGGCCCACATCCGCCAGCTCCAGCAGTGCCCGCACGGCGGGCATCGGCGTCGGCTCGAAGTTGACGTCCTGTCCAGGTATCGTCCCGCCACACCCGCACGAGACCAGCAATCCGAGCACGAGCCGCAGCATGGGCGGCGCAGATCGCAATGACACGGCCACGTGTCATTCCACGGGGCAGGTGTCGGCGCCCCAGATGTCTCTGGCGTACTCCGCGATGGTCCGGTCGCTCGAGAACCGGCCGGACGCCGCGATGTTGAGCACGGCCTTGCGGGACCACGTCTCCTGGTCTGCATACACCTCGCCCAGCCGGGTGTGCGCCTCGGCATAGCTCCCGAGGTCGGCGAGGTGCAGGTAATGGTCGCCCCAGCGCAGCAGCGCGTCGAGGATCGGCTCGAACACACCGGGCTCGTTCGGGCTGAAGTGGTTGGCGGCGATCAGATCGAGCGCGGCGCGCGTCTCCGGCTCGTGGTCGTAATGCCACTGCGGGTTGTACGTGCCACGGCTGTCGGCCACCTGCTGAGCGGTGAGGCCGAACAGGAAGAAGTGCTCCTCGCCCGCGGCGGCGGCCATCTCGATGGTGGCCCCGTCGTGGGTGCCGATCGTGAGCGCGCCGTTCATCATGAACTTCATGTTGCCGGTGCCGCTCGCTTCGTACCCTGCCGTCGAGATCTGCTCCGACACGTCGCTCGCCGGAATCAGCCGCTCGGCGATGGACACGGTGTAGTCGGGCACGAAGACCACCTTCAGCCGCCCGTTGATCGCCGGATCGCCGTCGATCCTCGCGCCGAGGTTGTTGATGAATTTGATCACCAGCTTCGCGAAGTGGTACGCCGGCGCGGCCTTGCCGGCATAGAAGAACGTGCGCGGCGGCACGTCCTGCCGCGGGTTCGTGCGCAAGCGGTTGTAGAGCACGACGACGTGGAGCGCGTTCAGCAGCTGGCGCTTGTACTCGTGGATCCGCTTGATCTGCGTGTCGAAGATGGACTCGGGATCGACCACGTGTCCCGTGGCGGTCTTCAACCAGGCGGCGAATCGCCCCTTGGCTTCGTACTTGGCCGCGCGAATCGCACGCCGGAACCCCGGGTCGCCTGCCAGCGGCGCAAGGTCCTGCAGCCGGTCCAGATCGGTGATCCAGCCGTCGCCGATTGCCTCGGTGATCACCGCGGCCAGCGGCGGGTTTGCGAGCAGCAGGAAGCGCCGCTGCGTCACACCGTTGGTCTTGTTGTTGAACCGCTGCGGGAACAGCGCGGCGAAGTCGGGGACGACCGTTCGCTTGAGCAGCTCGGAATGAATCGCCGCCACGCCGTTCGTGCTGTGCGAGCCGACGATGGCCAGATGTGCCATGCGGATCTTCTTCGGCAGCCCCTCCTCGATGAGGCTCACACGCGCGGCCCGCGCGTCGTCGCCTGGGAACCGGGTGCGCACGTCGTCGAGAAAGCGGGCGTTGATTTCGTAGATGATCTCGAGCTGCCGCGGCAGCATGGTCTCGAACCAGGGCAGCGGCCACTTCTCGAGCGCCTCGGGCAGCAGCGTGTGATTCGTATAGGCCAGCGTGCGCTGCGTCAGGTCCCAGGCCTCGGCCCATCCGAGCTTCGCCTCGTCGAGGAGAATGCGCATCAGCTCGGGGACCGCGAGCGTCGGATGCGTGTCGTTCAGCTGCAGCGCGACCTTGTCGGGCAGCGCGGACCAGTTGTTGCCGGCCGCCAGGAAGCGCCGGATCGCGTCGGCCAGCGTGCAGGCCACGAGGAAGTACTGCTGCAGGAAGCGCAGCCCCTTGCCTTCGGTCGTGGAGTCGTCCGGGTAGAGCACGCGCGTCAGCGTTTCGGCCGTGAGCGTCTCGGCCAGCGCGCCGACGAAGTCGCCGCCGCTGAACTGCTGGAAGTCGAAGTAGTCCGGCGTCGCGGCCGACCAGAGGCGCAGCGTATTGACGGTCCTGCCGCCGTAGCCGACGACCGGGCGATCGTACGGAATGCCGATCAGCGTCGACGGCCGCCCCTGGACAGTCTTGAGTGCACCCGCCTGAATGTCGAACGAACAGGCCAGCCGCACTTCGACGGCCTCGTCCGGCCGGGCCACTTCCCAGGGGTCGGGGCGCGCCAGCCAGCGATCCGGCTGCTCACGCTGCCAGCCGTCACGAATGGTCTGGCGAAAGATGCCGTATTCGTAGCGCAGGCCCGAGCCCGTGCCCGGAATACCCAGCGACGCCATCGAATCCAGAAAGCAGGCGGCCAGCCGGCCGAGCCCGCCGTTACCGAGACCCGCGTCCGGCTCCTCTTCGATGATCTCGAGCGGATCGAGCTGGTGCTTCTTGCAGAGTTCCTTCCACACGGGGTCGAGCAACAGGTTCGTGATGTTGTTGGCCAGCGAGCGGCCCATCAGAAACTCGAGCGACAAGTAGTAGACCCGCTTGACGTTCCGGGCCTTGTACGTCTGCTCGGTCCGGATCCATCGCTGCGACAACAGGTCGCGCACCGAGTGGGCGACGGCTTCGAACTTGGCGCGGGACGTGGCGGCGGTGAGCGGGGCAACCCGATCGAAGGTCAGGTGGCGCTCGTACAGCCCGTCGGCGACTCCGGACAGCCTGACGCGACCGCAGTCAAGGTGAGCGAGGGGATTCGGGGGGGGCATAGATGGCGCGACTCAGGGTAAAGATAATCGGACTCTCAGTGTCTCGATGACAGCCCGTTGTGAGTTCGGTTCGGTTCGGATCGCAGCATGCAAGTGGGACGCCACGACTGCCGGTATTCAACGCATTCGCCAGGCGTCGGCCGGCTGTCGATCCGGCCGCTCGCCGTTCGTATAGGCGGTGAAGGGGCTGGCCGTCTCGCCGGCCCGTGAAGGAGGACAGATGCAACTCTATCTGCTCAG
>Ga0173480_10000150_pt1 | contig 19115 bp, 12 predicted proteins | sample NitcycUS209509C1_FD_122622 | JGI IMG/M metagenome (GOLD analysis project Ga0173480, IMG submission 122622) | Soil microbial communities from Arlington Agricultural Research Station in Wisconsin, USA - Nitrogen cycling UWRJ-S209-509C-1 (version... | ecosystem: Environmental > Terrestrial > Soil... | reverse complement strand
GCCGATCCACGCCGCGGTCCGCTCATGATCGACGTGATCGGACCAGCCCCAGGCCACCAGGACGTTCACGTCCAGCAGGTAATTCATGGGAAGTCCGACAGCAGGTCGCGCACCGCGTCCGTGGTCAGCGGCGGCTGATTGTCAGGTGAGGCAAAGATCATCGCGCCGGTGTAACGACAGCGCATTTTGGCCACTTTACGCGCAGGCGCGAGCGCAAGACTCGCCCGGCGTCGAAGGTACTCAGACACCGTGACACGTTCCCTGCGAGCCCTGGAACGGATCAGCCGAGCTTCCCGATCGGTGACCTTGAACGTCAGCGTCGCCATCAGTAATACCGTAATACCCATGACTCGAGCTGTCCACGCCGGTGCGCGGGCGTGCGACAGACTCACCAGGCACGTTGATCTGCCCACGGTCCTATTGCGGTAACGCGGATAAGCAACATCAGAGGTCGAGGTCGACTGAATGTCCGTTATGCGACCGTGACCGGACGGCCCGAGGCTTCCCTCCCATTCGGACAGTTCCCGGAACACTGAATCGCAGTCGCGGCGATAGGATAGCGGCACCCGAGACACAGGACTCTTACGGGCGCATGTCCCCGCTCTTCTCGGCGCCACGGCCGAGCACTCGGGTGGCCACGTTGTACCTCGCGACCCGTATCCACCGCACGACCGTGCGACGACCCGAGCGCATACCTTTCGACAGACGCCTGATCGCGACACGTCCCAACGTCTGTGTCGCCGTCGTCGCCCGCGTCAGAGGCCGGACGATGCGCTTGCGGATGTCCGTGAACTGATGGGCAATACGCGTACGCACAGTGGCGGACTCGCGCTTTCTCGATCGCTTCGCAGTGTCGTTCGCCGTCCAGTACACGACCAGCGCCAGCGGTGCGACGATCAGTCGCAGCACGCGCGAGCCGAGCGACGGCCGGCGACGCACAGACCTGACGGAGGCCGCGCGCTCGATCGCATCGGCCAGCACCGGGGTGCAGGCAGCATCGAGGCCACGCGGCCTGAGGAATGCGCGCACGAACTGCTCGGTCTGCGCCCGGACGACCTCGGGATTCGCGAGCGCAGACGCCAACTGGGCCTGATGCTCGTCCAGGGAATGCGCGACGCGAAGGAACCCGCCGTTTTCCGGCAGCAGATAGCGGAAGTGCAGCGTGCCTTCCTGCGTCCCCGCGAATTCGGGCGTCACGAGCGATAGCACCGGCTTTCCAAGGATGGCCGCCTCGACCATGGCACTGGTGTTGAGGCCGACGATCGCCGCGCTGTAGTGCAGCGAATCGAAGAAGGAGTTGCGCGCCGATTCCTCCGCTGGCGTGTAGCGCTGCCGCGGCCAGATCGCCACGGGGCCGAGATCGCTGAAATCGGCGTCGGTCCAGGCATCGACGTTGAACGGGTGCGGACGCACGAGTACCGGCATATCGCGCAGCACGGGGTCTTCGCTCCGGCGCAGCGCCTCGAGCCACTTGCGCACGAACGGCACTTCGAATTCGGAGCGGGCGATGAACACCGACGACCCGGCGAAGAGCACATACGGGCGACGGTCGCGAAGGCCGACGAGCTCGCCAAACGCCTCGCGTGACAGCGACGGCGCGCGATCGAACCATCGGTCGAAGAGTTGCGCGCCGGTGACCGCGACGCGGTCCGCAGGCACGCCGTGATAGCTCACGGCTTCGGTCTTCTGATGCTCGTTCCAGACCGTCACGAGATCGGGGACCACTCGCAGCAGACCCTTGTTGGTCAGGTTGTCCCAGCTGGCAATGGCCGCGACCACCGGAATGCCGGCCGCCTGTGCGGCGCGCACCGCATCCACTTGTTCAGAGGCGGCATCGACAAGGGGCGAGACGATGACCGCGTCGGGCCGATGCGACTCCAGGAACCCTCGAATCGTCGTCGACACGGGGATCGCACGCTCGATCGCCTGCAGGACGCGTTGGAGCCGGGCGAGCGCCGGCTCGCTCAGCCGGCCAATCCGGTTGAGCGGGCGCATCGCCGTTGGCAGGACCTTGCGGAACATCCGTGTCCGGAGCGCCGAGGCCTCGGCAAACTTCGGGTGAAGGTAGCGGCTGAAATCCATCGTGCCGCGCACTGCGCGGGCGAACGGCACCCAGACGTCCCGACGATCCGGGATGGCACCAAGGACTGTGATGCGATCGTCGCCAATCAGATCGAGACGTGCCTGCTTGCGTTCCTGCAGCCAGTTCACCGCCACCGTCACGTGATGTCCGCGGTCAGCGAGCAGCCGCATCGTCGTGTCGTAGTAGCGGAGATATTCGGGTGACGCGAGCACCATCAACAGCCGTCGCGGAGCATTCGGCACCGCCTCGCCATCGTACGCGCGGGACCGTCGTCGGGCCGCCTCCGCGCGCGCGAACATCGCGACGGGTGTCAGCATCCAGCGTGCGAACGCCGTTGACGGCACCGGCGGAACCGGCAACGGCCGTGACGCGGCGGCTTCGGCTTCGAGGACCTCGACGAACTTTTGTGCTGCAGGAGTCTCGAGACCATGCGGACGGATGAACGCCTCGACGAACGCACGCGACTTTGCGGGCGAGAGTTCGCCTCGCACGGCTGCCGCGATCTGGGCGACGTGGTCGTCGAGCGTGGGCGCCACGTGCAACAGGCCGCCGTTGGCGCTCTGCAGATGCCTGAAATGAAGGGTGCCCTCCTGCTGTCCGGCGAACTCTTCCGTCAGCACGGTGTAGACGGGCCGCCCAACGATGCCCGCCTCGATTTGTGCGCTGGTGTTGATGCCGACCATCGCGACGCTGTGGAACATCGAGTCGTAGTAGTCGGCGCGCGCGTTGGTGTCGACCGGGTTCGCCCCACTGCGCGGCCAGATACCGACCGCCTCGTACGACGATGGGTCGAAATCGCTCCACTGCGCGGCGTTCTGCGGATGGGGCCGGATCAGAATCGCGGCGTTGCGCACCGCGGGATCGGCAGACCCGCGGATCGCCTCGATCCATCGGCGCACGAAGCCCACTTCATAAGGCGTGATGAATTGAGACGAGCAGAGGTACAGCAGCATCGGCCGATCGGAAGGGACGCCTACCTTCTGACAGAAGGCGGCACGGTCGCTCGACGGCCGCTGGACGAACCAGTGGTCGAAGGCCTGGGCGCCAGTGACACTGATCCGTGACGCCGGAACCCCGTGCATGTCGATCGCCTCGCGCTTCTGGAACTCGTTCCAGACCACGACGCGATCGGGGACCTCGTGAATCAGCCCCTTCGTGGTGAGATGGTCCCAGCTGCCGACGCCGAGGACCACTGGAATGCCCGCCGCTTTCGCCGCGCGCACATATTCAACCTGCTGCGAGCCGAAATACAGCAACGGCGTCAGCAGCAGCAGGTCGGGCTGATGCTCGCGGAGTACTCCTTCGACCGTCGCGCCGGGCGGCAGCGCGCGTTCGACGGCCGTAAAGATCCGCCGCCATAACCGCATCGCCGGGCGCGAGCCGATCACCGCAAGCCGTGGAATGGTGGAGGCAAAGCGCGGGGCCAACAGCGCCGCACGCTTGCGCAGGCTTGGCGAATCGTCGTAGCGCGGGTCGAGGTAACGCCAGTAGTCGAGGCAGAGCCGGACCTGCATGGCCAGCGCCGGCCACAACTCCTCCTTGCGACTCTTTCCGTAGCCGAACGTGATTCGGTCCGGATACTCACGCACCAGGTTATCGATGGTGCGAGTGCCTCCCCAGATGTCGTGCCGCTCGGCGAGCAGATGCAGATGATGACCGCGAGCCGCAAGCTGACGGAGGGCGGGCTCGAAGTTACGCAGGAACCCTGGATGGTTGACGGAAAACAGCAGCCGCATCACGCGCGCTCAGTCGAAGGCTCGGACACCGGAGAAGCCGAGAGCTGGAGCATCAGAATCTGCTCCTCGGGAACGCCAGATTGACACAGCAGCCTGACCGTGCCCGCCGGCCGCTCGAGGATGGCGACGATCTGTCGGAAGGGGGAGTGGAACCCCGGCGGCACCCGGTCGACGTCGTATAACAGGCATTCGGTCAACCTCGGCCCCCTCTAGTGTTGCTTATCCTGCAGCCGCGGCAGATCGACATTGAAACCCAGCCGTCGTTGAATGGCGCCCTGCAACGTTTCATCGACGCGTCGCTCGTACCAGCGTGATAGGCGCGACCCACGACGGCAACCCCTGCCAGAATCCAACTGACGCGCCATCGTGCCGGAGGGTACTCGAATACTACTTCCCAATCGCCGGCCGACGGAATCACCACACCCTTGAAGGCATGATTGACGCGAAAGTACCGCGAGGGCCGACCGTTCACGGAGACGATGAAGGCCTGTGAATTCACGCTGACTTTGTATCCACGAGCCGGGACAACTTGCGAGGCAGGCGTATCGGCTTGCGCGCCTCGTCGACTGCCGCGCGATCACCAGGCGTGATCTGGTTCGGTGAGCAGCTCCAGTCGCAGTCGATTCAGCGCGTCGAGCGCGAGGCGAGCACGGAGCGCTCATCGAAGTGAACCCGGCAGACCCGGAGATCTCGCCCTATGTGACCGAGATCGTCCGCGCCGCCGCCGCGAAGGCGTTGCCAGAAATCGCGTCCCGCTTCAATTGATCCCTCGTCTTCAGAAAGCAGTGCGACTCGGCGTCCGTGACACAGCACTGCCGCCGGCGTGACTACGCGTGCGGTTGCGGCGGCGCCGGCGTCAGCCCGTGACGACGCATCACCTCCGCCATCTTCGCGCGGTCCGGGGAACCACCGGCTGACGCCTTCATCACGTCGAGCATGTCGCGGAAATACTCCGGGCCGAGGACGCCGGGCGTGATCACGCAGAGCGCCTTGGCCTCGATGCTGCCATAGTTGTCGAAGCGGTGAACGGCGCCCCTGGGGATGCAGAGCGCCTGTCCTGGGCCGACCTCGATGGCGGTGCCGTTGACGGTCCAGGTGAGCCGGCCATGAAGGCCGTAGATCGTCTCTTCGTAGTGGTCGTGGCTGTGTGCGGGCGCCTGCAGGCGCTCCGATCCGGCCACGGTCACCTCGAACGCGGCGACGCTGCCGCCGGAGCTCGCGCCCGTCAGCAAGAAGCGCACGGCAATCGGGCCGAGCGAAATCGCTTCGTCGGCGGGGTTGATGGAAGGCTGTGACATGAGTGCCGCCATGGTGGTCGTCTCCTTGTGTATTCCGCAGGGTGAGGCGGCCGTTCTCTCAGGGCCGATTAGTAAACGAAATTTACTTTATGCAAATGGTAAACTCCGTTGACCAGCGATGTCAACCCGTTCCTATCCGCCCCCGCCCCCGCTCATCGGCGCCTTGCTCCGCGTGCCGGCCAACGCGATCCTTCGACGGCTGATCAAGGAGGCCAACGCTGCCGGCTTCGACGAGCTGCGGCTGCCGCACATGGCGGTGCTGCAATATCCGGGACCGGATGGTGTCCGCCCTGGCACGCTAGCCGAGCGCGCCGGGATGAGCAAGCAGGCCATGAATCAATTGCTCAAGAGCCTCGAGGCGTCAGGGTATCTCGAGCGGCCCGACGCTGAAGACGACGGGCGGTCGAGCATCGTACGGTTTACCCGGCGCGGCCGGGCCGCCTACGCGAAGATGACCGACATCCTCCAGGACATCGAGCGCGAATGGAGCGCGGAACTCGGCCCGAAGACATTCGCCGAGCTCAAGCGGCTGCTCGGGCGCGTGTGGCAGAGTCCGTTGAGCGGAATCGAGCCAATCGAGGCGCCTTCCATCGCGAAAGGTACGCGGTGACCTCGCCGTTTCGGCCACTCGCGAACGACGAGAAGCGAGTCGCGCTGGGCGTTCTCCGGGATTCCGCCTCTTCTTTGACGTTTCTTCACGGTCCTTCAGGCAATCGCCGCGGCGAGATAGCTCCTCCAGCCGCCGAACTCCGTGATGTCCGCCGCGCCGGCGACGCCGGCCGGTTCGCAGATGAAGCCCTTCACCCACTCGCCGGTTTCAAGCCGCACGCTGCCGATGCCGAGCGGCGCCGGCACGCCGGCCACGAAGCTCCCGAAGTGCTGCGACGGCACGGCCCAGATCTCGAGTTCGATCCCCGGGCCCCCGAATCCTGGTTCGCGCACCAGCCCCGGCTTGGGCGGCGTGGTGTTGGCGAGGGCGTAGAAGCGGTAGTCCGGCGACGTGCGGCACGACCGCACGAGCCGCGCGCCGCGTTCCGTGAGCTGCGGATTGAGCGGCTGTCCCGTGAGGTGCGCGCCCACGACGGCCACCTGGATGCACCCCGGCGCCTCGACGCCCGCCGGCGACGCCATGTCGGCGAATCGTGTCGCCAGGGCGAGCAGCGCCGCGTCCGAGAACGCGGGGCCGATGAGCGACACGCCGAACGGCAGACCGTCGCGGCGGAAGCCCGCGGGCATCGCCACCGCCGCCAGATCCATCAGGTTGACGAAGTTCGTGTAGTAGCCGAGATTCGAGTTCAGCTGGATCGGGTCGGCCTCGACCGCCTCTTTCGTGTAGATCGTCCCCGCGGTCGGCAGCAGCAGCACGTCGATGCCGGCCCACTGCGCCGCCGCGGCCCGCTTCAACGCCTCGAGCTGATACAGGCCACGATACGCGTCCGCGGCCGATCTCGACGCGGCACCACGAACGATCTGCGCGACGACCGGGTGGACCTGGTCGGGATGCGCGTCCACGAATTCGCCGACGGCCGCGTATCGTTCGGCCACCCAGGGGCCCGAATACAGCAGCGCCGCGGCCTCTCGAAACGGCGCGAAGTCGATCGTGACCCGCGTGCCGCCGAGCACCTCGAGCCGGGCCGCGGCCGTGCGATACAGCCGCGGGCTCTCGGTGTCGCCGAAGAAGGCGAGGTCTTCGTCGCGCGGTACGCCGAAGCGGAACGGGCCCGGCAGCCACGGCGCCGCGCCGGCTCCCGGGTCCGCCGTGCGCGAAAACGGGTCTGCCGGGTCGAATCCCTGCGCCACCCGCCAGACGCGCTCGGCGCCCTTGGCACTGGCCGCGAAGATCGACACGCAGTCGAGCGATCGGCAGGCTGGCACCACGCCGGTGGTGCTGAGCAGCCCGCGCGTCGGCTTGAGGCCGACGATGTCGTTGAACGCGGCGGGCACCCGCCCCGACCCGGCGGTGTCGGTGCCCAGCGCGAACGCCACCAGCCCCTTCGCCACCGCGACCGCGGACCCGGAGCTCGACCCTCCGGAGATGTAGCGCTGGTCGAACACGCTCGAGCAGGCGCCATACGGCGAGCGGACGCCTACGAGGCCGGTGGCGAACTGATCGAGATTGGTCTTGCCGACAAGGACTGCGCCGGCGTCCAGCAGCCGCTGCACCACGGTGGCGGTGCGCGTCGGCACGTAGGAGTAGGCGGGGCACCCTGCCGTGGTCGGCATGCCGGCCACATCGATGTTGTCTTTTACGGCGAAGGGAACGCCGGCGAGCGACAGCGCCGGATCGACCTCGCGGGCCCTGCGCACGGCCGCCTCGCGATCGGCGAGGACAATCCACACCGGGCCGAGCCCGTCGGCCTCGATCGCGTCGAAGATGCGCTCGATGGCCTCGGCGTCGTGATCAGCCATCGAGCCGCACCGTCGCCAGGTTCTGCCCGGCAGTCACCATCGCGCCTTTGCTGCAGTGCACTCGTTCCACCACGCCTTCGGTGTGCGCGGTGATCTCGACTTCCATCTTCATCGCCTCGAGCACGAGGATACGTTGCCCCGCCGCCACGCGCTGGCCGGGCTCGACGGCGACCTGCCATACGCTCGCGGTCATCGGCGAACGCACGGCCTCACACCCCTCCGGCACGTCGCCGACCACCGGCGGCGGCAGGTCGTCGGCCGGCTCGACGAACGCCGGCTGTCCGGCCGCGGCCCAGCGCTCGCGCTCCGCCTCGAACGCCGCCTGCTGGCGCTGCTTGGCCGCGCGCGCCTCCAGAGCGATCGACGCGAGGAAGGCGCGGTGGTCGCGCATGCTGAAGGTCTGCGGCTCGATGGCGACGTCGTACTTCCCGTGCGGGAAGGCATCGCGCAGGTCGAGCAGCTCGGCGGCCGACACCGGATGGAACCGGATGCGATCGAAGAAGCGGAGCAGCCACGGCGATCCCGGCTCGAAGGCCGCAGTAGTGCGGTGGGTATTCCACATCTGCACGGTGCGCCCGACGAACTGGTAGCCACCCGGCCCTTCCATCCCGTAGACGCACAGGTACGCGCCGCCGATGCCGACCGAGTTCTCGGCCGTCCAGGTGCGCGCCGGGTTGTACTTCGTGGTCACCAGCCGGTGTCGCGGGTCCACGGGCGTCGCCACCGGCGCGCCGAGGTAGACGTCGCCGAGCCCCAGCACCAGGTAGTCGGCGCCGTACACGATCTGCTTCACGTCCTCGATCGACGCGAGCCCGTTGATGCGGCGGATGAACTCGGTGTTGCTCGGACACCACGGCGCGTCGGCGCGCACCGACTGCATGTACTTCTCGATCGCGAGCAGCGTCGCCGGGTCTTCCCACGACAACGGCAGATGCACGACACGGCTCGGGATGGTGATGTCGTCGAGGCCGGGCAGCGCGCGCTCGCACTCGTCGAGCGCCGCCATCAGCTCCTCGCGGCGCAGCACGCGGCTGTCGTAGTGGATCTGCAGCGACCGGACTCCTGGCGTGACGTCGACGATGCCGCGCAGCCCGCGCTCGCGGAGCAGCTGCTCGAGCGCGTGAATCCGTACGCGCAGGTCGAGGCTCAGCTCGTTCGGCCCCGTCTCGACGAGCAGATAGCGGTCGCCGGCCGCGCGATGCACGGTGGCGCCGCTGCGCCGCAGAACGGCGGCGTCGGGCGCCTCCCGCCGCGGCCGTGGCAACGTGCCGGCCAGCGTGACGATCGCCGCATCGAGCTCACGCTCCAGGCGCGTGGCCTGCGCGTTGGTCATCAGGCTGAAGCGGACGGTGTCGCCCGCCCGCACCTGCCCCAGCTTCCACAGCTCCGCCTGCGCGACGACGGCCGGGCACACGAAGCCGCCCAGGCTCGGGCCGTCGGGGCCAAGCAGGATCGGCATGTCGCCGGTGAAGTCCATCGCGCCGACGGCGTAGGCGTTGTCGTGGAGGTTCGACGGGTGCAGCCCGGCTTCGCCCCCGTCGCGCCGTGCCCACGCGGGCCGCGGACCGATCAGGCGAACGCCGGTGCGGTCGGAGTTGTAGTGGATCTTCCACGACGCCGCGAAGAGCGTCGAGATGTCGCCCTCGGTGAAGAAGTCGGGGGCGCCGTGCGGACCGTAGAGGACGCCGATCTCCCACTCGTGGGAGTACTGCGGTGTCAGGGTCTCTGGCAGCCGCGCCCGGGTCTGAAGACCCGGGCCCACGTCGTCGTGCCAGCGGAGCATGTCGCCCATGCGGAGCACGCGCCCGGCGTGGCCGCCGAACTTCCCGAGGATGAACGTGGCGCGGCTGCCGAGATACGAGGGCACGTCCAGGCCGCCGCGAACGGCGACGTAGGCGCGCGCGCCGGCTCCGGCAGCGGCGCCGAGCTTGAGCTCGGAGCCCGCCTTCACCTCGACGGCCCGCCACCGCTCGACCGGCACGCCATCGAGCTTCGCCTTCATGTCGGCGCCGCCGAGGGCGACGACCGCGTCGCTGAAGAAGCGCAGGCGCGGGCCGGTCATCGTGCACTCGAGACCCGCGGCGGTGTCGTCGTTGCCGACCAGGCGATTGACGAGACGGAACGCCAGGGCGTCCATCGGTCCAGACGGCGGCACGCCGACGTGCCAGAAGCCGGTGCGGCCCGGGTAGTCCTGCACGGTCGTCTGCATGCCCGGGTCGAGCACCTCGAAGGCGCGCGGCCGGTAGTGCACGCGGCCCAGGAAGCTGGTGGGGAATCCCCCGGCCCGGAACTCGGGCTCGCGGGCGATCTGCCGCAGGTAGTCGAGGTTCGTCTCGAGCCCGGCAAACGACGCCGCGGCGAGGGCCGCCTCGAGCCGCTCGATCGCCTCGGCGCGCGTGGCGCCCGTGACGATGATCTTGGCCAGCATCGGATCGTAGTACGGCGACACCTCGGTGCCGCGCTCCACCCAGGTGTCGCAGCGCACGCCCGGCGGCAGCGTCACGTCGGTGAGCAGCCCCGTGCTGGGGCGGAAGTCGTGCGCGGGGTCCTCGGCGTAGACGCGCACCTGGATCGACGCCCCGGACGGCGACACCCGCAGCGATTCGAGCGGCGGCAGCGCCCCCGCGCCGAGGCGCACCATCCAGTCCACGATGTCCACGCCGGTCACCTCCTCGGTGACCCCGTGCTCGACCTGCAGGCGCGTGTTGACCTCGAGGAAAAAGAAGTCCTCGTGATCCGAGTCGTACAGGAACTCCACCGTGCCCGCCGACCGGTAGCGCACGGCGCGCGCCAGCATCTCGGCGGTGTCCCAGAGCCGGCGCCGCACGTCGTCGCGCAGCCCGGGAGCCGGCGTTTCTTCGACCACCTTCTGGTTGCGGCGCTGCGCCGAGCAGTCCCGCTCGCCGAGCGCGATGACCTTGCCGGCCCCGTCGCCGAAGATCTGCACCTCGATGTGGCGCGCCCGCTCGACGAACCGTTCCAGGTAGACGCCACCCTGGCCGAAGTTCGCCGCACCGAGGCGCGCCACCGCGCCGAAGTGCTGCGCCAGCTCCTCGGGCGTGCGGCAGACGCGCATGCCGATGCCGCCGCCTCCAGCCGTGCTCTTCAGGATGATCGGATAGCCGCAGCGCTCCGCCTCGGCAAGCGCATGTTCCTCGTCGATCAGGAGACCGGTGCCGGGCAGCAGCGGCGCGCCTTCGCGCTCGGCGATCTCGCGCGCCATGTGCTTGAGGCCGAGCGCGCGCATCTGCGACGGCGTCGGCCCCAGGAACACCAGCCCGGCGCGCTCGCACGCCTCGACGAACCCCGCGTTCTCGCTGAGGAAACCGTAGCCGGGGTGGATCGCCTGCGCGCCGGCGCGGCGCGCGGCCTCGATGATGGCGTCCTGCTGCAGGTAGCTCTCGACGGCCGCCGGCGGACCGAGCCGGACGGCGGCGTCGGCCTGCGCCACGTGGGCCGCGTGGCGATCGGCGTCCGAGTAGACGGCGACCGGAGACACGCCCATCCGCCGCAGCGTCCTGATGATCCGGCAGGCGATGGCGCCGCGGTTGGCGATGAGGACCCGGGAGAACATCAATTCCAGACGAGCACGCGGATCGGCGTCGGGTTGTAGGCGTTGCAGGGGTTGTTCAGCTGCGGGCAGTTGCTGATGAGCGCGAGCACGTCCATCTCGGCGCGCATCTCGACGTATTTGCCGGGCGCCGACACGCCGTCCTCGAACGTCAGCTTACCCTCGGGTGTCACCGGCACGTTCATGAAGAAGTTGATGTTGTGGGAGATGTCGCGCTTGTCGAGGCCGCGGCCCCACTCCGTGACCGCCTTCACGAAGCTTTGCCGGCAGGCGTGCATATGCCGCTTCTCGATCGCGTAGCGCACCATGTTGCTCTCGGTGGCGCAGGCGCCGCCCAGCGTGTCGTGGCGGCCGCAGGTATCGGCCACGATGGTCAGGAGCGTGTGGCCCTTGAGGGACCGCAGCCGCGTGCCGGTCGTGAGGTAGATGTTCTCCTGCTCGCGGATCGTGTCCTGCGCCGAGTAACGATCCTCGTAGTCGCGCGCGTTGTAGAACAACGTGTCGGCCGCCTGGTTGCCCTCGAGATCGAGGATGCGAAGGGTCTGCCCCTCGCGGATCTCGTGAATCCACGGCTCGCCCGCCAGCACGGTGGCGTCGTGGACGGCGTCAGCAGGATCCAGCGCGCTTTCAGTCAGCATCGAGTCCTCGGCGGGGCTGAAGACCCGCAGCTACGTATGTGGCCGCGGAGCTTCAGCTGCGCCTCACAGGAAATAGCGCTCCGTCAGAGTAAACCCCCGCCCGTTTTCCGGACGTGACGTGCGGCACGGGTCGTCGAGGCCCGGCGGCGGCACACGGCGCACCGACAGCGCCACCGGCTTCGGTTCGTAGCGCGGGCTCGGATCCAGCGGGTGCTGGCAGGTGTTCAGGATCACCAGCACGTTCATCTCGGCGCGCAGTTCCACGGCGTCGCCAGGCTTTGAGTGACCGGGCACGAAGGCCATGGCTCCGGCCTCGTTCACGACGACCTTGCTGAAGAAGTTCACCGGCGCCGGCAGATCGCGCGCGGTCATCCCGTACTTCGCCAGCTCGATCACGAACGCGTCATAGGCGTTCTTGACGTAGTCGTTGCGCAGCTCCTGGTAGCGGCCGCCGCCGTACTTCGCCTGCACCTGCGCGGCGTTGGCGCAGCCGCTCAGCGGATCGTGCCAGCCCAGCGTGTCGTCGGTGACCGAGCAGAGGATGCGCCCCATGTCGGAATAGAGGACGAAGCCCCGCGTGAGGCGCGCGATGTGCTGCGCCTTCAGCGTGTCGGGCATGTTGTAGCGCTCGGCCGGGTTCTCCCAGTTGAAGAAGAGCGCACCGACGTTGGCGCCGCCGAGCGAGTCGGTGATGCGCAGCGCGGTGCCCCGCTTCAGGACGTGCGACCAGGTGGCGCCCTCCCGCACGACGTCTTCGAACAGAACGGAACCGGTCGGTGTTTCCACGGTGTCGCGCGCCAGCGGCGCGGAGGCCGCCGGCGTCATGGCTGCTTCGAATCGAGGCGCCAGACGTTCTCCTGGCGGATGTTGGACAGCCAGACCGAACCGTGTCCCACACGAACCGCGTCGCCGCCCAGCCCAAACCATTGTTTCACGACCTTGTTGGTTTCGGGGTCGATCTGCGTGAGCGGAATCTCGAACACCGTGACCCAGACGAAGCCTTCACCGTAAGCGATCTCGCCGCCGCCGCCCGGTACGCCGACCACGATGTCGGTGATCAGCTTCCGCGTCTTCACGTCCACGCGCGACACGGTGCCGTCGCCCTGGTTGAGCGTCCAGATCGAGCCGCCGCCGACGGTCGTGAATCGAGGATTGGAACCCACCTTCACGCGATCGGTGATCAGGTTGGTGGCGGGGTCGATGCGGACGACCACGCTGTTCTCGGTGCTCACCACCCAGATGGCGTTGTCCTCGCCCAGCACGACGACCGAGGAGCCAGACGGCACCTGAATCTCCGCCACCATGCGGTTGGTGTCGGGGTCGATGCGCGCCAGCAGCCCCTTCATGTCGGTGAGCATCCAGATGCTGTCGGCGTTGGCGGTGAGGCCGCCTTCGCTCAGCGCCGGGCCGATCGCCAGCGTGGCTGTCACCTTGTTCGTCTTCGGGTCGATCCGCTGCAGCCCCTTCGTCTCCGGCTTGTCCTGTTCACCGCAGATCGGCACCCAGACGCTGCCGAAGGCCTCGACGAGCCCCGAGCACGGGCGGACGCCGGTTTCGACCAGCGTCACCACGGCGTTGGTCTTCGGATCGAGCCGGCCCACGAGGTTCTTGCGGCCGCTCGTCACCCACACCGCGTCCTTCGTGATCACCTGCCAGTCGGGATTTCCCGGCACCGGGAAGACGGCGAGCGGCTTGATGGCCGTGATGTCGCGCTTGACGCCCGGCGTGGGGACGCCTGGCCGCGGCGGGCGCGCCGCCTGCGCGGCTGGGCCTTGCGCCGCCGACGCCGGGGCCGTTCCTCCGGCCGGCGACGGCACCGGCGATTGTGCTTCGATGATGGCGGCGCCGAGCAGCAGGCACGACACCGCGATGGTGGCTCTGCGGTTCACGTTCAAATCCCCTCCTGCATGGCTTCGGTCAGCACGTAGTGGCGGCTCTCCTGCGTCTTCTGCGTCAGCAGGCACGTCACCACGAACGTGGCAGCGCCGAGCAGCGGAGGCAGCAGCGTGTCGAGCCCGCCCCAAGCGGCCGGCGTGACGAAGTGCGCGACGAGCCGCGCACTCGTGCCCACGACAACCGCGGCGATGGCGCCCGCGGCATTGGCCTTCTTCCAATAGACGCCGGCGAAGAGCGGCACCACGCACCCGGCGAACACGATGTCGAACGCGACAATCAGCAGGATGCCCGGCTCGGGCCGCAGCCAGGCCACCAGGCCGGCGGCGGCCGCCGTGGGAAGCGCCATGAAGCGCGACAACCCGAGTATCTGCCGGTCATCGAACGTGGCGCTCCGCCAGCGCTGCACCACGTTGCGCGCCAGCACGACCGAGATGACGAGGATGGCGCCGTTGGCGGTGGACATCGACGCGCCGAGCACGCCGATGAAGACCAGCACGCCCATCCAATACGGCAGTTCGTTCACCGCGAACGTCGGCAGCACCATTCGCGGATCGGCCACGTCCTTCACCGACGCCACGGCCGCGAGCCCCACGATGGCCACGCAGGCGCCGACCAGGATCGTCATCGTGCCGCTGTAGTAGCAGCCGCGCCGGGCCGTGCGGCCGTCACGCGCCGCGAAGACGCGCTCCATGAAGTCGAGCGCCATCGCGTTGCCCAGGCCGAGCGCGATCATCCCGGCCCAGTTCACCAGCGCGCCGTTGTCGCGGCTCAGCACCGTCGAGAAGTCCACCGTCGCCGCCGGCACCGCGGCGACCATCGCGTCGACGCCCCGGGTCCCGATCAGCCAGAGAGCTGCCGCGGCAAACCCCACCAGCGCGGCGTACACCTGGAGGAAGTCGGTCCACACGGCGGAATAGAGCCCGCCGGCAATCGTGTACGTGACGATCACCGCGGTGCTCACGACCAGCGCCGGCAGGTAACTGCTGCCGCTGACGACCGACAGCACCCACGCCACCGCGCTCAGGTTGCCGGCGATCAGCACCGTGAACGACACGATGGTGAGGAGCGACACCAGCAGTTCCGTGAGCTTGCCGTAGCGCCGGTAGAAGAACTCCGGCAGTGTCAGCAGGTTCATGCGGTTGAGCGGCGCGGCGAGGAAGCGGCCGACGACGAACAAGCTCATGCCCAGGCCGAGCGAGATCATCAACCCCGCCCAGACGCTCGACCCGTAGGTGATCGACACGGCGCCGAGCGTCGAGTTGCCGTCCACCGCCTGCGCCATGAGCGTGGTGCCGACGACAATGAGCGGCAGCGACTTGTCGCAGACCGTGAAGCGCGCGCTCGAACCGCGGACCTTCGTGTAGGTGTAGAGGCCGATGGCCAGCGAGATCGCCATGAAGACGACCACGGGCCAGAACATGACGGTCACGAGAACCTCCCGGTGTGGGGGCCGCCTTCAGGCGGCCCTGGGCCGGCTGAAGCCGGCCCCCACGACTACTTCCGCTCGCGCGGCGACAGGATCACGTCGCGCAGCACCACGCGTTCGAGCTTGCCGTTCAGCCGCTTCATCGCGTCGTTCAGCTCGAGCAGCACGCCGCGCGTCAGCTCCAGCGTGTGCTCCTCGGGCTGATAGGTGGTGCCGCGCGGGTAGTCCACGAACGGCGTGTTCGTCTGCTCGATGTGCGTGCCGAAGATGTGCGCCACCGGCTTGTCCGCAGTGAAGTCCACCATGCGTTGATGGCTGGCCATGAATGTGGCGAACTCGGCGTCGCCGACGTAGAGCCGTCCCGGGTAGAAACTGTCGCCGCTCATGAGGATGCCGGTCTGGCGGTCGTAGAGCGCGATCCCGGCGACGTCGTGTCCGGGAATCGGGATCAGATCGACGACGCGGTTGCCGAGGTCGATCTGGACGATGTCGGTGGGCCAGGTCTTGATGCCGAACGCCTTCTGCAGCTCGTCTACTTTGGCGAGCACCAGTTGCACGTTGGGAAGGTTCGCAAAGCCCTGGTCGCCCGCCGTGTGATCGCCGTGCGAGTGCGAGTGCGTGACGATGAGTTGCGGCGGCGTGGGGCGGTTGTTCCGCTTCTGCCACTTGGCGATGAGATCCATCACCACCGGCGCCGTGTCGATGGTGCCGGCGCCCGTGTCCTCGAGCAGCACCTTGTCACGTCCGAAGATCAGGAACAGGAACGGCTTCTCGTAGTGAATGCAGCCCGACTGCCGCAGGATGAAGAAGTTCGGGTTGTACTCGTGCACCTGGAACGAGGGCTGCTCCATGCACTTCGGACCGCCGCTCATCCACGACTTCGGGAGCACGCCCGGTTCGACGAACGCGCTCGCCGCCTGCGGCGGAATCGAGGGCGCCGCCGGCGCGCTGCCAGCCGACGGCGCGGGGGCCTGCGCGGCGAGTGACGCGATCGCCAGCAGCCCCAGCACTGCGGAGCCTGAAGCCACATACCTGAAGCCCGAAGCCCGACGCCCGAAGCCTTCACGCGTCTTCATGACACGCTCCTGTTCGGCAGCGCGTTCCACTCGGACATCGGCATGGCGCGCCCCGGATACGCCACCTTCTTGAACGGCCACTTCGCCGCGATCCACGCGCGCACTGTCGTCTCGAGCAGCGGATCGAGGCCGGCGGCAGCGCCCTGCTTCGTCACCCATATCCGCACGGTCGCGTCGTACCCCTCCTTGGTGCTCGGGTTGACGTAGACGCACGCCACCGTGCTCTGCTTGTCGGGGGTCATGACGCCCCAGGAAAACGCCGTGTGGTGCTGGAACTCCCACTCGTGGCGCTTCAGCTCGCCGTAGTCCTGCGGCTTGGTGATGTTCACCGGGCCGGTGCGGCCGTCACGGTCGAGCAGCGCCTGGTAGTCGGGCGCCAGGATCGTCGGCTCGAGGATGCTCCACACGTAGTTGCCGACGCGGGGCGGGCCGGGCGCGGCAAATGTCGGGGGCACGAACGCCGCGGTCTTGAGTGCATATTCGATCGGCGTGGTCGGCGATGCCACCACCAGCTCCTCGGAGCACCGCGCGCCCGCGCACACCGAGTAGTGGATCCAGCGCGGCTCGCTCGCGGTAAACGTCGCCACGTACTCGTCCCCCGCCTTCACGAACGGCACGTCGGCCGTCTTCCCGTTGAGCGACGTCTTCAGCGTGAAGCTCGTGCCGGCAGCGGACGAGAGCGGCTTCACCCGGAACGCCGTCGGCCTGCCGGGGAGCCAGACGCGCAGGTCTTCTACCAGCAGGTCTGGCGATCCGTTGCCATCCAGATCGGCCCGCTGCGCCTGCGTCGTCCACGACGTCGGAATGGTGTTGGTGATCTTGCTCGCCTGGAAGCGCCAGACGTTCGACCAGCGCCCGTTCGACAGCCACACCGACCCGTGGAGCACGCGGATGGCGTCGCCGCCAGGCCCGACGAACTGGTGCGTGACCGTGTTGCTGGCCACGTCGATGCGCGTCACCGGGATGTCGCGCGAGGTCACCCACACGGCGCCTTCTCCGGCGGCGATGTCACCGCCGGTGCCCGGCAGGCCGACGTCGATCGTCGCGACGACCGTCATCGTGAACGGATCGATCTTGGTCACCGTGCCGGTGCCCTGATTGAGCGTCCAGACGTAGCCCTCGCCCGCCGCCATGAAGCGCGGCGCCTTGTCCACCGGAATCTCGGCGACGACCCGGTTGCTGGCCGGGTGAATCACCGAGACGACGCTCTTGTCGGTGCTCGACACCCACACGAGGCCGTAGCCGAACACCGCGGTGTAGGAGCCCGGCGCGACCGCGATCGTGGCCGCGATGCCGTTGGTGGCGGGATCGACGCGCGTCACCTCGCCTTTCGGATCGCTCGGCAGCCAGATCGAGCCGGCGCCGTAAGCGATGCCTCCCTCGTTGTTGGCCGGCGACACCGGGATCTTCGCCACGACCATGTTGGTCCTGGTGTCGATGCGGTAAAGCGACTTCTCCCCGCAGCTCGGTGCCCACAGCGTGCCCTCGGCCACGACCAGCCCCGAGCACGGGCTCTTGACCGGCACCACCGCCACGGTTTCGTTGGTATACGGGTCCATGCGGCTGACGAGATCCTGGGCGCGGCTGTTCGTCCACACCTGGTTCTCGCCCATCGCCAGCCAGTCAGGGCCGCCGACAATCGGGTACTCCGCGTCGGGCACGATCATCGACATCGGCCGCTGCACGGCTTTGACGCCAGGTTTCGGCACCGGCGCCGCCGCAGGCGGCGCCTGCTGCGCAATCAGCGCGGCGCCCGCCGACACTACGAGCATGAGTGACGCAATTCCTCTCATGTTGTCCTTAAGCCTTCAGTCGGAGGCCACGTACTCACGCGATGATGTCGTGGATGACCTTGCCCTCCGTATCCGTGAGGCGGAAGTCGCGCCCGCTGTAGTGATACGTGAGCTTGGTGTGGTCGATACCCAACAGATGCAGCATCGTGGCGTGGAGGTCGTGGATGTGCACCTTGTTCTCCACAGCCTTGAAACCGAAGTCGTCGGTGGCGCCGTACGACGTGCCGCCCTTGATGCCGCCGCCGGCCAGCCACATCGAGAAGCCGGTCACGTTGTGATCCCGTCCGTTCACCACGCCTGCGGTGTTCTCGTTGGCCGTCTGAATCGCCGGCGTGCGGCCGAACTCGGTGGCGCCGACGATCAGCGTGTCCTGGAAGAGCCCGCGCTGCTTGAGGTCCTTGATCAGCGCCGCGTAGGCCTGGTCGGAGTCACGCGCCAGCTTGCGGTAGCTCATGATGTCGTTGTGCGCGTCCCACGGGTCGCCCTTGCCGTAGTACGTCTGCACGAAGCGCACGCCCTTCTCCACCAGCCGCGCCGCCATCAGGCAGCCGAGCGCGGTGTTGCCGGGCCCGTACATGTCGAGCGTCGCCTTGCTTTCCTTGCTGACGTCGAACACCGTCGGCGCGTCGGTCTGCATGCGGAACGCCGTCTCCATCGTCTGGATCGACGCGTCGAGCTCGGAGTCCTTGTCCTTCAGCCGCTGCATGTGCATCTGGTTCAGCTGACGCAGGAAGCCGATGTCGCGCAGCTGCGGGTCGTCGGCGGCTCCGCGCACGATGTTCGGAATCACCTTCTCGGCCTTGAACTTCTCGTCCTCGACCCACTTGTTGTGGACGAGCGACCCCTGGTGCACCGCCGGCAGGAACGACGACGTCCACAAGGGGCTGCCGATGGTGAGCGGCTCGGTGGGCGTGAGCACGACGTAACCCGGCAGGTTCTCGTTCATCGTGCCCAGGCCGTAAGTCACCCAGGCGCCCATCGACGGCCGGCCGATGAAGTTCGCGCCCGTGTTGAGCATCGTGAGCGTCGGCTCGTGGTTCGGAATGTCGGCGTACATCGACTTGATGACGCACATGTCGTCGGCCACGCCGCCAAGGTTCGGCCAGAGCTCGCTCATCTCGATGCCGCTCTTGCCGTGCTTGCTGAACTTGAACGGCGACTTCATCAGGTTGCCGGTCTTGCGCTGCGT
>Ga0173480_10000148_pt1 | contig 19281 bp, 13 predicted proteins | sample NitcycUS209509C1_FD_122622 | JGI IMG/M metagenome (GOLD analysis project Ga0173480, IMG submission 122622) | Soil microbial communities from Arlington Agricultural Research Station in Wisconsin, USA - Nitrogen cycling UWRJ-S209-509C-1 (version... | ecosystem: Environmental > Terrestrial > Soil... | reverse complement strand
GGACCGCCAGGACCGCCGCGTCCGCCACGGCCACGGCCGGGAGGCGCAAGGGCGTTCGCTTCCGCCGTCGCCAACGGGGTCATCCGCGCCATGCTGAGTCCCATCCAGGCGCCGCTCTCTGCAATCGCCTTCTGGTACAGGCCTTTCGCGACCGGCGATCCGGTGAGCATACCGACCATCGCCGCGCCGGCCGACTCGCCGAAGATGGTGACGTTGTTCGGATCACCACCGAACTGGGCGATGTTCGCCTTCACCCACTTGAGCGCGGCGATCGTGTCCGACAGCGCCTGGTTGCCCGACGCGTTGCGGCCGGATTCTTTCGTCAGCTCCGGGTGCGCGTAGAAGCCGAGGACGCCAAGGCGGTAGTTGAAGTTGACGAGCACGACACCCTTCTTCGCGAAGTTCTCGCCGTCATTGTGCGGGCTGTTGCCGCCGCCCTCTGTGTAGGCGCCGCCGTAGATCCAGAACATCACCGGACGACGATCGTTGGCACGGTTGGCCTGGGTCCAGACGTTCAGATAGAGGCAGTCTTCACTGACCTTCGGTGAGTCGGGAAGGTCCGTCGTGACGTTGACCGGCGTGCGGTTCGGCGCCGGGTTCTGCACGCAGGGGCTGGCGAAGTTTTCCATCTTGCGCACGCCAGTCCACTTGTCGGGAGGCTGGGCGTCACGCCAGCGGAGATCGCCAACGGGCGGCTTGGCGAACGGAATGCCCTTGAACGTACGCACGCCCGACTTCAGCGTGACGCCGGAGAGCTGACCGGCGTCGGTCTTGACCGGATCCGAGATGGCGGCCTGCGCTGCCGGCGCTGCGGCCAGCAGGGCGAAGAACGCGAAAGCGAGTTTCATTTTCATGTCCATGAAGTCCCAATGCCGGGGCTGAAGCCCCGGCCTACGAGTATGAAGTCCCGGCCCACGTGTATGAAGCCCCGGCCCACGAGTTTCGGCGGGGCTGAAAAGCCCCGCCCTACTGCGGCCGGCCCTGCTTCGCGCGGCCCGGCCTACGATCTCGCCGGGTCCAGGGGGACCCGGCCTACGAACAAAAGGGCCGGGGGGTGAGCCCGGCCCTGGTCGAGAATCCCGTCGTCAGAAATGACCTACTGACCTCCGCGCCCGCCGCGGCCTCCGCGACCACCACCAGCCGGTGCCGCTGACGCAGGTGCCGGTGGCAGCTTCGCCGCCGCCGCGAACCGGGCACGTTCCGCGCGGTTGGCGTTGACGTAGTTCGGAATCGCCGTATTGCCCTCGTGGCAGGCGTATTCCCACCACTCGTAGGTCGGGTCGTCCTTGAGCGGGGCGCGCAGCGTCCACGGACGCGTGAGGATGACCGGATCGGTCACCGTCATCTCGTATTCGATCATCCCTTTCTCCGTGGCGCGGATCTTCTCGACCAGCGTCAGCTTGTCGCTCTGCGGGATGCGGTTGCCGGCCGGGGAGCCGGCTATGCCGATGTTGGTCATCGACGGACCGGGCTTGATGCCGGTCGTCGTGATCACCAGCGTGTTGCCGTTCTCCCAACGCCCACGCGATTCACCCATGTACTGCTGAATCACCGACGTATTGGGGCTCGGGCGCCCGTCCGTGTAGACGATACGCGCTTCGTGAATCATTTCGAGGTTGAGGACCACGACGCCGGGCGCCTGGATGATCTGCATGCCGTTGTTGTAGCGGTACGGACCCATCGACGCGGGGAGGCCCCGGGTGATGCAGCGATCCCAGTGATCGAAGTCCTCGTACGAATCCCACGTCTGTGGCTCACCGGTCACCCATGCCCAGCTGCTCTTCATGAGCATCATGCGGCGGGTACCTTCCGGCGTCAGCGCCGGCAGCCGGCCATCGGGTGGATCCATGATCAGCGAGGTCTGTCGCTGAGGCCAGGTCGGGTCGGTGACACCGGTCTGAAGGGCCTGACCGAACTGACCCTTCTCGGCAAGATCCTTCGCCCGGTCGGTTCGACCCTCGGCCTGCTTGACGGCCGCCAGGTACTCCTCCTCGGGACGGAACGCGACGTTCGGATCGCACGCGCCGCGTCCACCGCCACGTCCACCGCCGCCAGCGCCTGGTGGCGGGCCGCCCGGGCGACCGCCGCCTGCGCCTGCCGCCGGCGGAGGACCACCAGCTCCTGGTGGCGGGCCACCGGCGCGCGGAGCGGCCGGAGGCTCGGCGGCCGCGGGAGGTGCAGGATTCGCCGCTGCCTCACGAGCCAGCAAGTCGGCCTGACGGGCGAGTTCGGCCTGGGCCGCTTCACGCACCGACGCCGGTGCGGTTCCCACGCCGCCGCCACCGCAGCGCTCGAGCTGGACCGTGCCGACGTACGAGAAGTTGAACATCCCCTGGATGTCGGGCTCACCCCAGGCTGTCTTGGCCGGCACATACGGCTTTGCCGTCGCTGACTGGGCCGCCGAAGCGGCGGGCTTCGCCGTTGGCGCCGCTGGCGCCGGAGCCTGGCCCGCCACCGTCACCGTCACGGCGAACATGCTGGCTGCCGCAGCACCCACGGTCCCTGCGCGCAGAAGGGCGCGCACATTACTCTTCATGGTTCCAATCTCCTGCGGCACTACCAGCCGGGTTAACCCGGATGGAATCCGCTAATGCCGGTCCCTTAATTTACGCCATTCAACCTGCACCCGTATACCCATCAGAGGTATGCCGGGGCTCTGGACTCGGGACTCGGAAGCGTAGGCCGGTCTCGGCCTGGAGAAAGCTCGGCCAAAGCCTTAGACCGCGGGCACGCCGGGTGTGCGAGACCGCGCTTGTCCGCCGTAGCCTTGGCGGAGGTGGAAGACCCGGCCTACGACTGATGCCTGGCCCAGCCCTGCGGCCTGAAGCCTGACGCCGGGGCCCTGATCCGCCGGCCTACAACCCGGTTGTATAGTTCCCGAGGATCGGTAGGCGGAGGCCTTCAGGCCTCCGCGCGGGCGGAGCACACATATGAAGAACTGGCGTTTGGCCGGCACGGTAACGGTGGCGGTCCTGCTGGGTCTGCCGGTCGCGTTTGTCATGGCGCAGCAGCCGCCGGGACGGGGTCAGCCAGCGCCCGCGGCATCCCAGGAGCCCGTCCGTAAATTCCCGTACCCGGCGATCCGGAACCAGACAGGTGTGCTGCCGGCGGGCCCGAAAGTACAGCCCTACAACTCGCCGCCGCTCGGCGACGGACCCTGGGCGATGGAGACCTACGAGCAGCGCAATATCAAGGTCTCGATCGTGACCAAGGGGCTGACAGCGCCCTGGGGTATCGCCTTTCTTCCAGACAACGTCATCCTCGTCACCGAGAAGGCCGGCCGCTTGCGCGTGATTCGCAACGGCGTCCTCGAGCCGACACCGGTCGCCCGCATCCCCGCTGTCTATTCGCAGGGCACGATGGCCGGTCTGATGGACATCGCGCTGCATCCCCAGTTCGCCACCAACAAGTGGCTCTACATCTCGTACCACAAGCCGATGGGCCAGGGTGTCGGTCCCGACAATCGTCCGGGAGCGATTGCCAGCAACTCGATCATGCGCGGCACGTGGGACGGCAAGGGACTCACCGACATCAAGGACATCTTCGTCGCCGACGATGTGGATATGGAGGTGTCGCGTCTGGCGTTCGGCGCCGATGGCATGCTCTACATGAGCATCGGCGGACCCGGCACCGGCGGTGACGACAGCCTGATCCGGCCGCAGCATCTCAACGACTACGCCGGCAAGATTCTCCGCATGCGTGACGACGGCAGTGTGCCGCCGGACAATCCATTCGTCGGGCAGAAGGACGCCAAGGCCCGCATCTTCTCGATGGGGCACCGCAATCAGCTCGGGATGGCGATGAATCCGTGGACGAAGGAGATCTGGTCGGGCGAGCAGGGGCCGAATGGTGGCGACGAGATCAACATCATCCGCGCCGGCAAGAACTACGGCTGGCCGCTCCTCAGCGATGGCCGCGATTATCGCGGACCGTACATCTCGCCGTCGCCCTACAAGGAAGGCATGGAGCGGCCGCACGTGATTTTCGTGCCGTCGATCGCGATCTCCAGCATCGCGTTCTACACCGGCGACAAGTTCCCGAACTGGCAGCGCAATCTGTTTGTGAGTGGGATGCGTGAGGGTGAGATTGCCCGCACCGGCCAGCTCATTCGTCTTGTCTTCAACGACAAGTGGGAGGAGATGCGACGCGAAGCGCTGCTGCGCGACCTGCACCAGCGCATCCGCGACGTGCGCCAGGGGCCGGACGGGTTCATCTACGTCATTACGGACGAGGGGGCGAACTCGGTCATGCTCCGCATCGAACCGGCCTAGGCGGCATCGTGTAGGGCGGGCCTCCCGCCTCCGCCAAGCTACGGCGTGACAGGCTGCGCAGCCGGCCCGCCGCGGCAATCGCCTCATGATATCGACGCGCGTCACCGGGGCCGGACGATGTCACGCTCCGCAAAGTGGGAACTGACGCAGCAGAGCACACTTTGCTCCGGTGACATCGTCCGGCCCGGCGCCGCGGAGATACGTCAGGCTGTCGCCTTGCCCAGCCCTCGCGCCTGAGGCCTGCAGCCTGAGGCCTACACCTGTCTCGCCCGCGCGAGTACACTATTCATCTCGCGTTCGCCCTCAGTGCTTCCCGTGTCCGACCCGGTTGTTGCTCTCCGCCAATTCTTCGGCCACGCGTCGTTCCGCGCGGGGCAGGAAGACCTTGTCCGCACCGTCCTCGACGGGCGCGATCTGCTTGCGGTCATGCCCACCGGGTCCGGAAAATCGCTCGGCTTCCAGCTGCCGGCGGTCATGCTTCGCGGTGTGACGCTGGTCGTGTCGCCGCTCATTTCGCTGATGAAAGATCAGGTGGATGAGCTCAATCGCCGCGGCATCAGAGCCGCGGCCATTCATTCGCAGCTGTCCAGCGATGCCCGTCAGGACGCCGTCCGCCTTGCCCGACTCGGCGAGCTGCAACTGCTCTACGTGGCGCCCGAGCGATTTGCGTCAGACCACTTCGGCCGCGTGCTCCGCGAGCTCCCGGTGGCGCGCTTCGTGGTCGATGAAGCGCACTGCGTCTCCGAGTGGGGCCACGACTTCCGTCCTGACTACCGCCGTCTCAGGGACGCCGTGCAGGCGTGCCGCAGCGCCGATGGCGGCATGCGTCCGCCGATGGCGGCGTTCACGGCGACCGCCACGCCGGAGGTCAGAGACGACATCGTCGAGTTGCTCGGACTGCGGGATCCGCGGCTCGTCGTCGCCGGATTCGATCGTCCGAACATTGCGTTCCACGTGCGCCCGGTCAGCGGCGATACCGAGAAGCATCAGCTGCTCCCGGGGCTCGTCTCGAGCGGTCGCTCGCTGGTCTACTCGTCCACGCGCCGCAAGGTCGAGGAGATGGCCGAGACGCTGGTGAGCGCCGGTCTGAAAGCCGCCGCCTATCACGCGGGGCTCGGCGACGGCGAACGGACGCGGGTGCAGGATGCCTTCGCCGGCGGCACGCTGGCGATTGTCTGCGCCACCAACGCGTTCGGGATGGGCATCGACCGGCCCGACGTCGAAACCGTCGTCCATGTCGATATTCCCGGATCGATCGAGGCGTACTACCAGGAGATTGGCCGCGCCGGACGCGACGGTCGTGATGCCACGGCCATCCTGCTCTGGAACTACGCCGATGTGAAGACGCGCGAGTTCCTGATCGAGCGGGGCAGGGACGAAGCGGTGGATCGCTTCGAGCCACTCGATTCCGCGGACGCTGAGCGCCGGCGCCAGCTCGAGATCAAGAAGCTGCGGCGGATGGTGGCGTACGCGGATACGTCGACCTGTCTTCGCTCAACGATTTTGCGCTACTTCGGCGATCCGGCGGCGGGACGAAGTTGTGGTCGCTGCAGCAACTGCGAGCGGCTGGCACCGGTAGACGAGGCATCGCTGCTGATGGTCCGCAAGGTGCTCTCGGGTGTCGCCCGCGCGGGAGAACGCTTCGGCCGGCGGAAGATCGCACTGATGCTGGTCGGCGACACGGAAGAACTGTCGCCGGCACTCACCGCGCTCTCTACGACCGGACTGCTGCGAGGCGAGGCGTCGAAGACGGTCGAGCAATGGATCGACGCCGCGTGTGGGGCCGATCTGCTGGCGGCGTCGGCCGACGAGTACCGGACGTTGCGCCTGACGCCACTGGGACGTGATGTGATGGCCGGCCGCGTGACCGAGGTCTCAATCGCGGTGCCGGTCGAACGAGCAGGCAAGAAGGGTGTTCGTTCCCGCACGCGCAAGCTGCGCGGCCAGCCAAGTGGTAGGCCGGGTCCCCTTGGTGGGACCGGTAGGCCGGGTCCCCCTGGACCCGGCAACGGTGTCTCACACAACACCCCCGAGCCCGAAGCGCATCCACCTGTCGTCGAGGCGTTGCGCGCCTGGCGCCTTGATGAAGCAAGACGCCGCGGCGTGGCGCCGTTCATCATCCTGCACGATCGCACGCTGCTGGCGATTGCCGCCGCGCTGCCGCACACGCAGGAGGAGCTCCTCGACGTGCCCGGTATCGGACCAGGCAAACAGGCAGAGTACGGTGACGCCATCATCAGCGTCGTCGCCTCCGTGAGTGGGCCGGGGCTTTAGGACGTAGTCACAGGGACCGCTCCGCCAGCGTGCGGCCGGAACGGCCTGCTCCGAACGTTTGCTCCGCGAACACGGTTCGTCGCTTACCGCTCTGAGCGCGCTCACTCGCCGAACTACTCGACGGCGGAGCACCATGGGCGCCCGCCGGTCGCAGATAGTCGACCTCGGGCGCGCGATCGAAGCGAAGCCGCGCTCGTGGAACGGTGTTTTCGCGAATCGAGTGGCGATCTACGAGGGGAGAGTCCGGTCAGTCGGCTCGGGCCAGAACTGTGCGTGCGGCGCGGTCGGGTGTGATGTGGCTGAAGGCAATGCGGGCGACGCGGCGGTCGAAGTCGGTGGGCTCCGTCCCGATGGTCGGGTTCATGATCGACCGCAGTGAGTCGACGTGATTGAAGCCGAGCGCGTGACCGAGCTCGTGGATCCGCAGCAGTCGTGACTGCTGAGTGCTCTGATCGTAATCCTCATCCAGCATCACCGTCCCACCGGTGATCGTGCCGTTGGCTCGCGCGGTGCGCCCGCCATATCCCACTGCCTTCAGTGAATCGCGGACGCCGCGGAAGCGTCCGACCACGATGTCGCCGTTGCGCACGACGCGAACCTGAGAGGCGGCGGCCGGCGACTCGAAGCGCACTGACCCAAACCGCTTGAACGTTCCGCCCGACATGACCTCGAGCCCCGCCGTCAGGTCGGCCACGAGCGCCTTGGCTTCTTCGTCCGAGAGACGGGCGTCAACGGTCGTGAAGTCGGTTCGAGCCCCGTCCGCGAACGCCATCACGGTGGTGACGACGACGAGGTTCGGGCGCTGCATCCAGCGACGCTCTCGCCCGACGGTGCCTCGCAGCATCTCGTCCATGGCACGGGCGTCGGCCGTCGGTGTCAGCACGCCCTCGGGGGCATCGGCGTTGGCGACCAGGCTGCGCTGGGAGGCGGCCAGGAAGAAGGTGGCCAGGAGAAGACCGGAGACGACGACACGCACGAATGCTCGCTACTGCAAGCGACATGCGCGGCATGTATGTGCACCTGTGGCCAGGCTGTGTCACCAAATGGGACAGCGACTTACAGAAACAAGGGTCGAAGGTGCGAGGGTTCGAGGGTTCGAGGGTTCGAGGGTTCGAAGGTGCGAAGGTGCGAGAGGGGCGAAGCTGCGGGGTGCGAAGGTGCGGGGTGCGAAGGTGCGGGTGCGGGGTCCCAGGGTCCGAGGGTTTGACGGCTCGACCGCTGACGGTCCGGGCCTTCGAGCCCTGAGCCCCGAGCCCCGAGGCCCGAGGTCCGAGATCCGAGATCCGAGGTCCCGAGTCCCCCCTCCGCTGCTGGCAGCTACGGTGGGCAAGCCGAGCCCGGGATAGAATGTGGGGCTGCCCAGCCAGGCCCGAACTCCACACACATCGGGCCTGCTGCGCAGCCTGTCGCGCCGTAGCTCGGCGGAGGCGGCCACCTTCGCGAGTTGCGCTATGGTGCCCAGGGAAAATTTGCGGCCTACATTCGATGAACAACACAGTTACTACTTCCATCGTCGACGACGTCGCCGTCGTCCAGATCGACAACCCGCCGGTCAACGCGTTGAGCCATGGCGTCCCCGAAGGGCTGGTGGCGGCCATTGACGAGGCAGAGCGCAACCCTGCCGTCCGCGCCATCGTGATCCTTGGTGCTGGCCGGACGTTCGTTGCCGGGGCCGACATCAAGGACCTCGAGGCTGCGGCCTGGGACAGCAGCGTCGATCCGCCTGATATCCACGATCTGCTGACGCGCGTCGAGGATGCCGCCAAGCCGGTGGTCATCGCCATTCACGGCACCGCGCTCGGCGGCGGACTGGAACTGGCGATGGCGGGGCACTACCGGGTCGCGGTGCGGGACGCGCGCGTCGGGTTGCCCGAAGCCAACCTGGGCATCATCCCCGGCGCCGAAGGCACGCAGCGGTTGCCGCGGCTGGTTGGTGTGGAGCGCGCCATCGACATGATCGTCACCGGCAAGCTGTTCCCGGTGACCGACGCGCACGAGTGGGAGCTGATCGACCACATCATCGACGGCGACCTTCGTCAGGGGGCGGTGGCGTTTGCGCACGATGTGGCTGCGCGGGGACCACATCGCAAGACGCGCGAGCGCAGCGACATGCTGGGTACGCCGGAAGAGAACGCGCCGCTGTTCGAGGCCGGCCGGCAGCTGGCCAAGAAGGTCCGTCCGAATCAGACCGCGCCGGTGACCGCGCTCGAGGCCATTGAAGCGGCGACGACAATGCCGTTCGAGCGCGGACGGCGTCGCGAACGTGAGCTGGCCATCGGCAGCGTGCGTTCATCCCAGTGCCGCGCGCTCGTGCATGCGTTCGTTGCCGAGCGAGCTGTTGCCAAAGTTCCAGGTGTTACCGACGCCCCGGCGGCATCGAACCTTCCGGCCGTCGAAGAGGTGGCCATTATCGGCGCCGGCACGATGGGCAGCGGCATCGCCATGGCCTGTGCCAACGCCGGCCTTCGCGTCGTACTGACCGACGCCGCGCAGGAGCGGCTCGACGCTGGCTTTGCTGCGCTCCGTCGCAACTACGAATCCTCGGTGAAGCGCGGCCGGCTGACGCCGGCAGACGTCGAGAAGCGCATCGCCCTGGTGAAGGGCGCCGTCGGCTACGAGGCGTGTGCGTCTGCCGACGTCGTGATCGAAGCCGTGTTCGAGCAAATGGCGCTGAAGCAGCAGATCTTCGCCGCGCTCGACGCGGTGGCGAAGCCTGGCGCGATGCTGGCCACCAACACGTCGATGCTCGACATCGATGCCATCGCCTCCGCCACGCGGCGGCCGGATGCGGTCGTCGGGCTCCACTTCTTCAGTCCGGCGCACGTCATGCGCCTGGTCGAGATCGTTCGTGGTTCGTCGACGAGCGTCGTCACGCTGGCGTCCGCTCTTGCGCTTGCGAAGAAGCTCGGCAAGGTAGGCGTGGTTGTGCGCAACAGCACCGGCTTCGTCGGCAACCGGATGATGCTGCCGTATATGTACGAGGCGCAGTTTCTCGTCGAGGACGGTGCCACGCCGGAGCAGGTGGACCGCGTGCTGACGAAGTTCGGGATGGCGATGGGCATCTTCGCCGTGGACGATCTCGGCGGCCTGGACGTCGCCTGGCGCATCCGGCGAGAACTGAATCAGTTTTCTGAACCCGGTGCCCGGCGTCCGCTGGTGGCCGACGCGCTGGTGGAGCTGAATCGTCTGGGCCAGAAGACGGGCAAGGGTTGGTACAAGTACGAAGGTGGCCGCACGCCGATCCCGGATCCCGAGACGACGGCCGTCATCGATCGGGTGACGGCAGGCGCCGGCATCCGCCGCCGGCGCGTCGAGGACGACGAGATTCGGGAGCGGACGATCTACGCGCTCATTAATGAAGGGGCGCGGCTACTCGAAGAGGGCGTTGCGATGCGTGCGGCCGATATCGACGTGATTTACCTGACCGGCTACGGATTCCCGGGCTTCCGCGGTGGTCCGATGTTCCATGCGGACAAGGTCGGGTTGCCGAAAGTGCTGGAACGGGTGTCGGCCTTTCACGGCGAGCTGGGCGAGCGATGGAAACCGGCGCCGCTGCTGGAACGGCTGGTGAAAGAAGGGCGGACGTTCCGCGACTACGATGCGGGGCGGATGCAGTGAGGTCCGTACGGATTGCGCCGTCCGATACCGTTGTTCGCCACGGCGACGACGGTGTGATTTACATGGAGTCGCCGTATCCGCTCGGTGCGTATGCCGAGAAGCTTACGGAGCGGCTCGAGCATTGGGCGTCGGTGGCTCCCGATCGGACCTATCTCGCCGAGCGCGACATGTCCGGTGGCTGGAGGCGCGTCAGCTACGGCGAGGCGTTGAGCGCGGTCCGCAGCCTGGCGCAGGCGATTCTCGATCGCCACCTCTCGCCGGAACGGCCGATCGTCATTTTGTCGGGCAACAGCATCGACCACGCACTGCTGGCGCTGGCGTCCATGTACGCCGGTGTGCTCTATGCGCCAATCGCGCCTGCCTACTCGCTGCAGGCGCGTGAGTTCACGACGCTGCGTCAGATCTTTGCCCGGATGGAGCCTGGGCTGGTGTTTGCGGCCGAGGGTGCGGCGTTCGAGCGGGCGCTGACCGATGCGTTGCCGCGCGGTTGCGAGCTCGTCGTCTCAGCGTCGGCTCCGGCGTCGATACCTTCGACGCCCCTCAGCGCGCTTCTGGCCACGCCGGTCACATCGGCAGTAGACGCAGCGCACGCCAGGGTGAATGGCGACACCATCGCCAAGATTCTCTTCACCTCGGGGTCGACGGGTCGGCCGAAAGGTGTCATCAACACGCAGCGCATGCTCTGTTCGAACCAGCAGATGCTGCGTGCCGTGTTCCTGTTCCTGCAGGACGCACCGCCCGTCCTGTGCGACTGGCTGCCGTGGAACCACACGGCGGGCAGCAATCACAACTTCGGCATCGTGCTCTACAACGGAGGCTCGCTCTATATAGACGAGGGGAAGCCGACGGCGACGCACTTCGGCGCCACGGTCAGGAACCTCCGCGAGGTGCCGTGCACAGCGCACTTCACCGTGCCGCGCTTCTACGAAATGCTGATGCCGCACCTGCGAAGCGATGCGGTGCTGCGCGAAACGTTCTTTCGCGATCTGAAGCTGCTGTTCTATGCAGCGGCCGGTCTCGGCCAGCGTTTCTGGGACGAGCTGCGCGACGTGTCGATCGAGGCGTGCGGCGAGGAGCTGCTGATCATGACCGGCCTCGGCGCCACCGAGACGGCGCCGTTCGCAATCTGCACCGGTTTAGACGGTGCGTTTGCCGGCATGATCGGACTGCCGGTGCCGGGTATGGCGCTCAAGCTCGCACCGGCCGGGGAGAAGCTCGAGGGTCGTGTGCGTGGTCCCAATATCACGCCTGGCTACTACAGAGACGAGGAGCTGACACGCGCGGCGTTCGACGAGGAGGGCTTCTACAAGCTGGGCGACGGCATGCGCTTCGTGGACGAGTCGACGCCGGGGCGCGGCTTGATCTTCGACGGCCGTCTGGCTGAGGATTTCAAACTGTCCACCGGCACCTGGGTGAGCGTGGGGCCGCTCCGGGCACGGATCATTGCCGAAGGCGCAGGTCTGGTTCAGGATGTCGTGATTGGCGCGCCGGATCGTGACTACGTCACGGCGCTGATCTTTCCGAACCTGGCGATCTGCCGCACCGTCGCCGGCCTCGACGGCCAGGCGACCGTGTGCGAAGTGCTCACGCATCCCGCGGTGCGCGATCGGCTGCGGCAGGCGCTCGGCCGGCTGGCCGCGGAGAGCACCGGCAGCTCCACGTTCGTTGCGCGCGCGATGCTGATGGAGGAGCCGCCGTCAGCGGACGTGCGGGAGATTACCGACAAGGGGTCCTTGAATCAGAAGACCGTGCTGGCGAATCGCGTCGCGCTGGTCGACGAAATGTATGGGGAGACGCTGACGCCGCGCGTAATCAGCGCGCGGTAAATGGGGTCGGGAGTCCTTTTACGAGGAACCGAGAACTCAGAACCGTGAACAGCATCGATCCTTCTTCTCTCACCGCCATTGACGTCCACGTGCACCTCGAGCACATGGGCACCGCCACCGCTGCCGACGATCAGGCGCAGAAGTACTTCGGCGCCAGCGCCGAGCGCGACTGGACGGCACTGGCCGACTACTACCGATCGCGCAAGATGGCGTGCGTCGTATTTACCGTGCACGAGAAGCTCACCGGCCGGCCGGAGGTGTCGAACGACGCCGTGGCGAAGTTTGCCGCCGACAATCCGGACATTGCCATTCCGTTCGCGAGCCTCGATCCGCATCGCGGCGCGGACGCCGTCGCCGAGGCGAAACGGCTGGTGTCGGCGAAGGCCGTGCGTGGCCTCAAGCTGCACCCGCCACTGCAGCAGTTCTTTCCGAACGACCGCCTGGCCTACCCGCTCTATGAGGTGTTTGCCGAAGCGAAGCTGCCGGTGCTGTTCCACACTGGCCACAGTGGCATCGGTACCGGCATGCCGGGGGGCGGCGGCATCCGCCTGAAATACGGCCATCCGATGCCGATCGACGATGTCGCGGTGGACTTTCCGGATATGCCGATCATCATGGCGCATCCGTCGTTCCCGTGGCAGGACGAGGCGATCTCCGTGTGCCTGCACAAGCCGCACGTCTACATCGATCTGTCAGGCTGGTCGCCGAAGTACTTCTCGCCGACGCTGATTCAGTATGCGAACACGCTGCTGAAGCACAAGGTGCTGTTCGGATCCGACTATCCGCTGCTGACGCCCGATCGCTGGATGGCCGACTTCGAGAAGGCGCCGTTCAAGGACGACGTGCGCCCGCTGATCCTCAAGGAGAACGCGGTCAGGCTGTTCGGATTGACCAAGTAGACAAGAACACGAAGATCACGAAGGGCACAAAGACGACTATCGAACGCATGCCGCCGATCGCCGCTGAGGCGATGACACCGGAGCAGCGCACCGCCGCGAGCGAGATCGCTGCCGGCCGGCGCGGCGGGCTGTCGGGTCCGTTCGTGCCCGCGCTCCGCAGCCCCGAGTTCATGCGCCGGCTGCAGCGGCTTGGTGAGTACCTCCGCTACGACGCCGCGCTGCCGCCGCCGCTGCGCGAGATGGTCATTCTGCTGACGGCGCGGTCGCATCGGCAGTCCTATGAGTGGTCGGTGCACGAACCGATCGCGCGGCGCGAAGGATTGTCGCCGTCGATCATTGTGGCGATCGAGTCCGATCGGCGACCGGAGGACATGACACGAGACGAGGCGCTGGTCTTCGAGTTCTTCGCCGAGCTGCGCTCGACGCACGACGTCAACGATGCCACCTACACCGCCGCAGTTCAGTCGTTCGGCGAGCAAGGCGTGATCGATCTCGTCGGACTCATCGGCTACTACGGCACGCTGGCGTTGATCATGAACGCGACGCGGGTGCGGCCTGGATAGACCAGGCGCAGGGCCGTGGGCCGGGGCTTTAGCCCCGGCGGGAAACCTCGAATCCCGGATCCCGAGCCTATAATCCCAGTCCCAGAGGAGCCAGAATGCGCCGACTATCGATCGCCACAGCAATTGCTCTCTTCGTCGTCGTCGTCGGTTTCGAGCGGCCGACCGCCGGTCAGGGTGGCGGCGCGTGTGACCGTCAGTGCCTCACGGGCATCGCCGAGCAATACATCGGCGCCGTCATCGCCAAGACGCCGGACAAGGCGCCGCTGGCGACCAACGTGCGGATGACCGAGAACGGTCAGGACCTGCAGATCGGTGAGGCCTTGTGGAACTCGGCTTCCGGTCGCGGCGAGTACACGCTCCACGTCGCCGATCCTGTCCTCGGCTCCATCGTGACGTTCGCGACGATGCGCGAGGGGGAGACGGCGAAGAAGCCAGTCCTGATGGCGCAGCGCTTGAGAGTGGTGAATCGCCGCATCACCGAGATCGAGGTGATCGTTGCCCGCGACGACCAGGGCAGCAACGGGGCCAAGGCGCTCGACGCGATGAAGACGCCGCGCGCCGCGTTCTCGCGGCCGGTGGCGGCGGCCGACAAGGTGTCGCGCCAGGAGCTGGTGCGCGTCGCCAACATGTACTTCTCCGGGATGCAGTTGAACGACGGCAAGGGCAAGTATCCGTTCGGCGACGACTGCCATCGCCTGGAGAACGGGTCCAATACGACCAACGCCGCGGGTCGCAACGGCGCGCCGAAACCGGATCCGAAAACAGCCACGAGCTATTCGGCGATGTGGACCTGCCGTGAGCAGTTCGAGTCCGGCCTGCTGCACTTCGTCAGCCGCATTCGCGATCGACGCTACCTGGCCGTTGACGAGGAACACGGCGTCGTCGTGGCGTTCGGCTTCTTCGATCATGACGCCGGCAAGTCGCGCCATTTCCAGACGCCCGACGGCCGCCAGATTACCGGGGGACCGCAGGAGCCGTGGACGTGGGAAATTGCCGAGGCGTTCAAGGTTGAGAAGGGTCTGCTGCACGAGATTGAAGCCGTGCTGACGCGGGCGCCGTACGGGATGGGGTCGGGCTGGAGCAGCCGCGCCGACGCCCTGTCGGACAAGATCCAGTTCGAAAAGTAAGCTCCGGCCGCTCCGGGGTCGTATTCCGTAAGCCGGGAGCGGTGCAGGCCGGGCCTTTCGCCCTGCAGGGCGGGGTCTTTTGGCCTTGTAGGGCGGGGCCTTTTGGCCCCGCCAGTACCCCGAAGCTCAGGTTCCAATTGGGAGTTGGAGAGCCACATGAAACGTGCATACGTGCTGGGCGTCATCGTCATGTCGGGAGCGCTGGCGGCCGCGGCGGCGCAACTCGGGGCCCAGGCTCCGGCGGCACCGGGTGGTGCGCCGGGACAGGGCGGACCAGGGCGCGGGGCGCCGGCGCCAGCCATCACCGGCATCGACAAGGTCAACGACAACCTCTACGTCATTCAGCAGCAGGGCGGGAACACGGCCGTGTTCATCGCCGCAAACGGCGTCGTCCTCGTTGACACCAAGAATCCGAACAACGGACAGGCGATCCTCGATCAGGTGAAGTCGGTCACCAGCAAGCCGGTGACGCACATCATCAACACGCACACCCACGCCGATCACACGGGCAGCAACGCCGAGTTGCCGGCGACCATCGAGATCGTGACGCAGGAGAACACCGCGGCGAACATGGCGAAGATGAAGAACTTCGCCGAGCCGGCCACCAAGCACGGCATGCCGGATCGCACCTACAAGGACAAGCTCACTCTCCTCAGCGGCAACGACTCGATCGATCTCTACTACTTCGGTCCGGCACACACCAACGGCGACACCTTCGTCGTCTTCCGCAACGCACGCGTGATGCATAGCGGCGACGCGTTCGCCACCAAGGGCATTCCGCTGGTTGACGGCGCCAACGGTGGCAGCGGTCTCCACTACCCGGAGACGCTGGCGAAGGCGGCGGCTGGCATCAAGGGAGTGGACCGCGTGATCACCGGCCACATTACCGGCACCAACTTCCTGCAGACGTGGCAGGACTTCGTGGACTACGGCGAGTTCAACCGCCTGCTGGTGAATGCAGCGCGCGCAGGCGCGAAAGCCGGCAAGGGCGGTCAGCAGGTGGCGGCGGAACTGGTGCTGCCCGAGAAGTTGAAGGGTTACAGTCTGACCGGGTTCAGGGGCGGGGTGGACGCCAACCTGGCGGCGATCATGGAAGAGTTGAAGACGGCAAAGTAGGCAGACTATGAAACGTGCACATGTTCTGAGTGTCGTCGTTCTGTCGGGCACCATTGTCGCTGCGGTGGCGCAGCTCACTGCCCAGCAGCCGCCTGCGGGCGCCCCGCCCGCCGGTGCGCCAGGGCAGGGGCGGCCTGGTGGGCCTCCCGGCGGTGCACCTCCTGGCGGCGGACGCGGAGGTGGCGGCGTCGAAGCGGCGAGGAAGATCGTCGACAACCTGTACTGGGTGCCGGGCGCCGGCGGCAACACGGCGATCTTCGTCACCGGCAACGGCGTGGTGCTGGTGGATACCAAGCTCGCCAACAACGGCCAGGCGATCCTCGATCAGGTGAAGTCGGTGACCGACAAGCCGGTCACGCACATCATCAACACCCACACGCACGGCGATCACAACGGCAGCAACGTCTTCTTCCCGGCCACGGTGGAGATTGTCACGCAGGAGAACACCAAGGCGAACATGGAGAAGATGCCGGCCTTCGCCGATGCGGCGAACAAGCACGGTCTTCCCGATCGCACGTTCAAGGAACGCGAAACGCTGCTCAGCGGCAACGACGCCATCGACCTCTACTACTACGGTGCGGCGCACACCAACGGCGATGCGTTCGTCGTGTTCCGCAATGCGCGCGTCATGCACGCGGGCGATGCCTTCGCCAACAAGGGACTGCCGAACATCGACGGCAACAACGGCGGCAGCGGCCTCGCCTGGGGCGAGACCATCGGCAAGGCGTCGGCCGGCATCAAGAACGTCCAGACGGTCATCACCGGCCACAACACGATGACCACCATGACGTGGCAGGACTTCGTCGATTACGGCGAGTTCAACCGTCTCTACGCCCAGCACGCGCGTGAGTCGTTGAAGGCGGGGAAGACTCCGGAGCAGGCGGCGATGGACCTGAAGCTGCCGGACAAGTTCAAGGACTACCAGCTGACCGGCGGCCGGGGCGGCCCGGGAGGGAATTTCGGCCGTCTGTTTGAAGAGTTGAAAGCAGCGCCGAAATAACGCCTGTTCAGCCGCGGAGACGCGGAGGCGCGGAGAGAATCGGGTTACTCACTCGATATTCTTCGCGCCTATTCTCTTTTCCGAGCCCCGAGCCCGGGCCTACTTAGCCTCGATATGTATCCCGCATTCCAGCTTTTCGCCCTGCCAGCGGCCTGACCGTGGATTGTTCGGATCCAGCGGCTGCGTCGTACACGGCTCGCAGCCGATGCTCGTGTATCCGAGTTCGTACAGCGGCAATAGCGGAATGTCGTTGGCCTTGGCGTAACGCCACACGTCGCGGGCCGTCCATGCTGCGATCGGCGCGACGCGACGGATCGACTTGCCGCTCGGCAGCCGGAACGGCTCGTTCTCCTGGAGATTGGCGCGAGACGCCGACTGATCGCGACGCAGCGCCGTGAACCAGGTGTCGTAGTGCTCGAGTGCAGAGAACAGCGGCTCGACCTTGTGCCGCGCGCAGCAGGCGGTCGTGCTCTCGCGCTGCCAGAGGCCGACGCTCGGCTCCTTGGCCTGCAGGTTGATCAGCTTGAGCCCCCACTTCGCGGTCAGCTCGTCGCGATAGGCGAGCGTCTGCGGGAAGTGATGAAAAGTGTCGAGGAACAGCACCGGCAGGTCGGGCTGCACCTGCAGCAGCATGTGTGTCAGCACGACGCACTCGGCCTGAAAGCTCGATGTGATGCAGGGCGTCTGCGCCGTCGCCAGCGCGTCTCTGATCACCCGCATCGCGTCGGCCTGTAGGTCGGGGCCTTTTGGCCCCGACGTCATCGCGCCCGTCGCTTCCGTACTCATGCGAGCATCTCCTCGAGTGCTTTGCGCACCGCGTCCGCAGCCTCTTCGTCCGTCGCCGCGCGCCGCGCGAGATGGGCAAGGCGCTCCGCAAAACTGAGCGGCGCCACGTGCGTGGCAATGGCACCCGTCTCACGCACCGCATCGGTGATCATGCCGGCGCCGCACGTGAAGTGGGTGCCGGGATCGACCAGGATGAAGCTGCCGGTGCCGCGGTTTTCAGAGTAGCGATCAAAGGCGATCGGCCGCCCGGTGGTCACGACCACGGTGCCGATCTGGTTCAACACCATGCCGTGGCTGACCTCGGCGGTCACCGAGCGCGTGGAGGTCTTCATCAGGTAAACGCGGCCGGGATCGAGCGGCCGTGTGTCGTCCATCCACACGAGCTCGGCCTCGAACTTCCGGCCGACGAGCGGCGGCGCCGACGACGCGGTCAGGACGTCGCCGCGGCTGATGTCGATCTCGTGGTCCAGCGTCAGCGTGACCGACTGCGGCGCGAAGGCCTGCGGCAGGTCGCCATCGAACGTCACCACCCGTTTCACGCGTGCCGATTGCCCCGCGGGCCACACGGTCACTTCGTCACCCGGCTTCACGATGCCCGAGACGATCTGCCCGGCATAGCCGCGGAACTCCTGATCGGGACGCGACACGATCTGTACTGGAAAGCGGAAGGCGCCGGCCGTGGGATCGCGGTGCACGTGCACGGTCTCGAGGTATTCGAGCAGTGGCGGACCGTCGAACCACGGCGTGCGATCGCTGGTGGTGATGACGTTGTCGCCGTGCAGGGCGCTGATCGGAATGGCGTGCACCGCCGCGCCCTTGAGCAGATCGGCGAACTCGTCCGAGATGCGATCGAACGTGTCGCGATCGAAGTCGATCAGGTCCATCTTGTTGATGGCCAGCACGAAGTCCTTGATGCCCAGCAGCCGTGCGATACGGGCATGACGTCGCGACTGCGTCAGCACGCCTTTCCGTGCATCGGCCAGGAGAATGGCCACGTCCGCCGTGGACGCGCCGGTAGCCATGTTGCGCGTGTACTGCTCGTGCCCCGGGGTGTCGGCGAGGATGAACTTGCGGCGGCTGGTCGCGAAGTAACGATACGCGACGTCAATGGTGATGCCCTGCTCGCGCTCGGCCTTCAGGCCGTCCGTGAACAGCGAGAAGTCGATCGGCCCGGCATTCCGGTTCTTCGACGCCTTCTCGATCGACTGCACCTGGTCTTCGTACACCGAGCGCGAGTCGTAGAGCAGTCTGCCAATCAGCGTGCTCTTCCCGTCGTCGACGCTGCCGGCGGTGCAGATGCGGAGCAGTCCGCCGGTCTTCAATTGAGCGATAGCCACTAGTGATCCTTGTCGATTGTTGATCTTGGATCTTTGATCTTGGATTTGTTGCCGATCGGCGATTCTCGATTGCTGATTTATCGAGTGATTCGAGCCAATCGAAGATTTACATTCACGGAATAGATCGGCGAATCCTCAATCTCCAATCAACAACGAATCCAACATCAAAGATCTCAAATCCCCAATTTCAGAAATACCCTTCCCGCTTCTTCACTTCCATCGACCCGTCCTGGTCGTGGTCGATGATCCGCAGCAGCCGCTCCGACTGACGGGTCGCGATCAGCTCGTCGATGATTTTCGGAATCGTGTCCGCGTCGGAGCGGATGGCACCCGTGCAGGGGGAGCAGCCGAGCGAACGCATGCGGCACTTCACCTTCTGCGGCTTCTCGCCCGGCATCGTGACCACGAACGGCTGTTCCTGAACGATGAGCGAGTTGCCGCGGACGATGACCTCCCGTTCCTTG
>Ga0173480_10000147_pt1 | contig 19301 bp, 20 predicted proteins | sample NitcycUS209509C1_FD_122622 | JGI IMG/M metagenome (GOLD analysis project Ga0173480, IMG submission 122622) | Soil microbial communities from Arlington Agricultural Research Station in Wisconsin, USA - Nitrogen cycling UWRJ-S209-509C-1 (version... | ecosystem: Environmental > Terrestrial > Soil... | reverse complement strand
TGAGCAGGTTGCCCGGCCTCAAGTTCATGCGAACGCTGTGGGTGTGCAACGTTTCGGGTGGGCCCTTCCAGTATACGCCCACCAAGCCCGGCACGACTCCGCTTGGTCTTGAGGAAGCCCATCGGGACCTCCGCATTTCTCCCGCAGAATTCGATGAGGTCGCAGCAGAACTCGGACGGACCTTGGACTTCGCCAAGGTGCCGCAGCGCGAGAAGGCCGAAGTCCTGGCAGCTTTCGCCGCCCACAAGAATGAGATCACCGCTGGCTACGTCGCAAAGCACGGCTGAAACATCCCTGGTTGTACTAGGCCGAATCCCAGCAAGACGGCTTCAAAACACCGAAGCAGGAACAATTGTGGGGTAGCCCGTGCTTATGAATGCGAGGACTGCAACGACGAGAGCGAGCACGATGCCGCCACGGATGATCCAAGATAAATAGAATTTGTCGTCTCGTTTGTCGCGGAGGTCGCTCTGATCGGTCATGGTTGTCAACTCTGACTGAACAGCCGAGGTTCCAACTAGAAACGCCGCGACGCGACCCAATAAGTGGTCAATTTTATACAGACTGCCTTAGTTACGTGAATTACCATTTTTTCAAACACTCAAATCGCTAGGCCTTGGCACGGCTTTTCGCCGAAACAAATGATCCAGTAGGCCACTTTAGTCGTTTTCCACGTACGGAGATACGTCGCAGAGGCGATATGCAACCAACGAACTTCAGGAAACAGTTCACCGCCGTCGCTGATGCGTGTGCACTCGCTCAAGGCATTGTCGACACTGTTCGCGAACCTGTTCTTGTGCTCGACAAAGAACTGCGTGTGATCGCTGCGAGCCGATCTTTCTATTCGGCATTCAAGGTGAGTCCCGAGGATACCCAAGGCAGACTCCTGTACGCTTTGGGTGATGGACAATGGGACATTCCAAAACTTCGAGTGCTGCTGGAGAACATCATACCCGAGCATGGCGTGATGGATGGCTATCAAGTTGAGCATGAATTTCCTGACTTGGGGCATCGCACGATGTGCTTGAACGCACGCCAGGTGTTCTACGAGGAAGGCGCGGAGCCAACCATACTGCTTGGCATGGAGGATGTTACTGAGCGGCTCATCTTGGAGCGCGAAAAGGACGAGTTGTTGCGACAGAAGGACGTGCTGCTTGAGGAAATGGACCACCGAATTGCCAATAGCCTGCACATCATTGCCAGTATTATTCTATTGAAGGCGCAGAGGGTAGAATCGGAAGAGACGCGAGTTCATCTGCAAGACGCACACAAGCGGGTCCTGTCGGTTGCTGCCGTACAGAAGCAGCTCCACGGGTCCGAGGCCAACGGGTCCATTGAACTGGTCCCGTATCTCTCAAAGCTTTGCGACACTCTTGCAATCTCCATGATTGGCGACACTCGGCCAATCTCGTTGAAAGTGGTCGGCGAAGGAGGCATCGCCACGTCCCGTCAGGCCGAGAGTATCGGTTTGATTGTGACTGAACTCGTTATGAATGCTCTAAAGCATGCCTTCCTCCCCGACAGGGTCGAAGGAAGGATCACCGTCGCGTATGACGTTGCCGGAACGAATTGGAAGCTTTCAGTTTCTGACAATGGTATTGGCAAGCGGCACGACGTCTTTGCTCAACCAAAAAACGGGCTTGGCACGAGTATCGTCAAGGCGCTCGCGCAACAGCTAGGTGCTCAGGTTGAAACTCTTATCGGCCCCGCAGGCACGACCGTGTCGATCACTCACGCCACTTTCTCTTCGAAGGCAATCCGTGACGCACAAATGGCTGCAATGAGCAATTAGATCAGTATTGCACCTTTCTGATCTCAGATTTGCAAAACGCTCGCCAACTGAGGACTTGCACCAAGGCAAGGCCAATAAGTCCGCTATTGGCCCTTAGCGGAAATCGTCTCTTGCACCGCACATGTCCGCTTTCAGGGGTAAAGCGGACATGACCCGTTGCGGATGTCTGCTTTCACGGTCGCTTTCGGGTGCAAAGCGGACATACCTCTTTGCGCCGCACATGTCGGCTTTTGACCCAAAGCGGACTCACAGACCCCCTTTCGATCTGACCATTTCGCGCTACGATCCCCATAGACGCGGGGCGGTCATGAAGCGACGCGATGTCATTTGTTTACTAGGCGGTGTTGTCGCATACAATTTTGCTGCGCACGCGCAGCAAGGTCAGCGCATCCCCCGCATCGCTGTATTGCAGCCGTTTGCAACAGATACTCCCGAAAGGGTCCGCATCGAGGCGTTCATTCAGGAATTGCAACGATTGGGATGGACCGATGGCCGCAATCTGCAGGTCGAATATCGGTGGGAGATCCGCGATTTGCGTAAAGCCGCAACGGAGCTCGTGGCACTGTCCCCGAGTGTAATACTCGTCAGCACCACCCCCGCTGTGAGCGCGATGCAGCAAGCCACCAAAACAATACCGATCGTATTTACCCAAGTTGCCGATCCTGTCAGCGGGGGCTTTGTTGCCAGCTTGGCCAAGCCTGGCGGCAACATGACTGGGTTCACGGTTTTCGACTACGACATCGGCGCGAAATGGCTCGAATTGCTCAAGGAGATTGCCCCCAACCTGAGGCGTGTCGGGGTTATTCGAGATCCCACGTCAACGACCAGTATCGGACAGCTCGCTGCGGTCCAGTCCGCCGCGCGATTTTTGAGAATGGAAATAAGTCCGCTGGGTGGACAAGATGTCAACGATATCGAGCGCACCGTTTCTGAATTTGCGCAAGGATCGAATGGCGGCCTCATCTCGGTCGCCGTTCCGCTGACTGTTAATAATCGTAATAGAATTATCGCTCTCGCAGCTCGACTTCGATTGCCTGCAATGTATCCGTTCCGCTCTTGGGTCGCCGATGGTGGTCTGATCGGTTATGGGCCAGACCCGATTGAGCAACACAGGCAAGCAGCTGGCTACGTCGATCGCATTCTTAAGGGTGAAAAGCCCACCGACCTGCCGGTACAAGGCGCGACCAAATTCGAGCTTGCGATCAATCTCCAAACCGCTAAGGCACTTGGACTATCCGTACCGCCAACCTTAATCGCACGCGCCGATGTAGTAATCGAATAAGAGAGAATGTCCGCTATTGGCCCAAAGCGGACATTAGCAGCTAGACACTGATGTGCGAATCCTCGTCGTGCAAAACGACATCCAGCAATTTGGTGCGGAGCAAGTCGCGGACGGTAATGGGTCGCATTCAAACGTGCAGACCCAAGAATCCAGCAACGATAAGTACGACGACCACGACACCGATGATGTAGAAAATATTCATTGCGCTCTCCATTTCAGGGATTGTGCGACTTCAACCTAAAGCAGTGGTGCCTTCCCTTAAACAAACATAGCTGGAGGAGCGAAGTTCCCGAGACCCTGGAACACGCGAGGAAAATTAGTGGTCAATATTTCACACTGCGAAGGTAACAAAGCGCGTTATTTCTGTTGAAGTCTGCTTGCCAACACGTTGCGGTCTCTAAAAATCTTCATGTCGCAAACTATGACGCTCCAAGCGTCATTCAACCTTCAAGGAAGTGGCCAAATGCAGCAAGCGGCTGAAGACGGTCGCAAATAATTTTGGTAATCGCCAACATGGGTATAGATAGGATCGCACCCGGAATACCCCACATCCAGAACCAGAAGACGAGCGAGATGATGACGAGCACCGGATTTAGGGTGAACCGCCTAGCGACAAGCAATGGCGTTACAGTCTGGCCCTCGATCAGATGAAATCCAAAATAAAGCCCCGAAGGAAGTAGCGCTTGCCAGAGGATGTCATGGGTCAACAGGCCCGCGAGCAGAAAGATCAAAACGCCCAAAGCCGTGCCGAGGATCGGCACATAGTTCAGCAAAAACGCCACTGTCCCCCAGAGGATCGGGTCGCCCACTCCCGTGAACCACATCGCCATTGCCGTAGCGATGCCTACCGCCGCGTTCATAATCGTTATCGTGACCAAATATGCGGAGACGTCGCTTTCAATTTGCTGGGAGATTTCGACGGCCTGACGCTTGCTCTTAAAACTCGGCAGTATCTCGACGAGGCGATGCAGAAAAATATCGCCAGATACGAGAAGGAAAAAAAGAAACAGCACGGTGGTAAAGAGCCCGCTGGCAAAGTTTCGAGTCCCCATGAATAACTTCGACAGAAGAGTCGGGCCTTGCGCCGGCGCCACGACAGTTGGTAAAGGGCCCGTTTCTCCAAAGTCTTCTATCTGTCGCAAAAACCGTTGCAGTGTATCGACGGGCTCTCGCATGAAACTCAGCCGCTCCTGAAGCCGAGGAATGCCTTCTGGAAGCTTGGCTGCCCACGTGCGGGCGGGGCTAGAAATGGCTGTACCTAAGCCGACGACCGTTCCCAATAGCGTTAGGATCAGCAGCAGCGCCGCGATTATCCGCGGTATGCGCAATCGCTCCAATATGCGGAAGGCTGGCTGTAGGAGGAGCATGAGAACGATAGCAAAAACAAATGGCAATATGATTTCGCGCGCCGTATACGCTGCCGCCAGCAGCGCAAGGACGAACAGACCACCAAGGAATATGACTTTCGGGTCTGACGGCAGAGGCAAGTCTTCCGGCACTTCGGCCGGCGCAACGACGCCCAAATTCTTCAAGGGACCGCCTTTCACGCAGCCCGAACTTATCCTCCAAACCGAATGCAGATTGACCGACGTGCAATCCAAAACGGCCAAGCCTGTATTCGAAGGAGGTGTGGCTGCTCAAATTTATCCCTGTGCCAAGGGAAAGACTGTGCAGAATTGCTCACATCAGCACGGACATTTCGACCGCGATGTTTTGTCCCCAGGGCCAGAAGTCGCGCCTTCATTAATCAATCGTCGATCGTCTCGGACGACACGCGGGTGTGCACTATTGAACACCAAGCAAATGACTTGACCTTTGAACGAACGCGACACCTCACGCGTTAGATATGTAGAGCTAAATCAAAAAAGCATTGGAGAGTGCGATGAATAAACTTGTATTTGGTTTGATTGCCGCTGCCGCGCTTGTGGTTGCGGCACCGGCCAGCGCGCAAGTGTTTATAGGCGCGGATTCCGGCGGTGCGGGCGTTCAACTTGGTCCGGTTGGCGTGGGTGTGGGTCCTCGATTTTCGGACGATAGCTACTATCACCGCAGGGGCTATGACGCCAACGCCTATCACGGTGGCGATTGCCGTCTAATCCGCTCGCGTGTCGTAACACCCAGCGGCCGTGTGGTGGTGAGAACGCGCCGGGCCTGCGATTAGCAGGACTTCGCTACAAATGGAGGTGGCCTCGCGCGAGCGGGCCATCGCCATTAGCCGCACTTTCACCCAGATCCCATGAGCCGCACTTTCACCCAAAGCGAGGCAAGTATGACAACCCGCAGCAAAGCTGCCTCAACCGCCGAAGAGATCTCGGCAATCCAGGATTTGATGGTCGACCTGCAAAAGCGCCTCCAGCGCCTCGGCGGAACAACCAACCGCGAATTTTCCGGTGCTTCCGGAGACGTCAACGAATTTGTCAGCGACGCGCTCAACGGAATTATCGCCCGTATACGCAACGGCGCGGATTCGGTTAGCAGCAAAGCGACGCACCTCGGTAGTGATGTGTTCAAGAAAGTATCCGATGAGGTCGAGCTGCGCCCGGTTACAATGCTGGCGATTGCTGCCGGCGTCGGTTTCATTCTTGGCCTGGCTCGACGTTAGGCCACGCTGTGCCAGCCGCTCGCATCGCGGAAATCGTTTTCAGTTATCTTTTTGGCCGCGCTCTGCGCCGGGCGATGCTGGTGGCGCTCATTGGCGTGCTCACTTTTACCGCCATCTACCATTTCACAATTGCGGGAACGCTGGCATTGGAGGCGCAGTACGGCTTGCTGTACGCGCGTCTGATTGTAGGCGCGGCCTATTCCGCTGCGGCGTTGGTTACAACGATCATTTTCTGGGCGATGCGAACGAAGCGACCAAATGAGAAGCGGGTAGTAAGTGCTACACCGGCGCCACGCAACGCGCAGATTGCAATGCTCATTGAGGCTGGCATGCTTGGCTACACCTTCGGGAGAAAATCACGTCACGGCATCCATTGAGCGGCTGTCTCTCGTAGCGCAATGAAGCGGATTGGTCCTCGGTCGGGTTGCATCGACAAGAGCGACCGCAACAACGAAGGTGCTAAAGGCGGCCCCTATGACAATCGGCGGCACAAACCGAAAGCGGTCTGTTTTGATCGCGCTGTTCTCAATTGAGCCACTTATCGCGACGTGAAGTCGGCTATCCTGATCGAATGGCCCGCCCCAAGAAGCCCAAGGTCCAGATCAAGCGCACAAAGACTTCGCTCGGCTGGGCCTACCGCATCTACTTGGACGGCCACTATATGGGGACCGGGCTGACGCAAGCTTCGGCGCGCGAAGGCGCGAAGCGGATGTTTGTCACCTACGAAAGAGGCCGCCAAATGAGGCGGCCTCTAACCTGACAAAAACGCAACTGAACGCTACGCCACAAACGCCCTCCCGCTAATGTTAGGCATCGTCCGGCAGCGTCATCGCAATTCCGGCAAGGCCGACGGCCAGGGCAATGGTCACCGTCCAAAGCTGAAGCCACATGACGTTACCTCCCTTGGGCAGCAGGCGCCTAACGCACTCCGGTGATTTTGGTTCCATCGCTATTTCGTCTCGCCTTGTAGGAGGTAATATAGGGTTGGTCCGGGGGTCGGCATCAAATGCGGGTATGGTTGGACATTGCGGCGATCTGGCTCGTGGCCGCGGTGCTCCTCGCTTTGGTCATCGGCCCCATGATTGCCTACGGCAATAAGACATCGGACAACGAACATCCGGTGCGGCACGAGGGGAAACGACGGAAACGCCGAATGCGATGCCCGCGGCTTAGACGGCCATGACCCAATGTCTTGCAATCATCGCATTGCTTTGCATCGCATCAGTCGCGCACGCGCAAAAAGCCACGCCCGAAAAGAAGTCCATCACGGCAGCGGAGCAGTGCTCCCGAGCGTGCAGCAAACTATGCTTTGCCGCTGATCCGCTGTGCATCAACAAGTGCCAGTCGAGATGCGAAAAATCCGGTTCGGTCAAACGCTGATGCCCAATAAGTACACTCGCCCCCACAGCCACGAGCGCGTCCAGGCCGTCGAGCGCATTCGGCGCGCGCAGCAAGACGAGCAAAAGGCCCTTACGACAGTACCCTTTATTTGGTGGACCGGATGTCAGCTTGCGTCCGGCTCGTTGTCGCAAGCCCCACAACCGAAAGCATGAGCGCGAGGGCACTGGCAATGAGGAACACCACAATGCCTTGGTCTGTAAAAAGCACAGTGTCCATGACCGCCTCCAATGGAAGCCCACCCAATCCATGCTAACTGAGTTGGCAGGGCTAATGTTCCGCGGCGGCCTCAAGCTTCTTCGGCGCAGAACTCCACCAACGCAGTATCGAGCAAGCGCTCGCGGTCCCGTTCACCTTGCGCTGCCGCCTTGAGGATGCGTTTGGCCAGCGTGGTCTTGAGCAGCCCGCAAGCGAAGAGATGACCGCCAGCACAGCTAACAGCACGAAGCCTCGCCGATTGCTTAGGACCCATTCTCGAATAATTGAGCGCGCATCAAGCGCGAGTCGGGATGGCTGCTCCACAATATTGATGTAAAGAGCGGCACCGGAAAAGACGCATGTGGCTGCGAATGCTAAAAGACCAGGTCGCATGCGTATCGGACTCCCAATCCTGCGCAATGCGCGGTCGTTAGTGCGAGACGCATCGTAGGACCCTGACGGCCGTCAATTTTCTTGCGCCTGAGAACAACGCTAGTGGAGACATGCCGTTCACGATCACTCCGCCTTCAGGGGTGAAGCGGACTCACACCATTCCCTGTTACTGACTCTAACTTCCCTGCTGTGCCGAAATAATTCCCTGTTCTGTTGAGTAGGGAATTCACTGCAAAAGCCTTGGCACAACGCCATTATTTACAGTCTCTCATGCTGCCAAAGCCGCGATTTTGTAAAATTCCCTGTTCTTTTCCCTGTTAGCAGGGAATTTGTCAGTAGAGACGGGTTCGCATGTGACTGCGTGCGCCACCATCCTGCTTCGGCATTTTCGACGAGTACGATCTCCGAAACCTTGGCATGTTGATACGACAGGGGGTGCGACAACGTTGCCTCCAAGGTTACGTATTTGCAATCGAGCCGAAAGGCCGCCGTAAGGTGCGGTTCTCTAATTAGCCCCGCTAACGCTCTGAACAGATCAGGGCTCTTCAATCCCCAGCGGAGGCTAAGACATGAATCGAATAATTCCTGCCAGACCGGAACGCAAAGCTTTCACTGCGCGCCGGCTGGCACTTCTTGCATCGGCTGCCGGCCTTGCAATCGCCGTGGTCGCAACCGGGACATCGGGATTCAGCACGCCGAATTTTCCCAGCGCGATTGCGACGGCGCATGCCGATACCATGCAACGGTCCACGGGTTTTGCCGATGTTGTTGAGAAGGTGAAGCCGGCCGTGGTTTCGGTCCGCGTCAAGGTCGATGCGACGGCAAAAATGATGAGCATGAACGACAATGACGAGGCCAGCCCGATGCAGCCCGGTGCGCCGCTCGAGAAGTTTTTCGAGCAGTTTGGCGGCCGCGGCATGCCAAAGGGATTCCCGCAAGGCAAGCGCGCCGTAACCGGCGAAGGCTCCGGATTCTTCATTTCGGCTGATGGCTATGCCGTAACGAATAATCACGTCGTGGATCATGCAAAGACTGTGCAGATCACCATGGACGATGGGTCAACTTACGACGCGAAAGTCGTCGGGTCCGATCCAAAGACCGACCTTGCTCTGATCAAGGTCGACGCCAACAAAAGCTTCCCTTTCGTCAAGTTCGCCGACCGCGATCCGCGCGTCGGAGATTGGGTCGTGGCCGTCGGAAACCCCTTCGGTCTCGGCGGGACCGTCACGGCCGGTATCGTATCCGCGCGCGGACGCGACATCGGGTCAGGCCCCTACGATGACTACATTCAAATCGATGCACCCATCAATAAAGGGAACTCGGGTGGCCCGGCCTTCAACATGGACGGCGAAGTCATCGGCGTGAATACCGCGATCTTTTCCCCGTCCGGCGGATCGGTCGGTATCGGCTTCGATATTCCGGCCGCGACTGCCAAGATGGTGGTCGCCCAGCTCAAGGAGCATGGCCGCATCGATCGCGCCTGGTTGGGCGTGCAGATTCAGCCGGTCACGGCCGAGATTGCCGACAGCCTTGGCCTGAAAAAGGCCGAAGGTGCGATCGTTGCTCAGCCGCAAGCCGGCAGCCCCGCGAGCAAAGCAGGCATTGTCGCCGGCGACGTGATCACCGAAATCGACGGCAAGGCGATCAAGGACTCGCGTGAGCTTGCTCGGAAGGTCGGGATGATGGCGCCCGGCGCCAAGATCAAGGTGACCTTGGCTCGCAAGGGAGAGATCAAGACGCTTACTCTAACCCTCGGCAAAATGCCGAACGATCAACAAGCAAAGGCCGATACCAGCGATGAGATGTCGGCCGGCGATTCGCCGCGTCTCGGGCTCAATCTCGCCCCGGCCAAGGATGTTGCCGGTTCAGGTGATCAAGGTGTCGCGGTGGTCGGCGTCGATCCCAATGGCCCGGCCGCCGAACGCGGCATCAAGACCGGCGACGTGATCCTCGATGTCGCTGGCAAGGCCGTCGCAAATACTGCCGAAGTCCGCAAGGCTCTCAGTGACGCGCGTACCGCAGGCAAGAACACCGTCCTGCTGCGGGTGAAGACCGCGGAAGCGACGAGGTTCGTTGCGCTGCCAATCAAAAAGGCCTGAAAAGAGTAGAAGTTTCGTCTGCGTGTAGCGTTTGTCAGACGAAACAAACTCGGGGGACGGAGTTAAATCCGTCCCCCATTTTCAGCTGAAGCTACGAGCGCTTCTTTGCCTCTAGCCGTTGCGTTAGCCGCGTCAGGTCGACGACCATGCGCTCGTGCGTGCCGTTGCCGATTTCCTCGATCTCGTCGCGGGCAGTCACGTCGAATTCGATGCGGCGGCCATCGACCTTGGTGACGACGGCTTCGGCCGTCACGAGATGGCCGACCGGCGTTGCCCCAAGATGCCGGATATTCACGGCGGTGCCGACGGCGCTTTCGCCGGGGTCGAGATAGTCCCGCACTGCGTTGAGCGCGGCATTTTCCATCGCCGTCACCATCATCGGCGTGGCGAACACGGGAGGGAGCGCGGCGTCCTTGAACTGGTTTGCCAGGTGCGCCGGTACAACGCGCAGTGTGTACGTTCCTTTTGCTCCAACCGGGATGGTTCGCATCGCCTCAGTGGTCCACGCGAGGAATGTGGTTGATGGCTGGCGCAAGAATAACCAGCAATAGTCCGCACAATGCAATGGGCAGGAATGCCATGCCCGGTATTCCGCTCAGATCCCAGACCAGACCGCTGATGACAGGCACGATCACCGCGCAGCTGTAGCTGATGGTGAACATGGCGGCGGTTACGCGATGCACGTCATCCGGAGGACTGAGGAGCGGCGGCAGCGCAAGGACAAGAACGAGGATCGCCGCAGCGGCGAAGCCTTGCAGCGCCGCGGCCGCGACGACCCAGACGCCGCTGCCGAAAACGATTCCGCCCGTTGTGGCAACGCAAACCAGCGCGCACACGATATAGGGCCAGACGGCCCGTTCGAGACGGCCCGCAACAGCAAGCAAAATCAACGACGCGGGAATCTGCCCGATATTCAGGGCCGAGAGTGTCGCACTGATCCACTCGGCCTCGCCGTTGCTCTTCAGATAATCGGGAATGAACGCATTGGTGGCGAAATAAGTCGCATTGATGGTGCCGAGCATGATGCCCAGCCGCCAGATCAATGAATTGTTCCAGTCCGGCCACCAGCGCCGGCGAGGCTGCGATCCGTTTGTCGTGCCCGGTCGCGGTGCGAACAGCAGGACGAGCAGGGCAATGATCACGACCGGCACGCTCCAGAAAACGAAGCCCAGCTGCCATGTGCCGACCAGCGGCAGAACCAGCGGCAGCATGAGAGCGACCGGCGCGATTTCGCCGACCAGCAGGCCGTTGGTGTAGACCGCGGTCGCGATTCCGATCTTGTGCGGCAGCCAGAGACGGACTGCCGGCGGCAGCGTCACCTGCATGATGGCGACGCCGGCGCCCATCGTGACTGTCATGGCGTAGAGCCAGAAAATGTCGGGCAGCGCGCCGCGCAGCGCGCCGCCGATTGCATTGACCGCGATGCCAAGCACAAGCGCAGTGCGGACTCCAAGCCGGGCGATGAGCAGCGAGCCAGGCACTGCGGCAAAGGCGAACAGCATTGACGGAAGTCCGGTCAGGATTCCCACCTGGGTCGCGCTCAAATCCATTTCATCGTGAATGAGCGGAATCACCGGCGGAACGGCCAAAATGGTGAATCTCAACGCCGTTCCGGAGAGCCAAAGAAGCAATAATGAATTCAGGAGTCGCGCGCGATCCGGCGCGCCGGTGAGATCATTCATAGACGAGACAGGCCTTGCAGATTTTTATGGGTCGCGAGCTGCTGGCGCACCAGATCGGGAAGAGAATGCAGGCGCGCGTCGAATTTGATCCCGCGGACTTTGAAAGCGGCAGCGGCAACCATGTCGGCGTCTTTGTCGCCTATAAAGAAACTTCTGGTGATGTCGATTGGCCAGTCGCGCGCAGCCTGCTCAAGCATGCCGGTACGGGGTTTACGGCAGTTACAGGCCATGGCGAATGCCTTCACAGTTCCTTCCGGATGATGCGGACAATAATAGAAGGCATCAATGTGAGCGCCTTTTTCGGCCAACACGTTCTGCATATGCGCGTGGAAAGCTTTTACCGCCGCTTCGTCGAAGAACCCACGCGCCACGCCCGACTGATTGGTAATCACCAGCACGTAATAGCCGGCCTCATTGAGCAGGCGCACGCTTTCGGGCGCCCCCGCTACCCATTCAAGCTGCTCGGTCCGGTGGACATAGCCATGATCGACGTTGAGAACCCCGTCGCGATCGAAGAACGCGGCAGGGCGGCGTGTCCGTGACGGCGCCGGATTTGAATCAGTTTGTTTGGCGATCATTCCTGAACGGTCCGCATGCCAGAGTCACGGTCTTCCGGTCGTTATTTCGGCATCGGCCACCGTCGGCGCAAATGTCGTTGTCCGGAACCCGCCGGAAATCCATACGATGCCGCCAACAATCCCAATGATGAAGCTTACCGCGCCGAACAGGATAGACAGCGTCAGGCCGTCGCTTTCGGCGAGCCCGGCATATGCGAATGCTGCGATCATGCTGCTTTCACGTACGCCCCAGCCGGCGATCGATATTGGCACGGTCGCGATCAACAGCACGGGGGGCATCAGGAAAAGAACATGCGCAAAACCGACAGGTGCGGCAACTGCTCTGACGCAGCACCAGGCGGCGCTGATCGTCAATAGATGAACCATGATCGAGGATCCGACCACGATTGCGGCGGATCGGAGCGATCGACAAGTTTTCACGGCAGCCTCGGCGACTGCCGCCACGTGACGCGTTATCGTCCATCGGCGAAGCCCCCGATCGAAATGCGTGCCGGCTAGCAACACGATCAATGGACCCGCGATCGCCCCGCCCGCGAGCACCAGCAGGACCGCGCGCGGAGCCGGCTCACGGATGAGCTGAAGCGTCCAGGGCAGGCACGCCGCGACCACGAGTGCGAGAACAAAAACACCAAAAATTCGATCAAGCAGAACGGAGTAAGTTGCGTTCGCCCAGCCGGCACCTCTGCGGGCGGCGAACCAGATTCGGACACCGTCGCCACCGACCGTCGAGGGCAGAACCTGATTGAAAAATGCGGCGATGAAATTGATCTGCAGCGTTCCGGTAAAGCCCATATCGGTTCCGCAAGAGATAGCAATCTGTCGCCAGCGCGCCGATAGCGGCAACAGCTGGATCGCCAGGAGAATGATGGCGAGGAGCAGCCAGCCCGGTTCGAGATGGTTTAATCGCTCGACCAGCGTACCGAGATTGACCCAGCGCAGAGATAAATAGAGCAGGAGGCCGGATATCGCCGCTTTGAACAGCAACAGAAACGCGCGGCGCATGTGATCCTCGGTCCTTGGCGGTCGCCGAATGGAGCGAGGGCTTGGCATGACCCACCTGTGCGCGCAAGAGAATTGCCCCGCGACCGCGCAGGTCTCAATTCACTATTATACGGCAGTGGAATTTGATAGCTAAGTGTCTGGAAACCCGTCGATTAACCCGTGTATGCAGACGCGCGGGTCCTGTCGCAGAACTTTGCTAAAATGGTGCTTCAAACCGGACACAAGTGGATCGCTTGAACATCACATCGACCAAGAGAGCGCCTTCCGTCACGGCGGGCGCAAGGGCGGCCGATCTCACCGTCGTCGGCGGCGCGGGCCACGTCGGCATACCGCTCGTGCTGGCCCTTGCGGACGCGGGCCTGACTGTCAACGTCAACGACCTTAACGAGACGGCGCTTGCAATGTTGGGCTCCGGGAAGTTGCCGTTTATCGAGCACGGCGCGGCGCCGCTTTTGGCGAAAGCGTTGGAGAGCCAGCGGCTCATCTTTACTTCTTCTCCAAAGGAGATCAGCCGCACCGGCCCCGTCATCGTCACCATTGGCACGCCGGTCGATGAATTCCTGAACCCGGTGCAAGCCGAAATCCAGCGCTGCATAGACGGCCTGCTTCCGCACGTCGGTGACGACCAATTGCTGATCCTGCGCTCGACCGTCTATCCGGGGACGACCGACTGGCTTCAGGGCTACCTGAACCGTCTTGGCCGCAAGAATGGTCTTGCGTTCTGCCCTGAGCGCGTGGTGCAGGGATACGGCGTCAAAGAGCTGCGCGAGATGCCGCAAATCATCAGCGCAACCACGCCGGAAGCCGAGCAGCAAGCAAGCGCGCTGTTCCACATGATCGTTCCGGAACTCGTGGTCGTCAGGCCGATCGAGGCCGAGTTCGCGAAGCTCTTCAACAATGCCTACCGGTATATTGAATTCGCGGCGACCAATCAGTTCTACATGATCGCAAAATCGGCGGGCGCGGACTATCAGGCGGTGATGCGCGCGATGAAGCAGAATTATCCGCGCGCGAAAAATTTTCCGGGGCCGGGCTTCTCAGCGGGGCCCTGCCTGTTCAAGGACACGATGCAGCTTGCGGCCTATGCACGCAATCAGTTCGGTCTCGGCCATGCCGCGATGCAGGTCAATGAGGGCTTCGTGCTGCAACTCGTCGACGATCTGCGACGGTCATACGACGTCTCGAAAATGACTGTCGGCCTTCTGGGCATGGCGTTCAAGGCCGAGATCGACGACACGCGCGCGTCGTTGAGTTACAAGCTCAAGCGATCCCTGGAAATGATGGCGCGCCAGGTCCTTACGACGGATCCTTTCGTGACGACCGACCCCGCGTTACTGCCTCTAGAGCAGGTAGTCGCGCGCAGCGACATCTTGATCCTTTGCACGCCGCACTCCGTTTACGCGCGCGCCGATTTGAAGGGGAAACCTGTCGTCGATGTGTGGGGTTTTCTCAAGAACGCGAATGTCGTGTACTGAGCATGTTTGCGCGCGCTGAAATCACGAACACTTTTTTATCAGGAATGCTCGCTGGCGATCATTCTTCCGGCGGCGTGAAGCGTCGATCGGCGCGGAAGACTGCGACATGAAACTTACGCCGCGCCAAATTCTGATTGTCTTGCACGATCTGTTGGCGACTGCGGCCGCAATCGTCGCCACCTTTTTCCTGCGGTTTGAAGGTGCGGCCCTCGACGAGCGTCTGCATGGCCTTGCGAGATTTTTGCCGGCCTTCCTGGTGTACGCAGCCATCGTCTATTTCGTCATCGGGCTGCACCGGAACAAGTGGCGATTCACATCTGTCCCGGACCTCTACAATTTATTCCGCGCCTCGACCGTGCTGGCGCTGTCGCTGCTCGCGCTCGACTACGTCCTGCTGGCGCCGAATGTGTACGGCACATTCTATTTCGGCAAGATCTCCATCCTGCTGTACTGGTTTCTGCAGATGTTTTTTCTGGGCGGCCTGCGTGTTGCCTACCGGTACTTCCACTATGCGCGCACGCTGCAGCGCGTGAAGGTTGCGGATGCGACCCCTACGCTTGTTCTGGGGCGTGCCGCCGATGCGGAAGTGCTGCTGCGCAGCATCGAAAGCGGCGCGGTCAAGAAGATCTGGCCCGTCGGCGTTCTCTCGCCGTCTTTGGCGGATCGCGGCCAATCGATCCGTGGCTTGCGCGTGCTGGGCGATATCGAGGACCTCGAGCAAGTTGTCGCCGATCTGGAACGCCGCGGTGAGCGGGTGACGCGGCTTGTGCTTGCGCCTTCTGCGCTGACGCCGGAGGCGCGGCCGGAGGCGATCTTGATCCGTGCCCGCAAGCTTGGCCTCAGCATGAGCCAGCTTCCGTCGCTCGATTCCGAAGGGCCAGCTGTCCAGCTTGCCCCTGTCGCCGTCGAAGACCTCCTGCTGCGGCCCAGCGTGAAGATCGATTACCGGCGGCTTGAGAATTTTGTAAGCGCAAAAGCCATCGTCGTGACGGGCGGCGGTGGCTCGATCGGCTCCGAAATCTGCGACCGCATCGTTACTTTCGGCGCGAGCCGCTTGCTGGTGGTCGAGCATTCCGAGCCGGCGCTGCACGCCGTTCTCGAGACACTGAAGGCGAAGCAAAGCTCGACCGAAATTCTGGGCCGGATCGCCGACGTCCGCGACCGTCAGAGGATCATCAGCCTCGTTGCGCAATTCAAGCCGGATATCGTTTTTCATGCGGCTGCGCTCAAGCACGTGCCTATGCTCGAACAGGATTGGGACGAAGGCATCAAGACCAACGTGTTCGGCTCGATCAATGTCGCCGATGCCGCGGCGGCTGCCGGTGCTGCGGCGATGGTGATGATCTCGACCGACAAGGCGATCGAGCCCGTTTCCGTGCTGGGAGCGACCAAGCGCCTGGCGGAAATGTATTGCCAGTCGCTCGACGGCGAACTGTCGCGCCGGAGCCAGCACCCGATGCGGCTCATCTCCGTGCGTTTCGGCAATGTCCTTGCCTCCAATGGCTCGGTCGTTCCGAAATTCAAGGCGCAGATCGAGGCGGGCGGTCCGGTGACGGTGACGCATCCCGACATGGTCCGTTACTTCATGACGATTCGGGAGGCCTGCGACCTCGTTGTGACGGCCGCGAGTCACGCATCGGAGCAGTCGAATGGTGATGCATCGGTTTATGTCCTCAACATGGGACAGCCGGTAAAGATCGTTGAGTTGGCTGAGCGCATTATTCGCCTCAGTGGTCTCGAGCCGGAACGTGACATCAAGATTGCCTTCACCGGCATTCGTCCGGGCGAGCGGTTGAACGAAATTCTTTTTGCGCGTGGCGAGGAGATGTCCGAAATCGGCATTCCCGGCATCGTCGCCGCCAAGCCTGTTTCACCCTCGCTCGAGACGATCCGCGCGTGGGTGGCGACCCTTGAGCAAGGTGTCACGCGCGGCGAGCGCGCGGCGATCTACAATGTCTTGCGCGATGCAGTTCCTGAATTTCGCGGCGAGGCCGCGTGAAGAGAGCGGCAGTGGACCTCACCACATTCTTCAAAGCCGAGTTCACCGAGCACAACGACGTTGCGCGACGCACGGAAGCGGCATTGTCCGAGGCCTTCGAGAAACTTGTACAGGCCTGCGCGACGTCGATCCGCGCCGGCGGGAAGCTGATGTTTTTCGGCAATGGCGGCAGCGCGGCGGACGCACAGCATCTCGCGACCGAGCTGACCGTTCGCTACAAAAAAGATCGCGCCGCGATCGCGGCAATCGCGTTGACAACCGACAGCTCGGCGCTCACGGCCGCCGGCAACGATCTGGGGTTTGAAAAAATATTTGCCCGTCAGATCGAAGCGCTGGGCCGGAAAGGTGATGTTGCGGTCGCCATCTCAACCTCCGGTAAAAGCGCGAATGTCATCGCCGGCCTGAAGCAGGCAAAAGCGATGGGCCTCGTCACGGCGGCGTTTGGCGCCAACGACGGCGGCGCCATGCCGACGCACGCCGACCACCTTTTACTCGTCCCGTCATCGACGACCGCCCGCATTCAGGAAATGCACATTTTGCTCGGCCAAATGCTCTGCGGCGCTCTCGAAATCGAGTTGGGACTGGCTGCTGCCCGTTAGTTTTCGTGCAAAATCAGGCTTTTGCCTGTTTTACATCATGAAAACTGCGTTCCTTATGCTGAAAAGGCCTTGACTCCCCTCGGTCGAGGATTTTCCCTGCCGGTCTGGGAGAAACGACCAATGAACGCAACAATTCTGCCTGGCCCTGGTGCCAAGTCGCGTGCCCCGCGAGCGCGGGAAGGTGACGGTCACAGCATCCAGTCCGTCGACCGCGCTTTGTATTTGCTGGAGACCATCGCGGAGGCGGGCGGCGAAGCGACGCTGACGGATCTCGCCAACCGGACCGGCCTGAACATTTCAACGTGCCATCACCTGTTGGCCACGCTCATTCAGCGTGGCTTCGCGGCGAAGGTGCCGGGACGTCGCCTCTACGCGCTCGGGCCGCGCATCATCTACCTCGGCCATGCGTGCCTGCAGGTCGATCTGCCGCGCCGGGCGCAGCCTTATCTCGAAACCGTCAATCAGGCGACTGGCGAGACGGTTCATCTCGCTGCGTTGCAGGGCGACAGCGTCGTCACGCTGTCCGTGCGCGAGGCGCGTCACGCGGTGCGGGTCGATACCGGCAAGATCGGCAAGGTCGAGGCGCCGCACGCAACGTCTGTCGGCAAGGCCATCATGGCTTGGCTGCCGGAAGATGAGATCAAACGCATCCTAGCGAGCGGAATGAAACGTTTCACCGACAAGACGATCACCGAGTTGCCTGCATTGCTCGAGTCGCTGCGGATCGTCCGCCGAAACGGTTATGCGATCGATCGCGAAGAATATCTGCCGGGTGTTATTTGCGTCGGCGCGGCGATCCGCGACCAGGCCGGCACCGTGATCGGAGCGATCAGCGCTTCGACTCCGACAATGCGCGCAAGCGATGAACACATTGCGCTCATGCGGGAACAAATCACGGCAGCGACCCGCGGATTGTCGGCCGAATTCGGGGAGCCGGGATCGCAAAACGGTGAACGGCCGCATGCCGTCGCTAACTAGATTGTGCAAAGCATAAGATTCTTATCGGAGGAAATATGTACGCACCGGCTGGGGTGAAGACAAACCACAACGAATTTCCAATTCCGGACACGCAGCGCGCCTGGGTGCTCGGCGAACCCGGCCAGCTCAGCATTTCCAACAAGCCGGTGCCAGTACCGAAGAAGGCGGAGGTTCTCGTTCGCATCGACGCCGTCGCGATTTGCGCGACCGATCTCGAGATCATCTGCCACGGACCGCCGGCGTCGATTCAAGGTGGACTACCGTTCAATAAGAATTTCACGCCCGGTCACGAATACATGGGCACGGTCGTGGCGCTCGGGCCCGGCGTCGACGAGTACAACATCGGCCAGCGCGTTGCGGTCGAGATTCATGCCGGCTGCGGCCAGTGCAAGCGTTGCCGCGAGGGTATGTACACGTCCTGCCACAACTACGGCCTCAATTACGGCGACGTCGACAAGGGCCATCGCGCCAACGGCTTCACCACCGATGGCGGTTTTTGCGAATACCAGGTCAACAACATCAACACGCTGGTCTCGCTGCAGGATGACATGTCGGACGAAGAGGGCACGCTCGTCGTTACTGCCGGCACCGCGATGTATGCGCTCACCGAACTCGGCGGCCTCGTTGCTGGCGAAAGCGTCTGCGTCACTGGTCCAGGCCCGATCGGCCTGATGGCCGTGGCGGTGGCGAAGGCGTTGGGCGCACAGCCGGTGATCCTCACCGGCACCCGCGACAACCGCTTGAAAATAGGGCTCGAACTCGGTGCCGATCACGTTGTCAACATCCGCAAGACGCCGGATGTCGTGGCCGAGGTGAAGAAGCTCAACGGTGGCAAGGGCGTCGACTATGTGGTCGAATGCTCGGCCGCGACCAGCGCCGTCAACGACGCGGTTCGCATGGTCAACCGCGGCGGCCGCGTCTGCCTCGCAGCCTTTGCGCACGAGGAAGTGCCGGTCGACGTTGCGCACATCGTGCGCAACAACATCTATGTCTATGGCATCCGCGGCGAGGGCAAGAGCGCGACGCATCGCGCCGAGGCCTATATGCGCCAGAAGCGCTTCGACGCGACCAAGATCCACACCCACACGTTTCCGCTCGAAGAGCTTCCGACCGCGATCCGCTATGCCAAGGATCGCGTGGAGGACGCCATCAAGGTCGTTGTGAAGGCCAAGATGGGCGCTGCCCAGAAGGAAGCTGCCGAGTGACGCTTCAACCCTTCCGCGC
>Ga0173480_10000146_pt1 | contig 19356 bp, 12 predicted proteins | sample NitcycUS209509C1_FD_122622 | JGI IMG/M metagenome (GOLD analysis project Ga0173480, IMG submission 122622) | Soil microbial communities from Arlington Agricultural Research Station in Wisconsin, USA - Nitrogen cycling UWRJ-S209-509C-1 (version... | ecosystem: Environmental > Terrestrial > Soil... | reverse complement strand
GTTGCCAGCGGAGTGCGCAGGTGCCCGGTACCGCGCACCGGGTCGGCCTGCAAGAGATAGTACGGCCGTACGCGCTCGCGCACCAGGCCGCGGAAGAGCTCGGTGAGCGTCGCGGCGTCGTCGTTCACTCCGCGGAGCAAGACGGTGTGATTCATCACCGGAAACCCGCCGTCGGCGAGCCGGTTCAACGCCGCACGCGATTCGGCGGTGAGCTCGCGGGGGTGGTTGAAGTGCGTCATGACCCAGAGCGGGTGGTGCGGGCGGAGCGCTTGGATGAGCTCGTCCGTCACGCGCTGCGGGAGCACGACGGGAACGCGCGTCGCGAGGCGAATCGTCTCGATGCTCGGGATCGCACGAAGCCGCGCCAAAAGCGCGACGATGCGCTCCGTCGACATGGCGAGCGGGTCGCCGCCACTCACGATCACGTCGCGGACGTCGGGGTTTTTTTCGAGGTACTCGAACGCCGCTGCGAGGCGCTCGGACGAGCGCGCACCGCCGCCCGCCCCGACGAGACGGCTCCGCGTGCAGAAGCGACAGTAGACGGCGCAGCGATCGGTCGCGAACAGGAGCGCGCGATCCGGGTAGCGACGAATGAGATCCGGAGCGACCTCGTGCGCGACCTCACCGAGCGGATCGGCGAGATCGCCCGGCGCGTTCACGAGCTCGTCGGCGTGCGGAACCACCTGGCGTCGAATCGGGCAGCCGGCATCGCCCGGCGCGATGAGACCGAGGTAGTACGGCGTGATCTGGAGCGGCAGGCCGGCGGCCTCGGCGGCACGCGCTCCGGCGAGCTCGTCCGGCGTGAGGTCGAGGCGCGCGGCGAGCTCGGTCGTCGTCGAGACGGCGTGCTGGAGCTGCCAGCGCCAGTCGCCCGTGTCGGCAACCAGCGTGGGCAGACGCGCGCGCTCGGTCTCGCTCACTGGGGCGGGGGCGCCGGCGGCGGGGTGATGCCCGGAAGGCGGGGCATCCCGGGCAGGCCGCCGGGTGCTCGGAGCGCACCAGCGCCACCGGGGGGCGGCACGCTCGGGCTCTGCGGCGCGGCGCTCGGCGGCGGCATCGGCATCTTTTCGAGCGCGGCGTCGTCGACCTTCACCGGGAACTTCGCGCGCAGATCCTTCTCGAGCGCCTTTTCCTTCTCGTCGACGCGGGACTGCACGACCGCGGTCCGAATCGCGCGCTGCGCCTCCTCGAAGGAGCGCGCGCGGGCATCCGTCTTGCTCGTGATGCGGATGACGTAGAACTTCTTGTCGGCTTCGACGACGCTGCCGTACGTCTCGCCGACCGCCGTCGCCTTGAAGGCGGCCTCGCGCACGGGCTCCGGAATCCGCGGATTGGCGCCGCGCGGGTGCCCGGGCGGCCCGACGATGCCGAGATCGCCCGCGAGCTCGTTCGGCGCGGGCGCCGAGGGACGCGGGCCACGCGTGTTCGAGTACTGATCGACGAGCTGGCCCCACGCCGAGGCGTCGGCCTTGAGCGCCTTGGCGAGCACCGTCGCCGCCTGCGCTTTGGTGTCGACCACGATACCGGCCACGCGGCGGCGCTCCGGCTCCGAGAAGTCGTCTTTGTGCGCGTCGTAGTAGGCGTGGAGATCCGCGTCGGAGAGCTCGGCCGCGGCAGGACCGCCTTTCTTGAGCTCGTCGAGCAGCTGGTCGCGCAGGATCTGGCGCACCCGCTCCTGTGTCTCCTCCGCCTTGTCGAGACCACGGCGACGCGCTTCCTGCGCCATGAGCTCGACATCGATCATCTCGTCGAGGAGGCGCTTGCGCCGATCGGGCGACTGGTAACGCATGCGCTCGAACGAATCCATGCGCTCGAGGGCGGCCGCATACTCGCCGAGCGTGATCACGCGATCACCCACCTTCGCGAGCGTCTTCGCCGCGAGCTCGGGCGAAAGCGGCTTCGGACCGGTCGCGGCGCTACTCGACGACGCGGGCGTCGCCTCGGTCTTCTTCTTCCCGCACGCGAGCGTGCCGAAAGCCCCGACCGCCACCAGCAGCACGAGCCCGAGGGACCGCTGCCACCCACCAACCTTCACCGCCCGCGGGCGGACTCCGTCTCTCCACGACATCGCGCCCGGGATACTACGGCCCAAAGCGCCCGTCGAGGCCGGCCTCGGGGCCCGACGCCTCGAGAGCGGTTGCCGGCGCTTCGGCGGAAGGGTACGAGCGCAACCGTGGAACAGAAAGCGCTCCGGCGGGTGGTCATCAAGCTCAGCGGCGAGGCGCTGAGTGGAAAACACGGCGGTTCGGGCATCGATACCGCCACGCTCAAAGGCACGGCGCAGGAGCTTCGCGAAGTGCACGCGACCGGCGTGCAGATCGGCCTCGTCGTCGGCGGCGGCAACATCTTCCGCGGTTTGCGCGGCGCGAGCGAAGGCATGGATCGCGCGCAGAGCGACTACATGGGCATGCTGGCGACCGTCATCAACGCGCTCGCGCTTCAAGACGCGCTCGAGCGGGTGGGCGTTCCGACCCGCGTGATGACGGCCATTGCCATCCAGCAGGTTGCAGAACCTTACATTCGCCGGCGGGCCGTCCGGCACCTCGAGCGCGGCCACGCCGTCATCTTCGCGGCCGGCACCGGAAACCCCTTCTTTTCGACCGACACCGCCGCGGCCCTGCGCGCCATGGAATTGCGCGCCGATTGCTTGCTCAAAGCCACCAAGGTCGACGGCATCTACGACAAGGATCCGGTGCGGCACCCCGAGGCGAAGATGCTGGAGCGGGTCACGTACGACCGCCTCCTCGCCGATCACCTCGGAGTGATGGACGCTACGGCGATCGCCCTCTGTCGCGACAACGGCCTGCGGATTCGCGTCTTTAAGATGACCTCGGGGAACATTCGTCGCGTCTGTTCCGGCGACGCCCTCGGCACGACCGTCTCCGACTAGCCCCCTCGGCGGGCCTGATCACGCGTTCCGGCGCGATTCGGAGCCTCGGGCATGCCCTGGCCGTTGGAGTAAGCTTCCGCCCGCATGTGGCAGTCACTCCCGGAATTCGGCACCGGCGTCCTCTACGCCATCCTCGTGACCGCCGCGTACACGTTCGCGGTGGGGCTCGCCGCCGGTCGCGGCCAACCGCGGCTCCTGCGCTCGGCGCGGCTCGGCGCCTACGCGACCGCGGGACTCACGCTGTTCGCGATTGCGCTCCTCGCGTACGCGTTCATCACGCACGACTTTCGCATCCGCTACGTCGCTCGCTACAGCGACCGCTCGATGCCGAAGAGTTACCTCTTCACCGCGCTCTGGGGCGGACAAGACGGCTCGCTCCTCTGGTGGCTCTTCTTGCTCTCCGGCTACACCACGGCGTGCGTCGTGTGGCTCCGCGGTCGCTACCGGCATCTTCAGCCGTACGTGATCGCGACGCTGATGGCGATTTTCGCCTTCTTCGTCGTGCTCATGCTGTTCGCGGCGAACCCGTTCGAAGCCACGATCGCGGGCGCGCGCGCCGACGGTGAGGGGCTCAATCCGCTCCTACAAAACTACTGGATGATCATTCACCCGCCGTCGCTCTACACGGGCTTCGTCGGCTGCTCGGTGCCCTTCGCCTTCTGCATCGCGGCGCTCGCGACGGGCCGCCTCGACAACGAGTGGATCGTCGCGGTTCGCAAGTGGATGCTGTTCGCGTTCCTGTTCCTTTCCATCGGCAACGCGCTCGGCATGGCCTGGGCGTACGAGGAGCTCGGCTGGGGCGGCTACTGGGCCTGGGATCCGGTCGAGAACGCCGCCTGCCTGCCCTGGTTCTCCGCGGCCGCCTACGTCCACTCCACGATGATCCAGGAGCGGCGGAACATGCTGAAGGGCTGGAACGTGTTCCTGATCTGCCTCACGTTCTTCCTGACGATCTTCGGCACGTTCCTCACGCGCGCCGGCATCATCTCGAGCGTTCACGCCTTCGCGCAGAGCGACATCGGCAAGTACTTCGTCGGGTTCATGGGCCTGATCGTCGCCGTCTCGCTCGGGCTCGCAATTTGGCGCCTGCCGGCCCTGCGCGGCAAGGCGCAGATCGAGTCCGTCGCGAGCCGCGAGGCGATGTTCGTCGTCAACAACTGGGCTCTGCTCGGCGGCGCGACGTTCATCTTGATCGCCACGATGTTCCCGAAGATCAGCGAGCTCTGGGACGACAAGGTCACGGTCGGCCCGCCCTTCTTCAACCGCTGGATGGCGCCGATCGGCCTCGTCATCTTCGCGCTCATGGGGCTCGCGCCGCTCTTCGGTTGGCGCAAGACGAGCCCCGAGGGCCTGAAGAAGGCGTTCGTGTTCCCCGTGGCCGCGTTCGTCACCATGTTCGTGCTGCACGTCGCGTTCGGGCGCTCGCTCGGCTACCCGGCTTTCGTCGAGAAGGACGCGTTCTATCCGGGCATCGTCGGCCTCGTGCTGCAGAAGGTCGGCTCGGCGCTGCCGGGCATCACCGTCGCGCTCGCCGCCTTCAACGTGTCGGTCGTGATCCAGGAGTTTTCTCGCGGTATCCGCGCCCGCCAGCGCTCGGCCGAGAAGCGCAAAGAGTCCGAAAGCACGCTCGTCGCCCTGCTCCGCTTGGTCGACAAGAACCGGCGCCGCTACGGCGGTTACATCGTCCACCTCGGCGTGTGCGCCATGTTCGTCGGCTTCACGGGCGGCGCTTGGGCGCTCGATCGCGAGACCGCGATGACGCCGGGCCAGAGCTACCACCTCGGCAAGTACGAGCTTCGCTACGAGGGCTCACGCATGTGCCCCGGCAACCCGAAGTGCAGCCCGGAGGAGCAAGCCGACCTGAGCAAGCGCATGATCTTCGCCGATCTCACGCTGCTCCAGGCCGGCAAGGTCGTCGGCCACCTGTCGCCCGCCAAGTTCATCTACCACCGCCAGCCGGAGAGCCCGACGACGGAGGTGAGCATGCGCCGCGCATTGGCGGAGGACGTGTACACGGTGGTCGGCACCGTCGATCCGCAGACCAAGCGCGCGACGTTCCAGTTCCATCTCAACACGCTCGTGTCTTGGATTTGGTTGGGAGTGATGATCCTCGTGAGTGGCACACTGATTTCGCTCTGGCCCGAGCTGTCCTTCCGGGAGGCCGGCGCCTGGAGCTACCTGCGCGCATCGGCGGGGGTCGCCACGAGCCTCATGCTCACGGTATGGCTCTGCGTCTTGCCGACGAACGCCTACGCGGCGCCGCGCCCGCGCGCGGCAATCGCGCTGAGCCACGCGATGCGGCCGCTCCCCACGGGAGCGTTCGGCGCCGGGGCCGCGGGTCTCGGGCTCGGCGCGCTGGTCGCGTTCCGGCGGCGGCGCTCTCGATGATCGGCCTCACCATTTCACCGAGCGTCGCGCGCGCCGCGCTGCCCGTCGTCACCATCGTCGTCGCCGTCGTGACCGGTGTCCTGCTCGGCGTCGAGATCTCGCTGCTCGTGGTCGCCGCGGGTGCGCTCGCGGGCGTCATCGCGCTGCTCTGGTCGAGCGTGCAGGCGCTCACCGGCGAGTCCCCGCTCACGCTCGACGAAGCGCTGACGCTCGGCGCGCCCTCCGCGGAGGAAGAGCAGAAGCGCGCCGTGCTCCGCGCGCTCAAAGATCTCGAATTCGAGCGCAGCGTCGGCAAAATCAGCGAGGAAGACTACGCCGAGCTCTCCACGCGCTACCGCGAGGATGCCAAGCGCCTGATCCAGCTCATCGACGCCGGCACGGAGGCCGAGCGCGAGCGCGCCGAAAAGGCGCTCACCCAACGCCTCGCGGCGGCGCCCGCGAAGCCCGCGAAGCCGGCGAAGCCCGCCGAGCCCGAGCCCCGAGAAACCGATTCCGACGAGTCCGAAGCCGAGCCGGAGCCGTCGTCGCCCGCGCCCGCCACCACGTCCGAGCGCGAGGAGGAGGCCTCGTGAAGCGCGTGACGTCCCTGCTCGCCGCCGTCGGGCTGCTCTGGGCCACGACAACGGCCGCGCAAGCCCCGAGCGCCTTGCCTGCAGGCCATCCTGCCGTCACGGCGCCCGCCAAGCCCACCGCCGCCATGCCGCCGGGCCACCCCGCGGTGACCACGCCCGCGGGAGCGCCGACCGGCACCATGCCGCCGGGTCACCCCGCGGTGACCGCGCCTGCCGCCGCGCCGACAGGCGACATGCCTCCCGGCCATCCCCCGGTCGGAGACGCTCCGCCCGGCCCCATGCCGGCGGGTCATCCTCCGCTCGGCGACGCCCCGTCCGGCGCGATGCCGGCGGGCCACCCCAACGTCGCTGGGGGAGCCAAGCAGACCGCCCCCCAGGCCTCCGAGGACAGCATCGAGCCCGCGGGCGAGCTCCCCCCGACGACCATCGAAGCACAGCTCCTCGACGCAGAGGACCGCCCCATCGCCGGCGCCGACGTTCGCCTCGGCATCATGTTCCAAAAGATCGCCGAGGGTGAGTCGCGCGGCGAGATGCACCTGAAGTCGAACGCGGAGGGCATCGCGCGCTTCGACGGCTTGAAGGGCGGTACCACCTACAGCTACCGCGTCACGACCAAGAGCGGCCCGGGCGAGTTCGCTTCGACGCCGTTCAACCTGCGCGAGCAGGGCGGCATGCGCGTGAAGCTCCACGTCTTCCCCGTGACCGAAGACATCGAGAAGACGATGGTCGGGATGCGCGGCATCTTCTACATCGAGACGCGCGACGACGTGTTCTCGGTCGAGGGGATCTTCCGCGTGATGAACGTCGGACAGAACGCCTGGGTGCCGCGGGACACCGTCATCGCGCTGCCCGACGGCTTCAAGGCGTTCAGCGGCGGCGAGACCATGTTCGACGCGCGCTTCGTCGCGCTCGAAGGGCGTGGCGCGAAGCTCGAAGGCACTTTTCCGCCTGGTCAGCGCGATCTGAACTTCCGGTTTCAGGTGCCGAAAGCGGCGGAGCCGACCGCGGTTTTTCGCTTCGGCCCGGGCCCGCGCACGTTCGAGATCCGCGTCATCGCGGTCGCGAGCAAGGCAATGGGCATGGACGTCGAAGGCTTTGAAGCCACGCAATCCGGGACCGGACCGAGCGGCGACCACGTGCTCGTGTCGCGCAAGGCGGCGGGGCGGAACAACGCGCAGCTCCAGCCGTTCGTCGTGACGCTCACGGGCCTCAGCGTGCCCGGCCCGGGTCGCTGGGTGGCGATCCTGATCGCGTTCCTGATCGCCCTGGCGGGTGGCCTCGCCGCGGCCGGAAAATGGAAGATCGCGTCGACCGAGAAGATCGAAAGCGATCGCGCGCGCGCCGTGAACCTCCTGCTCGACGAGCTCGTCGCGCTCACGCGCGCGAAGGAACGAGGCGAAGTCGGACCGCTCACGCACGACCAGACTCGCCGCTCGCTCATCGACGCGCTCGCGCGCATCGGGCTCCCGAAAGAAGCGCGCAAGAGCAAGCGTCTCGGTAAGCCCGCGAGCGCCTAAAACCCCGCCCCGGAGGCCCTCCAGGGCTTCATCCACAGGCTCTGGATAAGTCGTGGAAATCCCTTGGGAACGACCCGGTGACTCTTCGGGGAAGACCCTGTGGCCAAGGTTATCCAGAGCTCGATCCAGAGGGTGAGAGCACGAGATATGCAGCGCCGGCGTCCCCACATTGTCTTTTGATTTCCGCCACTTCTCGACTTTTCCCCAGTGTCCCCAGGCCCTACTAGGACTACGTTTAATTTCTTAAATTAAGATCCGATCGGAGAGAGAAGCGCCGCACTGCCGGAGCCCCCCGGCCCGGAGCATTGAAGTCTGGCGCCTGGCCACTCGCACGGTTACACGTCCGCCCGATGCACGTCATCGTCAGCAAGAAAGACCTGTCGTCCGTTCTCGAGCGCTGCCAGGGGGTCGCCGACCGCAAGAGCACCATGCCGGTGCTCGGCAACGTGCTCCTCGAAGTTGGCGGACCGAACGAGCTCAAGCTTGCGGCGACGGATCTGATTCTTGCGGTGCGCGGCAAGGTGAACGCCCGCGTCGAGCAGGGCGGCAGTGTTGCCGTCGGCGCGCGCGATCTCGTCGAGCGCGTGCGCAACATGCCCGACGGCGAGATCGGCATTGCGACGACCGCCAACGCGGCGACGACGCTCCGTGCCGTCGGCTCCGCGCGCCGCTTCACGCTGCAAGGCATCCCGGGCGAGGAGTTTCCGAGCCTGCCCGGTCCCGACAAAGACGCGAAGTCGTCGACGCTCAAGGCGTCTGTGCTCGCGCGGCTGATCGCCGGCACGCACTTCTCGATCTCGAGCGACGAGACGCGCCCGCACCTGTCGAGCGCGCTCTTCGAGTGGGACGGCGAGTGGGTGCGCATGGTGACGACCGACGGACACCGGCTCTCCAAAGTCGAGGTGAAGGTCGAAGGCCGCAACGCCAGCGGGAACATGCTGATTCCCGTCAAAGGCGTGAACGAGCTCCGCCGCCTGTGCGACGAAGCGGCGGGTAAGCACGACGGCGACGGCGACGCGGAGCTCAAGATCACGCAGGCGGGACCGAACGCGTACTTCGAGCTGCCGAGCTTCCAATTCAGCGTGAAGCTCGTCGATGCGCAGTTCCCGCCGTACCAGCAGGTGATCCCGCAGGAGTACGCGCACCGCGTGAAGGTGCCGCGCATCCTGACGGCCGACGCGCTCAACGCCGTCTCCGTCGCGGCGAGCGACCGCACCGGTGGCGTGAAGCTGTCGCTCTCGAAGAGCAAGCTTCGCTTCGAGAGCGAGAGCCCCGAGAGCGGCGAGGGCTTCGACGAGCTCAGCGTCGACTACTCCGGTCCCGAGCTCACGGTCGGCTTCAACGCGCGCTACTTCCTCGACGTGCTGCGCGCGATCAGCGACGACGAGGTCGAGATCGGCATCGGCGGCGAGCTCGATCCGGCGGTGATTCGCCCGGCTACGCCCGACCCCGCGGCGAACTACGTCGCCGTGATCATGCCGATGCGCATCTGAGTCGCCCGAGCGTGACGAGCTCGCTTCGCTTCGAAAAGCTTTCGATCCGCGGGCTCAGAAACCTGACCGCGCTCGAGCTCGAGCCGGCCGCGCGCTTGAACGTCATCGTCGGCGACAACGGCCACGGCAAGACGAGCGTGCTCGAGGCGCTGTACCTCGTCGCGACCACGAAGAGCTTTCGCGCCGAGCGCCTCGCGACGTTGATTCAAGAGGGCACGGAGCTTGCGAGCGTCGACGCGCGCATCGAGGAAGCCGGCGCGACGCGCCAGCAACGCACGGTGCTGGCTCCGCGCTCGCGCGTCGTGCGCCTCGACGGCAAGCCCCCGAAGAGCCTCGGCGCCTATGCGACGCGCACGCCCGTCGTCGCTTTCTGCCCGTCGGATCTCGAGCTCGTGAGCGGCGGCGCCTCGGGACGGCGGCGCCTGCTCGACCGTGTGGCACTCTTCGTCGATCCGCCGGGCAGCGACGCGCGCCTGCGCTATGAGCGGGCCCTCCGCTCTCGCCAGCGCGTCCTCGAGGAGCGCGGCCCCGGCGCGCGCGATCTCGAGCCCTTCGAGGCGGTGATGGCCGAGGAGGGGGCGCGCTTCGCCCTCGCCCGAAAGCGCGCGGCGGATGGCATCGGCGAGCGTCTCGCCGCCACGTTCGAGCGTCTCGCGACGGCAGCGCTCCCCGTGACGCTCCGCTACGCGGCGGGTGGCACGACGGACCCGGCGGAGTTCGCACGGAAGCTCGGGAGCCTGCGCGAGTCGGATGCGCGGCGCGGTGCCGCAACGTTCGGCCCGCAGCGCGACGAGCTCGAGCTCGACCTCGACGGACGCCCCGCGCGCTCGCACGCCTCGCAGGGGCAGCAGCGGCTCCTCACGCTCGCGCTCAAGCTCACCGAGCTCGACTGCATCCGCGAAGCGCGCGGCGCGCACCCCGTGCTCCTGCTCGACGACGTCTCGAGCGAGCTCGATCCGGAGCGCACGAACGCGGTGCACGGGCTGCTCGAGAGCACCGAGAGCCAGGTTTTCGTCACGACGACGCGCGACGATCTGTTTCCGCGACCCCTCGAAAAGGTCGCCGGACGCGCCGATTTTCGACTGGCAAAAGGCCTGCTCGAGCCCCCTCGATAAATAGCCCAAAAATGGCCGCGGAACGGAGCTGTAACTATGCGAAAAGAGTGCGGTTTTGCGCCTTGCCTCGGGCTCTCCGCGTAGCTATACCGTGGGGTAGAAATTCGGGCCCGTAGATCGCCTCGCAGCCACGCGCGGGCGCCGGGCGCGAAGGCCGCGTTTACCCGATGACAACCCAGAGCCCCGAAGTCGTTGCGGCCTCGAATCCGAGCGACGGCTACAACGCCAGCAACATCACCGTCCTCGAGGGTCTCGAGGCCGTCCGCAAGCGCCCCGGTATGTACATCGGCGACGTTCACGACGGCTCCGCGCTGCATCACCTCGTGTGGGAAGCGGTCGACAACGCGGTGGACGAGCACCTCGCCGGTCACTGCACGCGCATCGACGTGACCGTGCACTTCGACGACTCGGTCACGGTCGAGGACGACGGTCGCGGCATCCCCGTCGGGATCATGCCCGACCGCGGCGTGAGCGCGGCCGAGGTCGTGATGACGGTGCTGCACGCGGGCGGCAAGTTCGATCACTCGAGCTACAAGGTGAGCGCCGGGCTGCACGGCGTCGGCGTCAGCGCCGTGAACGCCGTCTCCGAGCGACTCCAGCTCGAGATCTCGCGCGAGGGCAGCGTCTGGTTCCAGGAGTACCGGCGCGGCGTGCCGCAGGCGCGGCTCGCCGCGATTGGCGAGAGCACGCGCACCGGCACGAAGGTCACTTTCAAGCCCGATCACGAGATTTTCACGCACGTCGAGTACAGCTTCGACACGCTCGCGAACCGCCTGCGCGAGCTCGCGTTCCTGAACTCGGGCCTCATCGTCTGCCTGAAGGACGAGCGCGGCGACGGTCGCAAGGAGACCTACGAGTACAAGGGCGGCATCGCGGAGTTCGTCGCGCTCCTCAGCAAAACGAAAGAGCCGGTGCACGAGGACGTCATCGCCTTCAGCGGCGAATATCCGGCCGGCGAAGGCAAGGCGCCGATCGCCGTCGACCTCGCCCTCCAATGGACGAACGCGTACGCCGACCAAATCCTCCCGTACACGAACAACGTTCACAACAAGGACGGCGGCACGCACCTCACCGGTCTCCGTGCCGCGCTCACGCGCACGCTGAACAACTACGGGACGGCGCACAATCTCTTCAAGGACGCGAAGGGCGGCCTCAGCGGTGACGACACGCGCGAGGGCGTGGTGTGCGTCGTGCACGTGAAGGCGCCGGACGCGAGCTTCGACTCGCAGACGAAATCCAAGCTCGTCTCGAGCGAAGTGAAGGGCATCGTCGAGAACGCCGTCAGCGAGTTCGTCACGCGTTACTTCGAGGAGCACCCGCAAACCGCGCGCAAAGTGCTCGAAAAGGCGATCCTGGCCGCGAAGGCGCGCGAAGCCGCTCGCAAGGCGCGCGAGGTGGTGCGCAAGGGCGTCCTCGACAGCACCTCCCTCTCCGGCAAGCTCGCCGACTGCCAGAGCAAGGACCCGAGCATCAGCGAGCTTTACATCGTCGAGGGCGAGAGCGCCGGCGGCAGCGCGAAGCAGGGTCGTGATCGACACTTCCAGGCGATCCTCCCGCTCAAGGGCAAGATCCTGAATGTCGAGCGCGCGCGCCTCGATCGGATGCTCTCCTCGCAAGAGGTCGCGACGCTCATCTCCGCGCTCGGCTGCGGCATCGACGAGAGCGGCAACTTCGAGCTTTCGAAGCTCCGCTATCACAAGGTCATCCTGATGACGGACGCCGACGTCGACGGCAGCCACATCCGCACGCTCTTGCTCACCTTCTTCTACCGCCAGATGCGCGAGGTCATCGAGCGCGGGTACCTCTACATCGCGCAGCCGCCACTCTACGGCGTGCGCAAGGGCAAGAAGCAGTTCTATCAAAAGGACCAGCCCGCCCTCGATCGCTTCCTGATCGAGAACGGCATCGAGGACATGACGGTGCAGTCGAGCAAGGGCCCGCTGCTCTCCGGCATGGTGCTTTTCAACCTCGCGAGCCGCCTGCGCGCGATGCACGACACCCTGCAGAAGATCGACGCGCGCACGGACGCTCGCGTCGTCGCAGCCCTCTTTCGCGTCGGAGGCATGTCCCTCGCGGACTTCCGCGATCGCGCCAAGGTGGACACCGCGGCCGACAAGCTCCGAACGCAGCTCGAGGCGCGCTATCCCGATCTCTGTCCGCTCCACGTCAGCGTGGAGTGGGAAAAGCAGCACAACGCCGGGCGCATCGTCGTGAAGTTCCGGCCGGGAGCCTCGTCTCGCCCGGCGATCCTCGACTGGGAGCTCGCCGACTCGGCCGAGTACCAGGAGCTCCTCTCGATCGACGAGGACGTGCGCTCGATCGGTCCCGCCCCGTACTCCGTAGGGATCGACGGCGAAGAGGCGGAAACCCTCGCCGACGCGGAGAGCCTGCAGGCCTTCATCACGGAGCGTGGCAGAAAGGGCATGCAGATCACCCGCTACAAGGGCCTCGGCGAAATGAACGCCGACCAATTGTGGGACACCACGATGAGCCCGGACGCGCGCACGCTCTTGCAAGTGCGGGTGAACGACCCCGTTCGCGCCGACGAGCTCTTCAGCGTGCTCATGGGTGACCAAGTGGAGCCGCGCCGCCAGTTCATCGAAGAGAACGCCCTGAACGTGCGGAACCTAGATATCTGAGGGGTTAGAACCGGCATTTTGGCACCCGGTGCCCTTTCTACCTGGGCTGGAACACGGCTATCGCGAGCTGAACGCAGAGAGATCGTTGCGACTCTTGGAAGGCCGCATTAGTCTGCGCTCATCGAGGACGAGCCACGGCTCGCTCTCGGTACACTGAGGTTGGAAGGAGGGGCTGCGGATGAGCCGAAGTGCCATTTGCAGCTCGCTACGTCAGCAGGGCATTCCATGAGTAGCAGGCGATCCACGAAGAAGATCGGTCGACTCATCCGCATGGCGCGGATGAACACGGGGCTTACCCAAAAAGATCTCGCAGCAAAGCTCGGCGTTCGCTCAGGGAGCTACGTCGGCATGCTCGAGTCGGGTTTATGCAAGGGAGTCGGTGTCTCGCGGCTGCGCGAGATCGCGGGACATCTCGACGTGCACGGCGTCGACTGTTACCGGTGGATGGCAGCCGCCGGTCACCTTCCCTCGAACCTGATGACGGCGCTGATGAAGAGTCCCGAGCGTTGGGACGAGGTGTCGAGTCTCCTCGGGCATTCGCCCCGGAGCTCGTCGGGACCTCGTTCGCGGCGCCGCGTGAACCACCGCTTGGCGTGAGCGCGCGTTCGGCGCGAGCGCGAGGAGGAGAGGGCTACTCCGCCTGGCGTCGGCCGGGCGGAGTGCGCGTTCTCGGTCGCTAACGTGACCGAGGCGCGCCTTCATGCTCTCATGAGGGCACGATGATTCGCGCCCTTATGACGCTTCGAACGCTCGGCGTCGTCCTTGCGCTCGGCACAGGCTTCGCCGCAGCGAGCTGCGGTGGTGACTCGAAGGAGGAACCGCCGCCGGCGCCCAAGGATGACGGCGGGAAGCCGCTCGAGCCGATCATGTGCGCCGAAGAGACGTGCGAGGGCGTGCCGATCAACATCGCGGGCTACGACTCGCTCCAGCCGTGCTGCGCCGAGGGCGACCAGTGCGGTCTCGATTCATCGTTCCTGTCGGCCTTCGGAATCATGTTCAGCGAGGCTTGCCAGGCGAAGCATCAGCCCGGAGCGGTCGGACACGGGTGCCCCGAAAGCCCGAAGCCGATGTTTGCGGGCGCGTCCGTGAACATCGATCCGTTTCCCGGCTGCTGTCGGCTCGAGACGCACACCTGCGGCTACGTCCTCGACAGCGCTCTGGCCGGCCTGATCAAGCCGGAGCTCGGCTGCGTGGATTCGACCCCGTTCCTCGAGGGCGGGACCGCGGCGGAGTGCGACCCCGGCGAAGGCTCCGGCGGCGCCGGCCCTTGATCGGCCGCTAAGGCGACTTACGTTCTTGGCTGCGCGACGAGAATGTCGCGACAAAACAGCCATGCGAATCGATCGCCTCACCTCGAAAAGCCAAGAAGCGCTGCGTTCGGCCGTCGAGCTCGCCACGCGGCGCGGCCACCCGGAGCTGATCCCCGAGCACCTGCTCGTCGCCATCCTCGAGCAGGACGGCGGCGTCGGGCGGCTGTTGGTCGAGAAGGCGGGGGCGTCGCCGCAGGCGCTCGTGAAGGACTTGAGCGCGCGGCTCGACACGCTGCCGCAGGTGTCGGGCGGAGCGGAGCCGAGCATCGGACGGCGTGCGCAGCCGCTCTTCACGAACGCCGAGGCCGAGGCCAAGCGCATGAAGGACGACTACGTCTCGGTCGAGCATTTCCTGCTCGCCGCGGCGCACTCGGACAAGGACGTGCAGGCGGTCTTCGACCGGCATGGCCTCTCGTACGACAAGCTCGTGCGCACGCTCGCCGAGATCCGCGGCAGCCAGCGCGTCACGGATCAAGAGCCAGAAGGGAAGTTCCAGGCGCTCGAGAAGTACACGCGCGACCTGACGGCGCTCGCGCAGCGCGGCAAGATCGACCCCGTCATCGGTCGTGACGAGGAGATCCGGCGCGTGATGCAGGTGCTCTCGCGGCGCACCAAGAACAACCCCGTGCTGATCGGCGAGCCCGGCGTCGGCAAGACGGCGATCGCCGAGGGCATCGCCCACCGCATCGCGAACGGCGACGTGCCGGAGTCGCTGAAGCAGAAGCGCATCCTGGCGCTCGATCTGGCGAGCCTGGTCGCGGGCGCGAAATTCCGCGGCGAATTCGAGGATCGGCTGAAGGCCGTCCTGAAGGAGGTCGAGCCCTCCGCGGGCGCCGTCATCCTCTTCATCGACGAGCTTCATACGCTGGTCGGGGCGGGCGCGGCCGAGGGCGCCATGGACGCGGCGAACATGCTGAAGCCCGCGCTCGCGCGCGGCGAGCTCCGCGCGATCGGCGCGACCACGCTCGACGAGTACCGCAAGCACATCGAGAAGGACGCGGCGCTCGAGCGGCGCTTCCAGCCGGTGATGGTGAGCGAGCCCACCGTGGAGGACACGATCGCGATCCTGCGCGGGCTGAAGGAGCGCTACGAGGTGCACCACGGCATTCACATCACGGATGCCGCGCTACTCGCCGCGGCAACGTTGAGCCACCGCTACATCAGTGATCGGTTCTTGCCGGACAAAGCCATCGATCTGGTGGACGAGGCGGCGAGCAAGATCAAGATGGAGATCGACAGTCTGCCGGTCGAAATCGATCAGGTCGACCGGCGTCTGACACAGCTCCGCATGGAGGAGCAGGCGCTCAAGAAGGAGCGCGACAAGAGCAGCCGCACGCGGCTCGAGGAGCTCGTGCGCGAGGTGGGCGAGCTCACCGAGCAGCGCGACACGATGCGCGCCAAATGGCTGCGCGAGAAGGAAGCGATCGAAGGGATCCGCACCTCGCAAGCGGCGCTCGAGGAGCTTCGTGTCGAGGAAGAGCAGATGCGGCGCCGCGGCGATCTCGGGCGCGCATCGGAGATCCACTACGGGAAGATCCCCGAGCTCGAGCGCCGGATCGAAGCGCAGCGCGCGGAGCTCAATCGCGTGCAGGAGCAAGGCTCGTATTTGCGCGAAGAGGTGACGGACGAGGACATCGCCGCGATCGTCTCGAAGTGGACGGGTGTGCCCGTCTCCAAGATGCTCGAAGGCGAGGTCCAGAAGCTCCTTCACATGGAGGAGAACCTCGAGAAGCGCGTGGTTGGGCAGGACAAGGCATTGCGCGCCGTGGCCGACGCCGTGCGGCGCTCGCGTGCCGGGCTTGGCGACGCCCGGCGGCCCGTGGGCTCGTTTCTGTTTCTCGGCCCGACGGGCGTCGGCAAGACCGAGACGGCGCGAGCGCTCGCCGAGTTCTTGTTCGACGACGAGCGCGCCATGATTCGCATCGACATGAGCGAGTACATGGAGCGGCACGCCGTCTCGCGGCTGATCGGCGCACCGCCCGGCTACGTCGGCTACGACGAGGGCGGGCAGCTCACCGAGCCCGTGCGAAGGCGCCCATACAGCGTGCTTCTGTTCGACGAGATCGAGAAGGCGCACCCTGACGTGTTCAACACGCTGTTGCAGGTGCTCGACGACGGTCGCCTCACCGACGGCCAGGGCCGCACCGTGGACTTCAAGAACACCGTCATCATCCTGACGAGCAACATCGGCACGTCGGAGATCGCTGCCGTCGAGGAACGCCGCGACCTTTCGGCCGAGGAGCGGATCCGTGCGCGCGAGCGTGCGGTCACGGAAGCCCTGCGCGGACACTTCCGCCCGGAGTTCATCAATCGCCTCGACGAGATCGTCGTCTTCGATCGTCTGAGCCGCGAGCAGATCCGCAGCATCGTAGACATCCAGCTCCACAGCGTCGCGAAGCGGCTCGCCACGCGCGACCTCAAGCTCGAGGTGAGCGAAGGTGCGAAGGAGCTCCTCGGTGAGCTCGGCTGGGATCCGCAGTACGGAGCGCGCCCGCTCAAGCGCGCGATTCAGAAGCACCTCGAGGACGGGCTCGCGCGGCGCGTCCTGGCCGGTGAATTCCTTCCAGGCGAGACGGTATTCGTCGGGCGCGACGGCTCGGCGCTCACGTTCGAGAAGACGGGCGGCGAAGCCCGCGGTGGGCCGCGCAAAGTGGCCACGGCCTTGAACTGAGCGGCGTGGCCGGCAATAACGGGGCGATGTCGTACGCCACGCTCGAGCGCCACTACCGGAGACTCTCGCACCTCGAGCACCTCGACGCGATCGCGGGCTGGGACGAGGCGACGATGATGGCCGAAGGCGGCGGCTCCGCGCGCGCCGAAGCGCTCGCCACGCTGCGCGGCATCATCCACACGGAAGCGGCGCACCCCTCGCTCGGCGAGTGGCTCGGCGCTGCGGAGGCCGAAGCGCCGGGGCTCGATGCGTGGCAGCGCTCGAACCTGCGCGAGATGAAGCGCACCTGGGTGCGCGCGACGGCGATTCCGGGTGAGCTCGTGGAGGCGGCGTCGCTCTCCGCGTCACGCAGCGAGCAGGCGTGGCGCAAGCTGCGCGCGGAGAACGATTGGCAGACGTTCGAGCCGCTGTTTCGCGAGACGGTCGCTCGCCAGCGCGAGGTCGCGCAGGCGCTCGGCGCGCGCCTCGAGCTCGATCCTTACGATGCGTTGCTCGATGGCTACGAGCCCGGCATGCGAAGTGCCGCGATCGCGCCGCTGTTCGCGCGGCTGGGCGCGTTTTTGCCCGGATTCATCGCGCGCGTCGTCGAGAAGCAGGCGAAGGAGAGCGTGGTGACGCCGCCCGGGCCGTTCCCGATCGAGCGGCAGCGCGAGCTCGGGGTCTCGCTCATGGGCAAGCTCGGCTTCGACTTCAAGCGCGGCCGGCTCGACGTGAGCCACCATCCGTTCTGCGGCGGCGTGCCGGAGGACGTGCGCATCACGACCCGCTACGACGACAATAACTTCGCCAAAGCGCTGATGGGCGTGCTGCACGAGACCGGTCACGCCAAGTACGAGCAGAATCTGCCGCTGCCGTGGCTCAGCCAACCCGTGGGACGGGCCCGCAGCATGGGTGTCCACGAGAGTCAGAGTCTGTTTTTGGAGATGCAGGTCTCGCGCAGCCGCGAATTTGCCGACTTCGTGGCTCCGCACCTCCGCGCTGCATTCCCGGATGCGGCGGCGCGAGCTCCGGCGGCGTTCGAGCCCGAGAACCTGTATCGCTTCGCGACGCGGGTTCAGCCGAGCCTGATTCGCGTCGACGCCGACGAGGTGACCTACCCGTGCCACGTGATCCTACGCTTCGAGCTCGAGCGGGCGCTGATTCGCGGCGAGCTCGACGTGAAGGACGTCCCGGACGCGTGGGACGAGAAGATGCGCGCGCTGCTCGGCATCTCGACGCGCGGCAATTACAAAGACGGCTGCATGCAGGACGTGCATTGGCCTTCCGGCGCCCTCGGTTATTTTCCGACGTACACGCTCGGCGCCATGCTCGCCGCGCAGCTTTACGAAACGGCGTCGCGCGAGCTACCGGGCCTCAGCGGCTCGATTGCGGCCGGAGAGCTCGGCGCCCTCGACGCGTGGCTCCGCGAAAGGGTCTGGGGTGAAGCCTCCCGGCTCGAAACGAACGAGCTCGTCGTTCATGCCACCGGGCGCCCGCTCGATACGCAGTCGTTCGAGCGGCATTTGGAGCGGCGATATCTTTGAGAGGCAGAATTTTGGAGGGAGTGGCGACTCGGGGTGGCTTTGAGGGCTTTTTTGGAGGGAGTGGCGACTCGCGGTGCCTTGCGGCGGTCGCTCACTGAGAGGAGCAATGTGCCGGGCTCGCCGGTTGGTCGTGGGGATCTTCACATCATTCGCTGACGTCGATCTGGTCTGCCAAGACTCGCAACTCGTCTCGGCGCGGCTTTGCCGCGCGGGCCCTGCGCATGAGGTCTTTCGGACGGCTTCGCACTAACTCCTAGAACGTCACGACCACGTACGGCAGGGCGTCTCCCATCTCGCCCGCGCCGTCGCCGACGCCCGTCGAGGTGCCGGTTCCGAGCCCAAGCTGGGAGTAGCTGTTGTTGCCCCAGCACTTGATCGCGAGATTGTCGAGCACGGCGCACACGTGCATCGAACCCGCCGTGATCGCCCGGGCGCTGCGCCCGCTGCCGAGATTCACCTGCGGGAGGTAGTTCCCCATCTCGTTTTGGCCGTCGCCGTGGGTGTTGGTGTCGCCGATCCCGAGCGTGCCGTAGCCGTTGTAGCCCCAGCATTTGACCTGGTCGTTGTCGAGCAGTGCGCAGGTCACGTAGGTGCTCGCGGAGATGGCCTTCGCGGTGCGTCCGGTGCCGAGATCGACTGCAGGAAGGTAGTCCCCCATCTCGTTCGCGAAGTCGCCGCGCGTGCTCGTGTCGCCGAGGCCGAGCTGGCCGTAGCTGTTCACGCCCCAGCACTTGACCTGGCCGTTGTCGAGCACCGCACAGGTGTGTGATTCGCCGGTCGCGATAGCGAGGGCCGTGCGACCGCTGCCGAGCTCGACCGCGGGCAGGTTGTCGCCCATCTCGTCGGGCCCGTCGCCGCGCGGTGCGGTGTCGCCGAGGCCGAGCTGCCCGTATTGGTTGTAGCCCCAGCACTTCACCTGGCCGCTCGTGAGGAGCACGCACGTGTGGGCGTAGCCCGTCGCGATGAACGTCGGGACGGCGCCGCTGCCGAGAGCGATGGGCGGGAGGTTGTCCCCGAGCTCGCCCGCCACGTCGCCGCGCGTCTGGTTGTCGCCCTGGCCGAGCTCTCCGTAATAGCCGTAGCCCCAGCACTTGGCGCTCTGATCGTCGAGGATTGCGCAGGAGTGGAGCGAGCCGGCGGCGATCTTCACCGCTCTACGTCCGGTGCCGAGGCTCACCGCGGGAAGGTTGTCGCCCATGTGATTGGCGGAAGTGCCGCGCACGGCGGTGTCGCCGACG
>Ga0173480_10000145_pt1 | contig 19388 bp, 22 predicted proteins | sample NitcycUS209509C1_FD_122622 | JGI IMG/M metagenome (GOLD analysis project Ga0173480, IMG submission 122622) | Soil microbial communities from Arlington Agricultural Research Station in Wisconsin, USA - Nitrogen cycling UWRJ-S209-509C-1 (version... | ecosystem: Environmental > Terrestrial > Soil... | reverse complement strand
GGGCGTTCAGATAGGCGTTGTCAGCCAAACCTCGTAATCTCGGGCCGTCCAGTTGCCGCCGCCGCCATCTGGTCGCGGGCGATTTCTCCGGTGTTGGAGATGCCCTGGACCTTCAGCTTGAAGTCGTCCACGTTCGAGGCCCAGCGCAGCGCTTCTTCGAGCTCGACCAGACCCTGCTCGTAGAGGCGGAAGATCGACTGGTCGAACGTCTGCATCCCGTACTGCGACGTACCCTGGGCGATGGCGCCGTGAATCAGGTTCGTCTTCTCGCGGTCGGCTATACAGTCGCGGATGAAGGCGGTGGAGGTCAAGACCTCGACCGCGGGCACCCGGCCTTCGCCACGCGGCTTCGGCATGAGGCGCTGCGACACCACGGCCCGCAGCACGCTGGCCAGCTGCAGCCGGATCTGCTTCTGCTGGTGCGGCGGGAACACCGAGATGATGCGGTTGATGGTCTCGGTCGCGTCGAGCGTGTGGAGGGTGGAGAAGACCAGGTGGCCGGTCTCGGCGGCGACGAGCGCGGTCTGGATGGTCTCGAAGTCGCGCATCTCGCCGACCAGGATGACGTCGGGATCCTGGCGCAGCGCGCTGCGCAGCGCCATCGAGAACGAGGTCGTGTCGACGCCAATCTCGCGCTGGTTGATCACCGACCGCTTGTCCCGGTGCAGATACTCGATCGGGTCCTCGATGGTCATGATGTGGGCGGTGCGGGTGGCGTTGATCTCGTCGATCATCGCCGCCAGCGTCGTGGTCTTGCCGCTGCCCGTGGCGCCGGTCACGAGGACGAGACCGCGCTCTTCGGTGGAGATTTTCTTGAGCACCGGCGGCAGTGCGAGCTCCTCGATCGAGGTGATGAGGCGCGGAATGACACGAAACACCATGCCGATGGTGCCGCGCTGCTGGAACGCGTTGCAGCGGAAACGACCCAGGCCGGCCACGCTGTACGCGAGGTCGACCTCGTGGAATTCCTTGAACCTGTCGCGGTAGCCGACCGGCAGCACGGCGGCCGCCATCGACACCATCTCCTCGTGCTCGAGCCGCTTGTCTTCCATGGCCGGCAGGAGGCTGCCACGGACCCGCATCATGGGGAACGTGCCGACCTTCAGGTGGAGATCAGAGGCGCCGCTGTCGACGGCGATTTTGAGCAGATCGTTGACGTGCATGTCCGGTGTCCCGGGGCCACGCGCACGCCGTCGCGCGCCCTGGCACAGCCCCGCACCCGCCGCTCCGGCGGCGGGTCGGGGTCCGCTGACCCGGCAGTCCCGGAGTCCTTATCGGCGGGTCGAACGGCCGGATGCAGCAGCCTGGGGCGTTTCCAGGTATTGCAGCCAGCCGTGCGTATCGGGAGCGTCGCCGCGGACGATGTCGAAGAACCGCTGCTGGAGCGCCTCGGTGATCGGGCCGCGGCGGCCGCGGCCGACGACGATCTTGTCCACCGACTTGATGGGCGTCACCTCGACGGCCGTGCCCACGAAGAACACCTCGTCGGCGATGTAGAGCATTTCACGCGGCAGTACCTGCTCCCGCACCTCGAAGCCCATGTCACGGGCGATGGTCACGACCGAATCGCGCGTGATGCCCGAGAGGATCGACGAGCCGACCGGCGGCGTATGGATGACCCCGTCGCGGACGATGAAGATGTTCTGGCCGCTGCCCTCGCTGAGGTTGCCATCGGTGTCGAGAGCGATGCCCTCGGCGTAGCCCTCGAGAATCGCTTCCATCTTGATCAGCTGCGAGTTGGCGTAGTTCGCCACGCTCTTGGCCATCGATGGCATGGTGTTCGGGGCGCTGCGGGCCCAGGTGGAGATCTTGACGTCGAGCCCTTCTTCGATGGCGTCCTTGGTGAAGTAGGCGCCCCATTCCCAGAGCATGATCGCCACGTCCACGGGGCAGGGGAACGGGTTGACGCCAAGCGAGTCGTAGCCGCGGTAGATGAGTGGCCGGATGTAGCAGGCCTTGAAGCCGTTGTGCTTGATCAGTTCGACGACGGCGTCGGAGATCTGCTGCTGGTCGAACGGCGACTCCATCCGGTAGATCTTCGCGGAGTCGAGCAGCCGGCGAACGTGCGCGTCGAGGCGGAAGCAGGCCGGCCCGGTCCGGGTTTCGTAGCACCGGGCGCCTTCGAAGACGCCGCTGCCATAGTGGATGACGTGGGAGGCGATGTGGACCTTCGCGTCGGACCAGTCCACCAACTTGCCGTTCATCCAAATACTGCCGGTGCCGGGAAACGCCATTGGATCAGCTCCTTTCTAAGATCCTAATGTATTTCTCGGACGAAGTGCCCCACGCCAGTCCCCGCGCGAGCCGCCCGCGCGAAGCGCGGGCCAATTGAACACAGCCCGCTACTGCGTTTCCCCGCAAAAAGGGCACTTCGCCGTCCTGGCCTGCAGCGGCTTCCGGCAGTGCCAGCAGAAGCTGGGTTGAGGGGTGTCGCGGGCGCGCAGGCGCGAGTGGATGTCGGCCACGTTGTCGTCGCGCCCGCTTTCGACGCGGCCCGGGCGGCGGACGGTCTCGCGGGCGGACAGGACGTCATCGAGCACCTCCGAGGGGCGGCTGTACCGCGCCGTCACCTCCGGTGCCAACGCGCGCATCACGATGTCGGCGATGCTCTTGGGAATCTTCGGGTTGCGCAGCCGCGGCGACGACACGAGCTCGCCCTTCATCAGCCGATCGAGATCGGCCGGCGACGGCGTCGCATAGGGGAGCGTGCCGGTGAGCATCTGATACATCGTCACGCCGATCGAATAGACGTCGCTGGCGAAGACGGCCTTGCCGTGGAACTGTTCGGGCGCCATGTAGGGCGGGCTGCCGATGATGGTCGTTCCGTGGACCGCGATTTCGAGGAACCGCGAGGTGCCGAAGTCGGTCACCTTGAGGAGCCCGGTCTCGGACACGAGCATGTTGCCCGGCCGGAGATCGCGGTGCAGGATCCCGGCGCGGTGCGCGTGATCCACCGCGTTGCAGATCTGGCAGCTCAGATCCAGGGCGAGCGCCACGTCGAGGGCACCGTCGCGAAGGATCTTTTCCTCGAGCGTCTCGCCCTGGACGTACTCCATCACGATGAAGAAGATGTCGTCGGTCTTCTCCGCCGTCAGCACGGTGACGATATTGGGATGGCTCATCGACGCGAGCAGCCGCGGTTCCTTCAGGAGCTCGGAGAAATCCAGGCCCTGCTTGTGGGGAACCTTGAGCGCGACTTTCTTGTCGATCCAGGTGTCCTCGGCCAAGTACACGCTGCCGAAGCCGCCGCTGCCGAGGGCAGAAACGATGCGGTATTTGCCGATGGTCTGCCCGCGGAAGAACACGTGCGCGCGAGTATAGCGCGCCGATCAGGCAGGTCGGCTGGTGGGCAGGTGGGCAAGTGGGTGGGAAAGACGGGTTACGTGGGGACAGGTGTTCAGATCCGGCCGGAGGCGCATAATCAGCAATCGTGAATGCACGGTTCCATGCGCCCGACGCCCGCGACCTGAACACCGAGGTCGCGCTTCCGCAAGAGGAGGCGCAGCATCTCAGCCGCGTGCTGCGGCTGAAGGCCGGGGATTCCCTGGCCGTGTTCAACGGCAAGGGCGACGAGTTCGCGGCGGTCGTCACCACGGTCGGCAAGGCGCGCGTCACGGTGCGTCTCGTATCGCGGGCAGCCGCGCTCGCCGAGTTGCCGATCGCGCTTACGCTGGCGCAGGCGGTGCTCAAGGGCGACAAGATGGACGGCGTCATCCGCGACGCGGTGATGCTGGGCGTTGCCGCGGTGCAGCCGATCGTGACCGCACGATGCGAGGTGACGCTGGCGACGCTCGCGCGCAGCGGACGCGTCGATCGCTGGCACCGGGTCGCCGTCTCGTCGGCCAAGCAGTGCGGCCGCGCCGTGGTCCCGGTCATCGCGCCGCCGGTTGCGTTCGACGGCCCGGCCTCGCTCGCGCACCTTCCGTCGCCGCAGTTCATCCTCGTCGAACCCGGGGCGGCGGCGCGCCCGGGCACTGTGGAAGCGACCGGCGGCGTCGCGCCGGCGGCCGCCACGCTCATCGTCGGACCCGAAGGCGGGTGGACCGCAGCCGAAGTACAGCAGTGTGAGCACCACGCCCATCCGCTCGGCGTGGGCACGCTCACCCTGCGCGCCGACGCCGCCGCCCTGGTGGCCGCGGCCTCGCTGCTCACCCGCTGGAAGCTGCTCTAGCCGGGCCCGCGCCGAAGCCGCTATAGTCTCGGCTCGTCGAGCGTCCCGAATCGAATCTCCGATCCGGGACCTGGGAGGACCACAGAATGCGAAGTCTCGTTAGGGTGGCGGTGGCGTTGCTGGCATCTGGAGCGGCATCGCTGGCTCAGGCGCCAGCACCCGGACCAGGGCGCGGCGGCGGACAGCCGGTGCAGCCGATTCAGATGGTGAAGCCTGGGCTCTACGTCGTGCCCGGCGGTGGATCCAACTCGATCGTCCGCGTCACGCCCGAGGGCGTCATCCTCGTGGACACCAAGCTGCCGGGCGCCGCGAACTACGACGGGCTGCTGGCGCAGATCCGGTCCGTGACGCCGCAACCGGTCAAGGTCGTGATCGTGACGCACCATCACGCGGACCACACCGGCAACAACGATCGCTTCATCGCCGCCGGCGCTCAGGTCATCGGTCACTCCGCGCTCGCGTCGAATCTCGACACCTACCAGTTCGACCCGCGGCCGGCCAAGCCCACGGCCACCTACGACGGCGAGCGTGTCGTGAGGCTGGGCGGCGTGGAGGTGCGCGTGCTGCACCTCGGACGTGCGCACACCGGCGGCGACAGCGTCGTGTACTTCCCGGACCTGAAGGTCGTGGCCACGAGCGACGCGGTGACCACCGGGCCGACGGGACCGCTGGTGGACTATGCCGGCGGGGGCAGCGCCGTCGGGTGGACGCCGGTGCTCGACGCCATGCTGAGGCTCGACTTCGACGCCGCGATACCCGGCGCCGGGCCGGTGCTCTCGAAGGCCGACGTGCAGGGGTTCCGGACGAAGTTCAGCACCGTCGTCGATCGCGCGACCGCGCTCGTGCGCGCCGGCGTGCCGAAGGATCAGCTGCTGATGCAGATCAAGACCGACGACATCGGTTGGGCGCCGCGCATCCCGCAGGTAGACGCGCTCGTGGCCGAGCTGCAGAAATAGGGTCCGCCTTCAGGCGGATTTTGGACGGGCCGCCTAAAGGCGGCCCCCACGTGCTCAGCGCGACGTGGTCAGCGCGACGCCGAGCTGACGACCGGCGGCGGCGCTGCCGCGGCGGCTGCCAAGTACGGGCGGACGAGCGCGGTGAGGATCTGGTAGCCGAGCGGCGTAAGGTGCAGGCCATCGGCAATGTAGAGCTCTTTGCGCGGCTTCTCGTCCCAACCCAGCATCACCTGGTCGGCGTCCACGAAACCGACGCGGTCGTCACGCTCGCAGAAGCGGCGGATCATGTCGTTGACCGCCCGCATGCGATCCACTTGCGCCCACCGCAGCAGGCTCGGCTTGATGCCGATGTAGAGAATCCGCGTGTCGGGAAGCTTGGCGTGTACCGCGCGGACGAAGCGCTCGAACTGAATCGCGATCTCCTCCGACGGCGTGTTCATCATGTCGTTGTCGCCGGCGTAGACGACGACCACGCGGGGGCTGTAGGGCACGACGATGCGCTCGACGAAGCGCGTCGAATCGGCCATCTCGGAACCGCCGAAGCCACGGTTGATCGTCTTGAACTCGGGGAACGAGGCCGCGAGATCCCAGTATTTGATGGTGGAGCTGCCGACGAAGACGATCTCGCCACGTGGTGGCGGCGACACGCGGTCCGACGCCTCGAACGCGGCGATGTCCTTCTCCCATCGGTCCTGCGCGGCCACGGGAGCGGCGCACATGAGTGCCAACAGGGAAGAGAGCCCAAGGCAGTAGCGGCTTCGAATCACGCGGAACCCTCCGGACGCATTGTAGAGCCAGTTCGGCCGGCCATCCCGATCTCTATCGGGTCGAGCCCGTGGAAATCGGATCCGGACCGATTTCAACCAGGAGATCCTCGACGGCCGCCTCCGGCGTCAGCCAGAGTCCTTTGAGCTCGACCGGCGAGGCGCCGTGGCGAATACGTCGGACGGTCCATCCGGGCGGGAGCCCTTCCACGTGCAGCTCGTGCTCGCCGGCAGCACTCGTCAGTTCGAACCCGCCGTTCGCGTCTGCCGCAATGGACTCGGCCGGGTAAAGCGCCGACGGGCGCAGCAGAGTCGGGACGAGCGAGATGCGCGCAGCAGCGGGCACGGGCGCGTTCCCGGGCGGTTGCAGACGGCCGCGCACCCTGACCGCCTCACGGACCACGAGGGTCAGATCCTGTACCGACTCGACGGCGAGCTCAGTGGACGTAAGGCCGATCAGCGGTCCCGCCGGCCCGTCGGCGCGCGCGCGCAATACGAGTGGGCCCGGTGGCACGCCGCTCAGCACGAACAGGCCGCCAGGATCCGTGACCGTCCACACGCTGTCCGCGCGGGCGCGCGGGGGGCCGAACTCGAGCGACACGCTCTCGAGTGGCCGGCCCCGATGATCGATGACGCGACCGGCCACCTGAAAACGGCGCGGCGAGGGCAGGAGCCAGATGTCCACGCCCTCGACGGGAACCCCAGGGAAGACCGAGACCGCGGTGCCGGGCTCGGTCGTGCTGACGCCGGGAAACAACGTCGCCAGCGGCCGCCCGGCCATCGGCGAATCGCCGCCGACGATGCGCACCAGCACCAGGTAGCGGCCGGCGGGCACGCCGGTGATGTCGTAGCGGCCGTCGAAGGCGGTGCGGGTACGCCAGGGCAGAAGCCGCAACTGCCCGTCGCGTCCGCGCGTGGCGGCGACGACTTCGGCCTCGGGCTGCGGAATGCCGTCAGGGCGGAGCACCCGTCCGCCGATCGAACCGCTGCGCGCGCCGGGGGCGGGCTGCGCCGCCGCGGGCACCGCGAACCATGAGCAGAGCAGGAGCGCCCACAACTGTTTCATCACACACCTGTGAGAGACATGCCGCGAAACCGCGGGCCGCGCCCGCCTCACCGGAGCGTCCGGCAAGGCGGATGGCGGCAGGCTACAAAATCCGCGTGCGTGCCGGCAAGCCCGCGGCCGAAACCGGCGTAGGATGTCGCCATGCGGTATCTCGTCACCGCCCGCGTCAAGCCGGGCCGCCGCGCCGCGCTCGATCGCGCCATCGGCGACGGATCGCTCGGGCGCGGCTCGATTGCCGGCGGCGAGTATCAGGAGAACATGGCGCAGGCGCGCCAGCGGCCCGACGGGCGCGTGCAGTGGGTGGAGACCTGCTTCTGCGCCATTCCGCTCGACGAAGAGCGCCCGTACTGGGAGGCGTATTTCAACCTCGAGCAGGTGAAGGACGCCCACGACCGGCGCCGCTGCCGCCACGAGAACGGTGAAGAGCCGTGGGCCTGCTCGACCTGCGACTGCACAGTGAAGCTCGAGGCCTGGCTCGGGCGCCAGGGCCGGCGGTTCCGCGACCCGTAGCCGCCGTGATCCGCCGCTGGCTCCCCTGGTTCATCGTGGCCGTCGCCGCCGCGCTGCTCGTAGTGCCGATCGACCCGGGGCTGGTGGAGCGTGTGTATTCCACGCGCGCCTACCTGCTCTGGCAGTCACGCCTCACCTTCGTCTCGAATGGGGTCCCGTTCGCCCTGTTCGACCTGCTGCTCGGGCTGGCCGCGGTGACCGCCGCGTGGATCACGGCTTCGGCCGTTCGCGGGTTCAGGCGTGGCCGGCGTTGGCGCGCCATCGGCATCGCCGTTTCACGCGCGTTGACCGCCGCCGCGGTCCTCTATCTCTGGTTCCTGGCGTCGTGGGGCCTCAACTATCGACGGGTCCCGCTGCTCGATCGGCTCGAACTCGAGCGCCCTGCGCCGACGTCCGCATCGGTGGCGCAGATGGGGCAGCAGGCGGTCGAACGGCTGAACACGCTGTACGCCGCCGCCCACGCCCGTCCGGCGGGCAATCCCTGGCACGACGCGCGGCTGCGCGCCGCCTATCAGCAGACGCTGCGCTACTTGAGCAACGGCCCGCCGGCGCTGCCAGGGCGGCTGAAACAGTCGGTTCTCGGTCCGTATTTTCGCTGGGCGAGCGTGGACGGGATGATCGATCCGTTCGCACTCGAGGTGCTCGCCAACCCCGACCTTCTGCCGTTCGAACAACCTTTCGTCGCCTGCCACGAGTGGGCGCACCTGGGCGGCTACGCCGACGAATCGGAAGCGAGCTTCGTCGGTTGGCTGACGTGCGTACGAGGCGACGAGGCGGCGCAATACAGCGCCTGGCTCTTCCTCTACTGGGAGATCAGCTCCCTCGTCGGCGCGGCCGATCGCGCCGCGCTCGCCAACGCCCTCGCGCCAGGGCCGCGGGCCGATATCGCGGCCGTCGTGGACCGCATTCGCCGGGGCCAGTTGCCACGGCTGCGGGCGATCAGCTGGACCGCCTACGATCAGTATCTCAAGGCCAACCGGGTCGAGGAGGGCGTGCGCAGCTACGACGCCGTCATCACGCTGCTGGCGCGAGCCCGGTTCACGGACAACTGGGTGCCGGTGCTGCGTCAGCGGGCGGGCGGGACACCAGCGGTCAGCCGCAGCGGACGACCCGGCCCGCCGCCGCGCGTCTGAGGCGGTCACCGATCGCCGGGCCGAGACCGTCGAGGGCCGGCAGCGCGCGGGCGAGGATTTCGTCCACGCCGGCGGCGTCGAGCTCGCGCAGCGCGGCGTAGAGCCGGGCCGCGATGGCTGCGGCGTCGCTCGCCGCGCCGAGGGGCGGCCGGATCACATCGAGGCCGGGCAGCCGGTCGTCGTCGGCCAGCAGCACCCCGACCCGCCGTCCGGCGGCCCGCGCCAGCCTGGCGTCGTGCGCCAGCCGCTCGAGTGCCGCTCCCGCCGGGCCCTCGTAGAGGGTGAGCAGCGCCCGCGGAGAGTAGTGGCGGGTGAGCAGGCCCGGGGATCGCAGCGGGCCTCCCTCGCTGTCGTCGCCGCCGCGCACACGCACCTGCGGCAGCAGCGGGCGCAGCATCTCGATCGTGACCGCGCCCGGGCGCAGGATCGTGGGACGGTCTCCGGACAGGTCCAGCACCGTGGACTCGACCCCGACCTGGGTGGCTCCGCCGTCGATCACGAGGTCGATGCGTCCGTCGAGATCCTCGAGCACGTGTGCGGCCCGAGTCGGGCTGGGCCGCGAGAACAGGTTGGCACTTGGCGCCGCCACCGGCATTGCCGCCGCGCGCAGCAGCGCCTGCGCCACAGGATGGGCCGGCACGCGAATGCCGACGGTGTCGAGGCCCGCCGTCACCTCGTCGGGCACTCGCGAGGACCGCGGCAGCACCACGGTGAGCGGCCCTGGCCAGAAGCGCGCGGCGAGCGCGTCGAGGACCGGCGGGCAGGCGGCCACGAGCGGCGCGATGTCCGCCACCGAGGCAACGTGCACGATGAGCGGATCGTCGGCGGGCCGGCCCTTGGCCGCGAACAGGCGGCGCACGGCCGCGGCATCGAGCGCCGACACGCCGAGACCGTAGACCGTCTCGGTGGGGAAGGCCACCAGGCCGCCGGCGCGGAGACAGGCCGCGGCCTCCGCGATCGCCTGCGGCTCGGGGTGGGTTGGATTGACGGCGAGGGTTCTGGTCACGGGGTGATGCTGAGCGCGTCAGCAATCATATCGAGCGAGGCTCGGCCTCGCTGGAGCAGCGCCTCGTGGCCCGCGCGCTTCGCACGGGCCTCTGCGCTATTCTCAAGGTCGATGCAGTTCGGGCTTCCGTTCGGCGCAACGGACGCAACGGCGGCGCCGCCCTCGCCGCCGCGGCTGTATTTCGTCCGCCACCGTCGTGCCCGGCGGTACCTGCTGCGGGTCGAAGCCGATGGCCGTGTTCGCGTGACGATTCCGCGCGGCGGATCGCGGCGCGAGGCCGAGGCCTTCGTCGTTCGGAACCAGGCGTGGATCGATGCCCAGCTCGCGCAGGTGCGGCCGCCGGCGTTCACACTCGAGGCGCAGCGGGCGTGGCGGACCCGGGCGCGCGAGGTGCTGCCCGCCCGGCTCTACGAGCTCGCCAACCAGCACATCTGCCTGGTGACCGCCGTGAGCATCCGCAGCCAGAGGACTCGGTGGGGGTCCTGCGGGCGCAACGGACACATTTCGCTCAACTGGCGCCTGATGCTCATGCCCGAGTGGGTGCGCGACTACGTGCTGGTGCACGAGCTGATGCATCTTCGGCGGATGGACCACTCGCCGAAGTTCTGGCGGCACGTCGAAGCTGCCTGCCCGGACTACCGCGTCGCCCGGCAGTGGCTGCGCCGGCACGGCCCGGGGCTTCGTTAGCAGCCAGGCCTGACCGCCGGCGGCCGCCGCGGGTACAATGGCGTCATGCCGTATCCAGAACAGTTCGTAGCCCCCATGCGTGAAGAGCTGACCCGGTTTGGCGTCGAAGAGCTGCGCAGCGCCGGCGAGGTCGACAAGGCGGTGGCCCAGGACGGCACCACGATGATCGTCGTCAACTCGGTGTGCGGCTGCGCCGCCGGCAAGGCGCGCCCGGGCATCGCAATGGCGCTGCTGCAGAACGAGCGCAAGCCGCAGCACGTGGGAACCGTGTTCGCGGGCGCCGACATCGAGGCCACCGAGCGGGCGCGCGATCACATGGCGCCGTATCCGCCCTCGTCCCCGTCGGTGGCGCTCTTCCGCGACGGCAAGCTGGTGTTCATGATGCAGCGCCGCGACATCGAGACGCGCGACGCCGTGGCCATCGCCAATCACCTGAAGGCCGCCTTCGACGCGCACTGCGGGTAGGGCGGCTCCCGACCCCCGACTCTCGGCTCCCGGAAAATCATGATGTGGGCCCGGGTCTTTAGACCCGGGCGACAGGCCTGAAGCCCGAAGCCGGGAGCCTGAAGCCTCTGCTATCCACCCCTCGTGTGCATCTCGAGGTGGGGATCCGTGCGCAGCCGATCCAGCGGAATCAGCGAGGAGCGATCGCCGCTCACCAACCGTAGCTCCGCGCCGCGGTCGGTGCGGCGGCTCCACGTGTCGCGCACGAGCTCGGCGAGCTCGGCATCGCTCGCCCCGCCCCGCAGCACCTTCCGCAGGTCGGTACCGCGTGGCGCATACAAGCACAGGTACCACAAGCCGTCCGCCGTCAGGCGGCTGCGATCGCAGGCGTGGCAGAACGGTTCGGTCGTGGATGAGATGATCCCGAACACCCGGCCGTCGGGAAGCCGGAAGCGGTCGGCGGGCGCCGACGACGACTCCACGATCGGCTCGATCGCCCCGTAGTGCGCGCCGAGGCGCTCGAGCATCTCCCGCCGCGACACGACACGGTCCATCGACCAGTGGGTGGCGCCGCCCACGTCCATGTACTCGATGAAGCGCACCTCGGCATCGTGCGTGGCCCCGTAGTCGATGAGCGCCACGAGCTCGTCGTCGTTGACACCGCGGATGACGACGGTGTCGATCTTGAGCCCGGGGAAGAGCGGTGCGGCCTCGCTGATGCCGGCGACGACTCGATCGAGCTCGTCGGATCGGGTGAGCGCCTTGAAGCGCCCGGCGTCGAGCGTGTCGAGGCTCACCGTCAGCCGGTGAAGGCCCGCCTCCTTCAGCGCCGCCGCGTGCGCCGCCAGGAGCACGCCGTTGGTGGTCATCGCCAGATCCGCGATGCGCGGCCGCGCGGCCAGACGCCGCACCAGTTCGGTGACGTTGCGGCGGAGCAGCGGCTCGCCGCCGGTGAGGCGCACCTTGTCCACGCCCAGGTCGAGGAACACGTCGACCAGCCGCTCGATCTCCTCGAAGTGCAGGATGTCCTCGCGCGGCAGCCACGCGTACTCGGCCTCAGGCATGCAGTAGCTGCAGCGCAGGTTGCACCGGTCGGTGACCGAGAGCCGGAGGTTGCGGAGCGGACGCTCGTAGCGGTCGGCGATCATGGGCCTGCCGCCATTATCCGCTATGATCGAAGGTCCCGATGCCGCGCATCCTCGTGACCAACGACGACGGGGTCCATTCGCCCGGTATCCGGCTGCTGGCCGAGACACTGGCCCCGTTCGGCGATGTGACCGTGGTGGCGCCGATTCAGGAGGCCAGCGCCATCGGCCACGCGCTGACGCTGCGCCGGCCGCTGCGCATCGACACCATCGCGCCCAACGTCTACGCCATCGACGGCACGCCCACTGACTGCGTCAACATCGCCATCACGCACGTGCTCAAGGGCAAGCCCGAGCTGATCGTGTCGGGGATCAACAAGGGGTGGAATCTCGGCGACGACGTCACCTACTCGGGCACCGTGTCCGGCGCGCTCGAAGGGGCGCTCCTGGGCGTCCCGAGCATTGCGGTGTCGTCGCCGCGCGTGAAGGACCACTGCGACTTCACGCAGGGCGGCGTCGCGGCCGGGCAGGTGGCCGAGGCGGTGCTGCTGCGCGGCATGCCGCGATTCACGTTCCTCAACGTCAACGTGCCGCTCGTGCCGAGCAAGGGCTTCAAGGCGACGGTACAGGCCAAACGCAATCACGTGACCGTCGTTTCGGAACGGATGGACCCGCGGCACAAAGCGTATTACTGGATCGAAGAGGGTGAAAACCACTGGGAGTTCCAGGATCACTCGGACTACCAGGCGGTGTCGGACGGGTACGTCTCGGTGACGCCGCTGCAGCCGGACATGACCGCGCACAGCGCGTTCGACTACCTGGAGGGGCTGTCGCTGACCGCCCCCGTCGGCAGCCGCAGCTGACAGCCGAGAAAGCGGTCTTCAGAGCACCGTAGAGGGCGGTCTTCAGACCGCCCTAATGCCCTTCTTCGTGGTGCTTTCTTTCGTACTCGGCCTGTGCGACGTCCTTGTCCTTTTGCACGCCCCGCGCCGCGGTCCGGGCCTTCTTGAAGTTCAGGCTGCGCGTATGCTCGGTGCTGACCGCGGTGTGCGACAGGAGCCGCTCGAGCGTCTGCCCCTTGCAGGAGGGGCACGCCGCGACGTCGCCGGTACGAATCAGTTGCTCGAATTCATGGCCGCAGCCGGTGCAGCGATACTCGTAGATCGGCATACGGGGGACGGTACTCGGATGCCGCGCGCGGTGCAACTCGCGGGGCGCGGGCAGTTGCTGGTTGCCTGATACGGCAGGGTCCAGCTACACTTGAACGTTCGTCGGGGCGTGGCTCAGCCTGGTAGAGCGCTCGGTTCGGGACCGAGAGGTCGCTGGTTCGAATCCAGTCGCCCCGACCATTCTTCCTTCCTACCAAACCCCGTTCTGCCCGACCGCTCCAGACACGACCACGTTCCGAACGTCGTCGATCGTCTTGAGTCCCCCCGGTGCAGTACCGCCCCACTCGAGTCGAGTCGCCGCCGGCGTCCAGTGAAACAGTGCTACCAGCCACGTGTGGGCCTGGCCGCCGCGCTCGTAATAGACCAGGCAATGATGGTCGGTCGAGCACCCGGCCGCGACCAGCCGGCGCGTGGCCAGGCCCGGATTGACGATCGCGTCGGTGACCTGAAACTCGGCTCCGGGCTCAGCGATGTCGAGGGTCTGGCTGCGCCACAACGACTGGAGCTCGTTGCGCACACCGAGGGGCAACCCTCTGACCGATGTGACGATTTCGAACTGCTCGCCCCGCACGTGGGTCCGCAGCGCCTCGGACAAGGCGACGGCCGGCGTCGTCTGGCCGCCGGCTGCAACGGCTGACCAGAGTCCCAAACCGATCACGCAGAAGAATCGTGTACGACGCACCGTACCCATCATGCGTCGAATTATGGCTGGCTCGGGCTCGCAGCCCGCAACCATCAGTGGCGGCGCCAACTGCGGCGGGCGAGGCCAATCACCCCGCACGCCACCAGCCACAGCACGCCGGGCTCCGGTATTTCGTGCCGATTCGGCGACGGCGAGACGGTCGGCTCCGCTCCGATTGTCGGAAAGAGACTGCCACCGGTCGTCTCTGGCGCCCCGCTGGTCGCGCCGCCGTCCGGCGGCAGGAAGGTCTCAGGCGGCAGGACGCTGGTAGGTGGCAGGACGCCGGTAGGCGGCACGACGCTGGTAGGTGGCACGCCCGGGTTCCCCGAATCGGGCACGTCGATCCCAGGTCCGCCGCCGAGCGGCAATATGCCGCCGAACAGGCCGTCGCTGTCGCCGTCGATGGGGCGCCACTCTGGGGTCGCCGCCGCGAACACCTGCGGTCCGAACGGGACCTCGAGCAGGTCGCCAAGCGCGTGCGATTCTTCGGCGAGCCAGTCCATGCTGCCTTCGGAGATCAGCGGCACGACGAAATCGTCCAGCTCGCCGTCCGGGGGATCGAGAGTCGCCACCGGCCCCTCGCGCCGCTCCGAGATGGAGTTGCCGCAGCGGGCCCGCACCATGGTCGTGCCGTCGGTGAGAACGGTTTCGCCTGCCCGGATCCAGACGCGCCGCTTCGTCCAGTAGATGGCGTTGTTGACGCGGTACGACACATAGGCCGCCCGGCCGACCGGGAGCGTCACCGGACGGAGTGCCTTCAGGGCGGCGGCGCGGTAATGGTCGGCGACCGCTGCGTCACGCGCCATCGCGGCCCGCAGTTCGTCGACGCTATACACGCCCCCGGGGACCACGGAACCGTTGTAGACAGGGCGGGCGCTGCTCCTGCCGAGAGAGACGTCTTCCGATCGCCGGAGTGGCGGGAGCCTCTGGAGCGTAGATTCGTTGGCTCCGAGCGACGGCATGGCACCCGCCACCGCCGCCAGCAGGAGCATCATCTGGAGCGCCGCGGTGACCCAGGGGTTCGAGCGCATCATCGCGCCGTCGTTCGGTCGGCACCGCGCAGGGCGAGCGCGTTGTAGGCGACCTCCAACCCATGGGGTCCGACGAACGTCACCGGCCGGTAGCCGAGATGCTGCTCGGTCGCCTCGCAGGTCACTCGTGTCAGCATTGTCGGGTTCGTCCGTGATCCTTCTAGGGCACGGCGCATGCCGAATCGGACCCTGTTCGGCATCGCCTGATAACTCCCTGATGAAGAGGGTGTTACCTCGCAGCGACGCCGAGCGGAAGGCCACGAAAGAATGCCGCGTGACTTCATTCAGTCACATGACGATAGGCATCTGACTTCGGGAGGGACGCGCCCCGCGCGACTAATCGGGAAGGGCAGGCACCGTCTTTAACTGGGAGGACGTGCAGCAGTTCGGTCAGCGCTCGACGTCGGTCGAACCGATCACCCGATTAATATGGCTCCGCTTGGAATTCGCACGCGAGGTCCGTGCGCACGCGGGAGAACCAATGAGCTTGACCAAGGCGTTGCTTGCGAGCGTGCCGGCGTGCACGCGGTGGAGTCGCTGATGGCGCGACAGCAAATCGATCTGTCGATCGCGGATGGTGTCCTCGACTGCCACGTCTTCGAGCCGGCCGGCGGCGGGCCATGGCCGGCCGTGATCTTCTACATGGACGCGTTCGGCATCCGCGCGGACCTCGACGTGATGGCGCAACGGCTCGCCGACGCCGGCTACATCGTCGCGGTGCCGAATCTCTACCACCGGTCCGGCGCGTTTCCGCCGTTCGATCCGGCGCAAGTGGCGGCCGGTGGAGCCGAGCGCGATCGCTTCATGGGCATGATTCGCTCGATCGACGGCGACATGGTGATGCGCGACACCGGGGCCGTGCTGGCGCATCTCGACACCCGGCCGACGGTGCGGCCCGGCCCGATCGGCACGGTCGGCTACTGCATGGGGGGTGGCTACGCGCTCCGCGCCGCGGGCGTCTTCCCGGATCGCGTGGCCGTCGCCGCCTCGTTCCACGGCGGATCGCTCGCCACGGATCGACCCGACAGCCCGCACCAGTTGGCGGCGCGCATGCGAGCCCGGGTGTACGTCGGCGCGGCCGGCATCGATCCAGGCTTCACCGACGAGCAGCGGCAGCGTCTCGACGAGGCGCTTCGTGCCGCCGGAGTGCGCTACGAGATCGAGCTCTACGAAGGGGCACAGCACGGTTTCGCGGTTCACAACCACCGCGTCTACGACCGGGCGGCGTCGGAACGGCACTGGGAGCGGCTGCTGGGGCTGCTGGACGCCGAACTGCGGCGCCCCCTGGCCGGGACGGCCTGATGAGGGTATAAGCTTGCGCGCGGCGGCGCGGAGACAGGGCGGTTGCGCCCACAGGGAGAAGAGATGCGGGTCGTGCGAACGGCATGTCTGGTGATCCTGTGCGGGGCGGCGATGACGGCCGCGGCAGAGGCGGGGCAGCGAGCCCGGGGCCCGGCGGCGCCAGCGTGCGCGACCATGGCCTGCGACGTTCAGGGTGATTGGGAGCGGACCAGAACACTGGTAATCGGCCTGGTCAACGCCATGCCCGACGACAAGTTCGACTACAAGCCGACGCCGCCGCAGGGCACGTTTGCGGAACGCGCGCTGCACGTGGCGGACATCGACATCAAGCTGTTCTCAACCCTTGGCGGGAAGACCCCGGCACCGTCTGCCGTCAACATGAAAGCCATGACGAAAGCCGAGGTCGTGGCCGCGCTGCAGACCTCGTTCGATTACGGCGCCGCAGTCATCAGGGAGTTCAGCGACCCGCAGTTGAGCGAGCGCATCGCGTCGATGCCGTTCCTCGGGCCCACCGCCTCACGGCTGAAGGTGATCTACTTCTCGATGCAGCACACCCAGGACATCTATGGGCAGCTGGTCGTGTATCTGCGCCTCAACGGCATCACGCCACCCGCGAGCAACCGCGGTGTTTAGCCCAAGGAGTAAGGCATGCGCTCCCTGCTCGTCTCCGGTCTACTGACGCTTGCGGCTGCCCCCGTCGCGGCGCAGGTCCTCATGCGGCCGACCGACGCGCCGCTGGTGTCCGCGGCCGCCGAAGCCTGGTTCCAGCTGTGCGAGCCGATTCAGTACGCGGGGGAGTTGTACTACCCGGCGGGCGTGGCAATCTTCTTCAACGGCAACTCGATGGTGCGCACCGGCCACTACAACGGGGTGCCGCTCTACGCCGACGCCACGCGCGATCCGTACAGCGTCGTCTACGTGCCGATCGGACGCGGACAACTGCAGCCCTACGAGCGGCTGCGACGGGGCGATCTCGCCGGTACGACCGGCAGCGTCGCGCCGTCGTTCCCGGTGGCCCTGCGGCCGGACGGCCCGGTGACGCAGATGGCCGCCGCGGCGCCGACCAATCTCCCGCTCTCGGTGGGCGCGATCAGCGCGTTCACGCCCGACGTAACCCCGCCGGTCGTCTACGCCGTCGCGGCGCCCGCCGCGGCGGCCTGCGCCTGCGACCAGCCGGCGCCGTCGGTGGCGCCGGTGGTGGCGGCGCCGTTGTCGACGAGCGGCGGCCCGCTCGCCCTGACGATCCGCCGGCCCGACAACAACGACGGGCTCTGGCTTCGCTACGATGGTGCGACGTGGGTGAGCAGTGGCGCGGCCGAGCCACGCACGTCCGGCTTCATCCAGGTCGGCGAGTACGCGGGCTTTCCGGTATTCCGCAAGCCGGGGGGCGGCGACATCTACCTGGAGACGCGCGACAACCTGCTCGCGCCGTATCGACGGAAGGGCTAGGCCTGCCAGGCGCGCGCGATCCGCACGGCGCCCCGCAACGGGACGTCGCGCGCGTCCCCCTTGTAGTAGACACGCTCGAGAAACAGCCCCGCGGCGGGTGCGGTGAGCGGGGCCACCGTGCGGGGGTCAGCGGTGAAGAGCGCCGCGGCCTCCGGAGCCGTCATCTCGCCCTTGCCGACCGCCACGAGGACTCCCACCAACCGGCGGACCATCTTCCACAGGAAGTGCGAGGCCTCGACGTGAATCACCACGAGGTCTTCGTCCTCGTGCAGCTCACACGACTCCAGCAGAACCTTCGTGGACTTCTGGGCCGGGTCGTCGTCGGAGAAGGCACGGAAGTCGCGGAAGCCGACGAAACCCTTGGCGGCGGCGCGCATGCGGTCGGCGTCGCAATCGTCCTTGATCCACCACACGAACGGCTTGGCGAAGGCGGTGCGGCGGCGCGCGATCTGGTAGAGATAGCTGCGCGCCACCGCGTCGTGCCGGGCGTGAAACCGCGGCGGCGCCGGCTCTGCCCGCAGCAGGTTGATGTCGGCGGGAAGGGCGTCGTTGATCCGGCGGCGGAGCGTCTCTGGGGGCAGCTGCGCCCTGATGTCGAGGTGCGCCACCTGTCCGAGCGCATGAACGCCGGCGTCGGTGCGACCGGACCCGTAAAGCTCGAACCGGTCGGCGCCCGTCGCTTCGTGAATCGCCTTCTCGACTTCACCCTGAACGGTGCGTGCGTTCTGCTGAATCTGCCAGCCGCTGTAGCGGGTGCCGGCGTACTCGAGCGTGAGCTTCAGGCGCATGCCCGCCGGGCGCCCCGCGGCGTCATGGGCGGCGCATCCGCTCCAGCGCCTCGCCGAGGGCGCGGATCTCCTCGCCGTATTTCGCCCAGTCGCCGGCCCGTTGCGCGGCAATCGCCCGGTCGTAGTGGGCACGCGCCTCGGCCGCAAGCGATCCGACCGCGGCGGGGGTCGCGGGCGTGGCGGGCGCCGCTGCCGGCCCCGGTGCGGGCGGGCCGGTCGTCTGCGTTTGTGACGGCGCCGTGACGGGCGGCGCCGCGCCGGCGCCGGCGCGATCGCCGAAGATGCGGGCCAGGCCGGCCTCGAGCGTCTCCTCCATCACGATCTGGTTCTGGTAGGCGACGATGACGCGCGTCAGCTCGGGAATGCGCCCACCGGACGCCTTCAGGTAGAGCGGGCGCACGTAGATGAGCGATTCCTCGACCGGAATCACCATCAGCGTGCCCCAGATCACCTGCGACCCCTGCTGGTTCCACAGCGTGATCTGCGGTGAGATGGTCTGGTCCTGGCTGATGCGGGCCACGACCTGCCGCGGACCGAACACCAGCTTCTGCTTCGGAAACTCGAACACGCGCAGCCGGCCGTAGTGCTCGCCGTCGCTGCGGGCCACCAGCCACGCCGCCAGGTTGTCGCGCCGGCGCGGCGTGTAGGGCAGCATCTGGATGAACTCGGCTTCCTTCTCGCCGGGCAGCCGCATGATCGTGTAATAGGGCTGCATCGGCCGCGCCTCGCCGCCTTCGTCGATGGCCGGCACTTCCCACTGATCCTCACGGTTGTAGAACACCGCCGGCTGCGTCATGTGGTAGGTGGCGTACATCCGCGCCTGCAGCGCGAAGATGTCCTCGGGATAGCGGACGTGCGCGCGGATGGCCGGCGGCATCTGGTCCATCGGGACGAAGAGCCCCGGGAACGCCCGCGCGTAAGCGGCCGCGATCGGATCGCGCGCGTCGGCGAGGTAGGCCGTCGTCGTGCCGTCGTAGGCGTCGATGACGAACTTCACCGAGTTGCGGATGTAGTTGACGCGGTTGTTCACCGGGGCGGAGTAGGGGTAGCGCGACGACGAGGTGTAGGCGTCGTAGATCCAGAACAGCCGGCCCTCGGCGAGCACGAGGTAGGGATCGCGATCGAAGTCGAGGAATGGGGCGATC
>Ga0173480_10000144_pt1 | contig 19391 bp, 16 predicted proteins | sample NitcycUS209509C1_FD_122622 | JGI IMG/M metagenome (GOLD analysis project Ga0173480, IMG submission 122622) | Soil microbial communities from Arlington Agricultural Research Station in Wisconsin, USA - Nitrogen cycling UWRJ-S209-509C-1 (version... | ecosystem: Environmental > Terrestrial > Soil... | reverse complement strand
TCGATGTTCTCGAGCTCTTCCGACCAGTAGGCGCTCGGGCGCAGCGAACCGGCCGCAGCCGGCGGCGCACCGGTGATCTCGATGACCGCATCGCGCACGCGCTCATAGACGCGGAACGCCAGATCGTCGCGGCGGGGATCGCTCAACTGGAGCCTCGCTCAGACGGACGGCCCGCCGCAGCCTCTTTCTCGGCACGCTCGCGGTCGCGCCGCGCCTGGCGGTGCCGTTGCAGCGCCGCCCGACGCTCGGCGACCTGCACCGCCTTGGCCTCGACGCGCGCGCGGATGCGCGCCTTGTCCCTGGCGAGCTTTTCCTGGCGGAAGGCCCGGAATCGGGCGATCGACTCGAGTTCGCGCTCGGAGTGGAGCCAGCGCTCCCACGACTGGTCCTGGCGGCGCGCGATGAGCGCGCCGATGACAAGGTGCGCGAGGCGTTGGGCCCCCAGCGCCTGCAGGGCGCCTACGCGCATCCCCTGCATGCCCTCGACCATGTCGGCGAAGTAGGGCGTGGCCGGCACGTCGAGGCCGCGCGGCCGCACGAACTCGCGGACGAACGGCTTGATCTCCGTGGACGGGTGCGCCAGCGCCTCATCGAGCTGCCGCAGGTGCTCGTCGAAGGTCGTGGCCGACGTCAGCAGGCCGCCGCCCGCGTCGAACAGGTAGCGGAAGTGCACCGTGCCCAGCTGGCTCTCGTGCCACTCGGGCAGCAGGATGGTGTAGACCGGCCGGCCGACGATGCCGGCTTCGATGAACGCGCTCGTGTTCAGCCCGACGACCACGGCGCTGTGGTACAGCGAATCGAAGTAGTCGTCGCGCGACTGCGCGTCCACCGGGTTGTCGCCCCAGAGCACGACGTGACCGAGCGGCGACAGGTCGAGGCCTTCCCACTCACGCCGGCGTGAGGGGTGAGGCCGGATGAGCACGGGCACCTGCGCCAGCCGCGACGAGCCGTGCGCGCGCAGCCGGCGCACCCAGTCGACGACGAAGGGCGCTTCGGGCTGGCTGCCGACAAACGGCGCCGAGCAGACGTACAGGATGTAGGGCTGCGCCTCCGGCAATCCCACTTGGGCGCAGAACGCCGCGCGCTCGCGCGAGGGCCGGCGGTCGAACCATTTGTCGAAGCACTGCGCCCCGGTGACGACGACGCTCGCCGGCTGCACGTCATGGAGCTGCACGGCCTCGCGCTTCTGGGTGTCGTTCCAGACGAACACGCGATCGGGGGCTTCGCGGATGAGCGCCTTGCTCGACAGGTGGTCCCAGCTCCACACACACAGGGCAGTGGGAATACCGAGCGCGCGTGCCGCGCGCAGGTAGTCGATCTGCGCCGATCCGAGGGTGATGAGCGGGGTGATCAGCACCACGTCGGGCCGGTGCGCTTCGAGGTAGGCCCGAATGCCCGGATCGTCCGGCACGCTGCGCTCGAGCCACCGCACGGCCGCCGACATCGGACGCCGCGCCCACCGCACCCAGCGGCGAATGCCGTCGCCGAGCGAGACGAACAGCCCTGGCGTGCGTTCGCGGGACCGGGCCAGGATTTTCGGCGTGTCGTCGAACATCCGGTGCTGATAGCGCAGGTACTCGACGCCGAAGCGCAATCGCGTCGCCGCCCAGCTCCAGTCGTCGTCGGCACGGCTCGCAGCGACACTGCAGGTGATGTTCGGATAGGCCGACACGAGCGGCTCGATGAGCGGGCGCCCCTCGTCTTCCTCCACCGCGAGGTGCACCTGGTGGCCGCGCTCGGCCAGTTCCTGCAGCACCGACTCGAAGTTGCGGAAATAAGTGTAGCGCCAGCCGAGGAAGAGAATCTTCATCGGCTCGCCGAGAACGGGGGGCGTCATGCCGCCGGCAGTCGTCGGCGCGGGCGACGCGCTAGCTGCGGCCATCGCTTCCTTCACCGCCGATCGCCTCGCCGCGCAGCTTGACGCCGGCGTGATAACGCGCGCGGCCTACCAGCCGCACCGGCCCGAGCACGATGGCCCGGGCGGCGCGCCGCAGCACGCGATAGGTCAGGATCGCGCCGCGCCGCACGACACGGAGCAATCGCCCCGCGCCCCAGACCGCCAACCGCGCCGGACGCAGCATCGCCCGCTTGAGCACCAGGCGCGACGTCTTCCCCAGCTTCGCCCGGGTGCGGTACGCCCACCGCTGCAGCGCTACGCGCCAGTCCTGATCGAGTCCGAACCACCGCACCGCAAACGCGAGCGGCCACAGCGCGACCCGCAGCGCCCGGGTGCCTGCGGTCTCGCGACGCGGCGCGGCGCCGTCGCGGGCCAGCCGTTCGAAGGCGTCGGCGAGGCGGGGCGTGGCCGGCACCTCCAGCCCGTGCGGCCGCAGGAAGCGCTCGACGAAGCGGGCGGTCTGGGCGCGCGTGCTCTCCGGCTCGCGCAGCACCTCGCTCAGCTGCGCCACGTGCGCGTCGAGCGTGTTGGCGATTCGCAGGAAGCCGCCGTTTTCGGGGAGGAGGTAGTGGAAGTGCAGCGTGCCCTCCTGCGTGCCCGCGAACTCCGGCGTGAGGAGCGACAGCACCGGCTTGCACAGAATCGCCGCCTCGACCATCGCGCTCGTGTTGATGCCGACGACCGCCGCGCTGAAGAACAACGAGTCGAAGAACGAGTTCCGCGCGGCCTCGGCGGCGGGGGTGAACTTCCCGCGCGGCCAGATCGCCACCGGGCCGAGGCCGCTGAAGTCGGCCGGTCCCCAGGCGTCGGCGTTGAACGGGTGCGGGCGGACGAGCACGGCGGCGTCGCGCAGCGCCGGATCCGCACTCGCCCGCAGCGCCTCGATCCAGCGCCGCACGAAGGGCACCTCGATCTCGGAGCGCGCGATGAAGACCGACGACCCGGTGAAGAGCACGAAGGGCCGCGTGTCCGGCAGCCCGACCATCGCGCAGAACGCCTCGCGCGTCTGGGCCGGCTCCCGATCGAACCAGCGGTCGAACGGCTGTGCGCCGGTGACCGCGACGCGCTCCGCTGGGATGCCGTGAAATTCCACGGCCTCGTCGCGCTGGATGCCGTTCCACACCGTCACCAGATCGGGCACGACCCGCAGGTGCCCCTTGTTGGTGAGATTGTCCCAGCTGGCGATCGCCGCCGCCACCGGCACGCCAATCGCCTGCGCCGCGCGAACCACCTCGACCTGATCGGCGCCGGCGTCGACGAGCGGCGACACGATGACAGCGTCGGGCGCCTGCTGCCGCAGGTAGTCCACCACCCGCGGGCTGACCGGCACCGCGCGCTCGCAGGCCTGCAGCGCGCGGATTGCGCGCGCATGGACGCCGGGCGACAACGACCGGATGCGATTGAGCGGCCGCAGCGCCGGCGGCAGCACCTTGCGGTACATGCGCGCACGCAGCAACGGCGCCGCGGCGAACCGCGGGTGCAGATAGCGGACGAAGTCGATGGTGCCGCGCAGCGCCCGCGCCAGCGGCGTCCACATGTCGATCCGCTTGGCGACGGTGCCGAGCACCTGGATGCGCGGGTCGTCGATGAGATCGAGCCGGGCGTGCTTCCGTTCGCGCAACGCGTTCACCGCGAGCAGCACCTGGTGACCGCGATCGGCCAGGAGCCGCATGGTGGTGTCGAAATAGCGCAGGTACTCGGGCGACGAGATCACGAACAGCAGGCGCCGCGCGGCCGGGGCTGCGACGCCGGCGTCCTTGTCGTCGGTGGCCGCCTTGCGGCGCGGCTTGATGCGCCGGGCGAGCGCCGCGACCGGAGCCAGGACGGCGCGCCGGAGCGGGGCCGACAGCGGTTCCGCCGCGGGCGCCGGCGGCGCCGCGCGGAGCTCCGCCTCGATGGCATCGGCAAACACCCCGGCTGCAGGTACGTCCATGCCGCGCGGACGGATGAACGCCTCGATGAAGGCGCGGCCGGTGAACGCGCCGCGGCCGGCGTGCACCGCGGCGGCGAGCTGGCCGACGTGCTCGTCGAGCGTCGCCGCCAGCCGCAACAGGCCGCCGTTGACATTCTTGAGGTGCTGGAAGTGCAGCGTGCCGTCCTGCTGCCCGGCGAATTCGGCGTCGGCGACGGTGAAGACCGGCCGCCCGACGATCCCCGATTCGATCAGCGCGCTCGTGTTCACGCCCACGACCGCCACGCTGTGGTACATCGAGTCGAAGTACTCGGCGCGCGCGTCGGTATCCACGGGATTGGCGCCGGCCTTCGGCCAGATGCCCAGCGCCTGATCGAACGACGGATCGAAGCCGCGCCACTGCTCGGCGTTCTGCGGATGCGGCCGGATCAGAATCGACGCCTGCCGCAGGTCCGGGTCCGCCGCCCCGCGAATGGCCGCGATCCACCGGCGCACGAAGCCGACCTCGTACGGCGTGATGAACGGCGACGAGCAGAGATACAGCAGCAGCGGGCGATCGGCCGGCACGCCGATCCGGGCGCAGAAGACCTCGCGGGCCGTCGATGGCTGCTGCAGGAACCAGTGGTCGTAGGCTTGCGCGCCGGTGACCGTCACGCGGTCGGGCGGCACGCCGTGCAGCTCGGCGGCCTCCTGACGCTGACTCTCGTTCCAGACGATGACGCGGCCCGGCTGCTCGTGGATCAATCCCTTGGTCGTCAGGTGATCCCAGCTGCCGACGCCGAGCACGGTGCGGATGCCGAGCCGGCGCGCCGCTCGTACGTACTCGACCTGTTGCGAGCCGAAGTACAGGAGCGGCGTCAGCAGCAGCAGATCCGGGCGCCGCTCGCGCAGCACGCCTTCGACCACGCCGCCCGGCGGCATGGCGCGCTCCGCCGCGTGGAAGAGCGCGCGCCACGCGCGCATGGCCGCGCGCGATCCGAAGAGCGGTGACCGCGCGATCCACGAGGCGAACGCCGGCGCCTGACGGGAGGCACGGGCGCGCAGGCTCTGCGCCTCGTCCCAGCGCGGGTCGAGATACCGCCAGGCGTCGAGGCACAGCCGGAGCTGGGTCGCCAGCGGCTGCCAGAACTCGGCCTTGCGCGAGGGCGCGTAGCTCCAGGTGATGCGCTCGGGATGGGCACGCTGCAGGTTGTCGATGGTCCTGGTGCCGCCAACGGTGTCGCGGCGCTCGGCCAGCAGGTGCAGGTCGTGCCCGCGCGCGGCGAGCTCGCGCAGCGCAGGCTCGAAGTTGCGCAGGAACCCGAAGTTGTTGACCGAGAAGAGGAGCCGCATCGATGGATCGACTCTATTCACCCGGCACGAGCCGCGGCCCCGCGAACCAGACGTCCTTCAGCGCCCACAGGTCGTAGACCTGCTTGGTCCCGACGCGGTCGCGCTTGCCGAGGCCTTCGACCGACAGCGCGTTCATGCGATCTCGTCCCCGGTAAGGCCGGGCGGCGCCGGACTCGAGGGCGCGGTGTCGGCGGCTTGCAGCGGGCGCAGCATCAGCAGCTTGTCCGCAGGTATGCCGGACTGTCGAAGGAGCTTCGCAGTGCCAGCGGGGCGTTCGAGCGTCGCGACCACCAGGACGTCGTAGGTCACCTCGACGTGATCGGCGATCGGCCGGACCGGGAAGCCGAGGAACTGCCCGGTCCCCTCCGGCCCGAACACGGCGACGAGATCGAGGCCCATGTCGCGCACGAGGAGAAACACCAGCTCCGCAGCGTCGCCGGTGCCATACATGGCGATTCTCGTCTGGCGAGCCACCGCCACGGCCAGGCTTCGCCGCAGGTGCTGGCGCGCGTCGCGGTAAAAATCGAGGGAGTACTTCATGAACTCGTAGGTCAGACGCGCCTTGCGCGAAACACCACGAGGCGTCAGCGAGTAGACGAGACGGTTGGGCGACACCGTCACGCACTTCACGTAGCCCTTCCGGACGAGCCGCTTGACGTACAGATTGGTGAGGCCGAGCGCGATGCCCAGGCGCGAAGCCAACGTCCGTTGGGTAATCGTGGCCTCCTGCTCGAGCGCCTCGAGGAGCTGCAGGTCGCGACGGGACTCGACGTCCATGAACTGAAAGGGGGGGGACGAAACAGGAACGATTGGAGACGCTACCGCCCCGTCGGTTACACGCGCCCGGCCGTGGTATCGGGCGACACCAGAGGCGCGTTCAACCGATGAACGTATCGTTCACGAATTGAACGTCGTGATCATCAGGCATTCTCGCGACTCTGTCAACCAAGACCCTTAAAAACCGGCCGATTCGTGCCTGCAGGTAGTACTGGGCATCGCCATACCAGCCGGGCACCGCCGCCAGGCGCAGGGCGGCCGCGATCAGCGCCAAGCCCGAGCGACAGGCCCAGCACCGCGCGTCGTGTCATCCCCGGCTCCGCGCCTTGACCGCGGCGCGGGTCTCGCGATCGACTTCGCGGCGCCGGATGGTCTCCCGCTTGTCGTGCAGCTGCTTGCCTTTCACGAGGGCCAGCGCCACCTTCACGCGGCCGCTCTTGAAATACATCTGCAGCGGCACGAGGGTCAGCCCCTTTTCCTTGACCTTGCCGGTGAGCTTCTGGATCTCGTGGTGGTGCAGCAGCAGCTTGCGCTGGCGCCGCTCCTCGTGATGCGCATACCCGGTATGGCTGTACGGGCTGATGTGCACGTTCTGCAGCCACACTTCGCCGTTGTCGAGGCGCGCGAAGCTGTCGCGCAGGTTCACGCGCCCCTCCCGGATGGCCTTCACTTCGGTGCCGAGCAACGCGACACCGGCCTCCCACGTGTCGAGGACGTGGTAGTCGTGAAAGGCCTTGCGGTTGTCGGCGATGAGTTTCTGCGCCTTCTCACGCTCGCTCTTTTCGGTCACGACGCACCCACCCGGCCGCTGCCGTAGCACGGCCAGCCGAGCGGCTCCCAGGTGCTGGCGGGGGTGGCGTCCTTGCGCACGAACAGGCTCACACCGAATCGTCCATCGAATTCGTGCTCGCCCGCCAGCCTGTATTCACGGTCGATGTGGGCGGTGACGAGGGGAAACGACGCCCGGAAGTTTTCCAGCGACCTGCCAGTGTCGAGCAGGATGACGGGCACCGACTGGCGGCGGAGCCGTTCGAGCGTGAGCCGCTGCGCCTCCTCGGTGGTGAAGAACCCCGGCCGCAGGTCGGCGTGCCCCCCGGCAAATGCGCGCCGGGCCAGCGCCAGCACCTGCGGCATGTAGGCCTCGATGAGCACGCGGTCGCCCGGCGTGGTGCACGCGTTGAGATAGAGCGACAGGTTCATCAGGTCGGGCCGGTCCGGACGCCCCAGCCAGTGCGCCAGGTCCCACTCAATCGCCAGCTGCGTGCGGACGTTGGCGGCACGCTCGAACGGCTTGCCCACGCGCTCGACGAGAGCCGACCGATCGAGCCGCCTGTAGAGGTCGTTGGTCAGGGCGATGGCGAACACGCTCAGCACACCCACGCTGGCCAGCGCCGCGGCCGCACGAATCGGCCAGCCCCGGCTCGCCGCCCAGCCCGAGAGCGATGCCGGCGACACGAGCAGCCGTGGAATCGCGAGCAGCAGCCACGCGAAGAGCACGGCAAGCGGCACCGACGGATCGGCCAGTCGCGCCTCGAGCGGGCTGCGCAGGAACCCGGCGTCGAGCACGAGCGCGAGCACGACGACCATCCCGATCTTCGCGCGTGCCCTCGGCCAGTGCGGGCGGAATGCGTCTCGCGAAGCCAGGAGCACGAAGAGCGCGACCAGCGGCAGGGCGATCTCGGCGTAGTAGGTCCACGCCACCCAGTTGTCGCGCACCACGGCCACGACGCCACCGGCGCCGCCGGCCTCGGCTGCGGCGGACACGCCATCCGGGTTGTCGAACAGACCGGGCCAGAGCACCGGAGCCCGATCGCGGTCCCGCTCAGCCCATGCCGACGCCTGCCGGAAGTAGAGATCCACGCCGCCGTTGCGCTGGATGAAGATCAGATACGGCGCGAGCAGCACGACCACGAGCGCCCCGTAGGCGAAGGCATGGCGCAATCGCTCCTTCCAGGGCACGTCGGTCATCAGCAGGAGGAGCACCGCCATCGACAACCCGATGAACACGCCGTGGTCGTGCCGGAACAGGAAGGCGACCATCGTGGCAATGGCGACCCAGAGCACGGACCGGTCGCCGGGCTTGTCCGCAAAGCGCCAGAGCAGCGGCAACGCCACCGCATACGCCAGGAGCTTCGGGTAGTTGTAGAAGCGCGGCCCGAGCAGCAGCTGCAGCGCGGCTCCGGCGATGCCGAGCACAATCGAGCCGGTCGCCCGCTCGCACACCCAGAAGGTCATCGCCGCGGCCAACGCCAGCATCGCCGCCGAGAACTCGACCTCGCTCACCGTGCCCCGGCCCAGCACCTGCTGGACCGCCGCGGCGACGTAGTAGTAGAGCGGCGCCCCGTGGTCCACGAAGTCGCGCACGGGCAGGTCGCCGAAGAGGATCTGCCACCCTCGCACGAGATAGAAGAAGTGATCGTCGGTGAGGCCGGCGAACGAGCCTCCGGGGTCGTTGAAGCGCAGCAGGAACGAGAACACGAAGATTCCCGCCGCCAACGCTGCGACGATGGCGGTGCGCGCATTCGGCGGCACGGTCATGATGCGCGCCGCGCCAGCACGGCCATCTTCACCATCACCGGGCCGAGCGAATCACCGAGCGAGCCGATCGTAAGCCGACCGCATTGGCAAAAGTGACAGCGAAGTGTGTCGCAGGAATTGGCGACGCCGTCGAAGGAATCCGCGATGCCGTCGTAGAAGGAGAGCTTCGAATCAAGCATCCGGGAGCAGTCGGAGTGTACCACGCGGGTTCCGCGCTTCGGCCGCGACCTCTCCGTACGATGGATGTGCTCGAGACCGAGCCGCGCGCGTGGCCATGTCACATCGTCACGCGCTGGGCTCGGCAACCGCGTGGGCGGGCTGCATCAGCCACAGCACCATTCCGAAGATGCTGGCGACCAGGATGTGAACGAAGAGCAGCAGCGAGATGGCGACCGCCATTTCCTTCGGCACGCCCAGCGGCGCGAATAGCCACGCGTGCAACTGCTCGCGCACGCCGAGGCCATTGAGGGCGATGGGCACGTTACTGAGGACGCCCGTCATCGTGACCGCGGTGAAGATCGCCAGCAGCGGCGGGCGCGGTCCGTCGCCGATGTCGATGAACCACGCGTAGACGAGCGTGAGCGCGGCGAAATACACGAGCACCAGCCCGAAGCCATAGGCCATGATGCGGGGCTGGCGCACCAGCAGGGCCATCTCGAGCCGCAAACGTTGCAGCGCTTCGCCGCCTCGGACCGCCGACGGGCCGAACGGCGTGAGCCAGCGCTGCGCTCCTCCCGTGCCGACGAGGATCAGGCCGAGGACACCGCACGATCCTATGGCGACCAGCGTCACGACGAGGCGGAAGGCCGCGAACCGGGCTGACACGGGCGGCATGAACCACGAGGCCGCCGCCGCGAGAACGGCCAGGCTGCCGAGGCCGAGGATGCGATCGACGACCACCGACGCCATGATGGTCCGGTAGCCATGGGCGCGACCGAGGTAATAGACCTTGGTGGCGTCTCCACCCACGGTGCTCGGCAGGAAATTGTTGGCGAAGATGCCGATGAAGTACGAGCGGATGGCAACGCCGACCGGCACGTCGATCCCGGCCGCCGAGAGCAGCAGCCACCAGCGCCACGCATACAGCACCTGGCCACCGATGATCACCGCGAACGACGCGACGTAGTACCAGGCCGGTAAGGTGACGAGCAGGCGGCTGAGTGCGTGGACGTCGAGACCGCGGATCAGCCACGCCAGGAGCGCGATCGACACGGCGGCCTGAGCCACCATCAGCGCGATGCGACGGGTCATGTTGCGCGCATCACCGCGGCGGCGTCCACGTCGGCTCGGCGAACACTGCCCCGGGCTGAATCTCGAGCGTCACGACGCACGATTCTAGAACACTGTGCGGCGCCTGCGGCGCCCCCGTTCCTGCCATATGATGATGACCTTGCCAGGCCCGGCTGCCGCTTCCATCACGACCGCGCCCGCACTCTCGGTGGTCGTGCCGGCCTACAACGAAGAGGCTGGCATTGCCGCGTGCGTGGAGCAGTTGCGCGCCGCGCTCCAGGCCCTCGCCGCCTCGTGGGAGATCGTCGTGGCCGACGACGGGAGCCGGGATCGGACTGCCGACATCGTTCGCGATCTGGTCGCCGCCGACCCGCGCGTGCGCCTGCTCGCCCTGCCCCATCGCGGCAAGGGCGCCACCGTCCGCGACGGACTCCTCGCAGCCGCCGGTGACTGGCGCTACATGGCCGACGCCGACCTGTCCACGCCCGCCGACAACATCGCCCGCTTTCTCCAGGTCACCTGCGATCACCCGGGTGTTTCGATCGTGATCGGATCGCGTGAAGCGCCGGGCGCCGAGCGCCTCGGCGAGCCATGGACACGGCACGTGATCGGTCGTGTATTCAACTGGTTCGTGCGCGCCGTCGCCGTACGAGGCATCCACGACACCCAGTGCGGGTTCAAGCTGTTTCGCGCCGCCGCGGCAACGGCGCTGCTGCCGCGGCTCCAGACCGACGGATTCGCCTTCGACGTCGAGCTGCTCTTCCTTGCGCGCCGCGCCGGCCTCGAGGTTCGCGAAGTGGGCGTGCTCTGGCGCTGCCGCACCGACAGCCGGGTCGCCGTGAGCCGCGGCGCCGCGGCGTTCTGGGAAGTGCTGCGGATTCGCGGGCGCGCGCTGGCCGGCCGCTACGACCGCCCGCCCGCGACGGCATGAGCGGCGGCGAGGGCGAGCGGCTGGGCCCGCTGAGCGCCCGGCAGTGGGCATTCGTGCTCGCGGCCATCACTGCCGTGGCCATCGCCGACGACCTGCTGCGGATTCCCGTGCAGGTGTCCGACGCGCTCGAAGAGATCCTGGCCGCCTACCGCTCACCCTCGGCGCTCGCCTCCTTCTGGCGTGCGACCTTCAACGCCGCCTATCTCCGGCCATTCCGGATCGCGCAGATCAAGCTGCTGTTCGACCTGGCGGACGGTCACTATTGGCTGGCCTACCGCGGATTCCACGCGCTGCTGCTCGTGGTCTTCGTGCTGCTGTTCACGCGGGCGCTCAGGGTGCGCACGGCCACGGATCTCGTCGCGGCCGCATTCGGTCTCGCCGTGCTGACCGGGCTCCACACGTTCCGCACGTTGATTCAGGAGGCGTTCCCGATCAACCACTTCCTCGAGATTGCGGTGCTGGCCCTCGGCACGCTCGTGCTCGCGCAGGGCGCGCGGCGGCTGTGGACCGACGGCGTCGCGGTGCTGCTGTTCGTCGTTGCCGTACTGACGCTCGAGTCGGGTGTGCTGATCTGGGTCGTCGCCGTGTCGGCGTGGACGTTCGGCCTCCGCGGTATCTCGGCGCGGGGCCTGGCGGCGATGACGCTGCTCCTGGGCGGCTACTTCTATCTCCGCTTCGTCACGCTCTCGGTCGGCATGCCGACGCTGGCGGAACGCTCGTCGGGCTACCTGTTCGAGGTACTGGAGCCGGCGCAGCTCCAGGAACGGTTCGGCGATCGGGTCTGGTGGCTCCGCGCCTACAATGTCGGCTCGTCAATCCTGTCGGTGCTCTTCTCCGAGCCGCGCAGCGGACTCTTCGCGATTACCCGCTCGTGGAAGGAGCATCAGGTCATCACCTTTCAAGTGATCGCGGTAGTGAGCTCGGCGATCACGACCGGATTCATCCTGGCGGCCGTCCCGAAGGCGTGGCGCGCGCTCCGGCGCACGCCGGCGGCCGCGGATGGCGACGGCACCGGTGCCCTGGTTGGCATCGCCGGCGCAGTGATCGTGGCCAGCGCGGTGGTGTCGTTCGCGTACACCAAGGACGACATCATGAGCACGGCAGGCGCGTTCTATGCCGTGGCGGCGTACGCGGCCGTGCGAGGCGCCGCGGGGGCGCTGCGAAATCGCGGGCGGGCGACAGCGGCCGGGCTCACGGCCCTGCTCTTCATCGCCTCCGCCACCTGGATGTCGCGGAGCCTCGGCATTCACCACGTCGCCAGCGCGGCTGCCTTCAAGACGCGGAACGACTGGGGCCTGCAGCCGGGCCAATGGGCGCGCGAGGGCCGTTGGCCCAGCCGCGCCGACGAGCGGCGCCTGCTCGAGCGATTGCGGGCGGAAGCGCTGGCCATGCCGGCGCCGAACCCGAAGTTCGACTGGCCCTGGGCCGACCGGGTATGGGGCGACTGATGCGGCGCTGGCCCTTCTTCGTCGCTGGTGCGCCGCTGGCGGTGCTGATGCTGGCGCGCACCCTGTTGATCGCGCTCAGCCTGGCCGGCCGGCCGCTCTTCTGGGCCATCGAGCCGCTGACCCTCGCCGAAGCCGCCGCGTTGCGCGACGGCGGCGAGGTGGCGCGACTGCTTGCCGACGGCGCCGACCCCAATGCGCGCTACCCGGTCCGCCGGGGAGTGGTGCGGGGCCGAACCGAGGCGACGCCGCTCGAGGCGGCGCGCGCCGCCCGGCGGCCCGAGATCGTTCAGCTCCTGCTCGAATCCGGCGCCCGCGCGAACTGACAGGGGCTGCGATGTACGATGCACGCGTATGAGCGCCATGATCGCGTTCAATCGCCCCTACCTGACCGGCCGCGAGTTCGACTACGTCCGTGAAGCGGTCGCCACCGGTCAGCTCGCCGGCAACGGCCAGTTCACCCGGCGCTGCCAGGCCTGGCTGCAGGAGACGCTCGGAGCTCCGAGAGTGCTCCTCACCCACTCGTGCACCGCGGCACTCGAGATGTGTGCGTTGCTGCTCGACCTGCAGCCGGGCGATGAAGTGATCATGCCGTCCTTCACGTTCGTGTCGACGGCCAATGCCTTCGTGCTGCGAGGGGCGACGCCGGTGTTCGTCGACATCCGGGCCGACACCCTCAACATCGACGAGACGCTGATCGAACGGGCGATGACCCCGCGGACCCGCGCCGTCGTCGTCGTCCACTACGCCGGCGTCGCCTGCGACATGACGCCGATCGTGTCGGTGGCCCGGCGCCGCGGCCTCGTCGTGATCGAAGACGCGGCCCAGGGATTGCTCGCGTCGTACCAGGGGCGCCCGCTCGGGTCGCTGGGCGACCTGGCCGCCTTCAGCTTCCACGAAACCAAGAACATTCAGTGCGGCGAGGGCGGTGCGCTGGTGATGAACGACGCGCGCTGGGCGGAGCGGGCGGAAATCCTCTGGGAAAAGGGCACCGATCGCTCGAGGTTCACCCGCGGGCAGGTGGACAAGTACACCTGGGTGGACCTCGGCTCGTCGTTCCTGCCCGGCGAGATCACGGCGGCGTTCTTGTGGGCACAGCTCGAGGCGGCTCGCGACATCACCGCCGCGCGCCACACCCTGTGGCGGTCGTACGCGCAGGCCTGTCGCGAGCTGGACGGCGCCGGGCTCGAGCTGCCGGCGATCCCGCCGGACTGCGTGCACAACGCCCACCTGTTCCGGGTCTTGCTGCCGCGCCACGTGCAGCGGGGCGACGTCATCGCCGATCTCAACCGCCGCGGCGTGAATGCGGTCTTCCACTACGTCCCGCTCCATTCGGCGCCGGCCGGCCTGCGCTTCGGCCGCACCGCCGGGCCGATGACCGTCACCGACGACTGCAGCGCGCGCCTCGTACGGCTGCCGCTCTGGATCGGCATGGGCGACGACACACCGCAGGCGGTTGTCGGCGAGCTCACCGCCTCGCTCTCGTCGCGCGTCTAGTGGCCTCGCCCCGGTTCCGGGGTACGATTCGCCATGGCCCTCGCGCTGGCGCTCGCGCAGCTCAATCCCACTGTAGGCGACGTGGCGGGCAACACCGCGCGCGTTCGCGAAGTACGTGACCGGGCGGGGCGCGATGGCGTCGATCTCGTCCTCTTTTCCGAGCTGCTCCTCGTCGGCTACCCGCCGGAAGATCTGGTGCTACGCCCCGCGCTCGTCAGCGCGGCAGCCGCGGCGCTGCGCGAGCTGCAGCACGAGAGCGCTGCCGGCGGGCCTGGCCTCGTCGTCACCTTGCCGTGGTGTCAGGACGGGCGGCTGTACAACGCCGCAGCGCTGGTGGCCGACGGTCAGATCTCGCTGCGCTTCAAACACGAGCTGCCGAACTACGGCGTCTTCGACGAGAAGCGCGTCTTCGCGCCCGGGCCGCTCTCGGAGCCGGTCGACTTCCGCGGTCTGCGGCTCGGCCTCCCGATCTGCGAGGACGTCTGGTTCGCCGAGACGGCCGCGCACCTCGCCGCGCAGGGCGCCGAGCTGCTGCTCGTGCCGAACGGCTCGCCGTTCGAGGTCGAGAAGTCGCAGCAGCGGCTGCACCTGGTCCAAGCGCGCGTGCGCGAGACCGGGCGCGCGCTCGTCTACGTCAACCAGGTCGGCGGCCAGGACGAGCTCGTGTTCGACGGCGGGTCGTTCGCCGTCAATCCGGACGGCGCGCTCGCCTGCCATCTGCCGTCGTGGGTCGAAACCGTCGTGACGACCCATTGGGATCGCGGCAGCGGACGCCTCGCCTGCCAGGGACCGGCAACCGCGTGGCACCAAGAGCCGCGCCTCGAGGCCGTCTACAACGCGATGGTGCTGGGACTGCGCGACTACGTGCGCAAGAACCGGTTTCCCGGAGTCGTGCTCGGCATGTCGGGCGGCATCGACTCCGCGCTCACCGCCGCGGTGGCGGTGGACGCCCTTGGCCCGGGCCGCGTCAAGGGCGTGCGCCTCCCCTCGCGGTTCACCTCTGCGCCGAGCCTCGACGATGCCGACGAATCGGCACGGCTGCTGGGCATGGCGCTGCAGACGCTGCCGATCGAGACGACCGTGGCCGCCGCCGAGGGCACGCTCGCGGCGGCCTTCGCCGGCACCGCGCGCGACGTCGCGGAGGAGAACCTCCAGGCACGCATCCGCGGCCTGCTGCTGATGGCGCTCTCCAACAAGTTCGCGGATCTGCTCGTCACGACCGGCAACAAGTCGGAGATGTCGGTCGGCTACGCAACGCTCTACGGCGACATGTGCGGCGGCTACTCGGTGCTCAAGGACATCTACAAGACCGAGGTCTACGCGCTGTCGGCGTGGCGCAACGCACACCGCCCGGAGGGCGCTCTGGGGCCTGCGGGACTCGTGATTCCGGAATCCTCGATCACCAAGGCGCCGACCGCGGAACTGCGCCCCAACCAGACCGACCAGGATTCGCTGCCGCCCTACGACGAGCTGGACGCCATCCTCCATGCGCTCGTCGAGGACGAACGCAGCGTGCCGGAGATCGTCGCGTCGGGATTCGCGCGCGCGACCGTCGTCCGCGTGCAGCGGCTGCTCTATTCGGCGGAGTACAAGCGCCGCCAGGCGCCGCCCGGCGTGAAGATCACCCGGAAGGGATTCGGGCGCGACCGGCGCTACCCGATCACGAACGCCTTCCGGGAGGACTAGTCCTGTCCTCGCGCCGGTTACGAAGGCCTCGGCGTGCGTGCCATCCGGCGCTCGCGCCAGGCCAGGACCGACCGCGGCGGCGCCACTTCGTAGCCGAGCAGCCGCGCCAGCTCCGGATCCCCGGCATGGCGGCCGTCGAGCGCGTCGGGCAGCGACACCTGCTGCGCGATGATCGGAACCGAGAAGACCTGGTTCACCGCGCGCCGGGGCCGGTCCGAGACGTTGGCCCCGGCCCGATGGAACAGCATCGAGTCGAAGACGATGAAGGAGCCCGGCTCCGCGGTGACCGGCGTATCGAGCTGGGCGGCGACTTCCGGCGAGGGAAACGCTTCCATCCGGTGCGACGCCGGGATCACGGTGGTGGCGCCGGTCTCCACCCGGAACGGATCGATGCAGAAGAGCGCGCTCACCGCCAGCGGCCGGCTGGAGACGAAATGCTGGTACGGCAGATCCCGGTGATACGACAGCTGCGTGTGACCCTGCTTCGGGGGATTGATCACGCCGTTCTGCTGCATCAGCACGATGTAGCTGCCGAGCAGTTCGCGCGCCAGTGCCAGCAGCGGCGCGTGGCGGGCCAGCACGAGGAACGCATCGTCGTAGACGAGCGGGCAGCGCGCCGTGAGCGTGTCGCCGATGGCCGCCATCCGCTCCGGACCGCCGAACTCCTCGACCTGGCGGGCCATCACCTGATCGAGACGGCGGCTGAAGTCGGCGATGTCGGCGGAGGGGAATTCGCCGGGCAGGACGGCGTAGCCCACGAGGCGGATGCGATCGGCCAGCTGCCTGGCCACCGTGTCGGCGGCGGCCTGCTCCACGATGCCGTACCCCGGCGCGCTGCCGCCGGTCACGCTACCAGCCACCGTCACCCCCAGGAAGCAGATCGTACCACGTCACCACGGCGGTGAACCGCGCGCGCAGGCGGTCCGCGAGCCGCGCCTGGTCGAGCGGGCGCACTCCGACGAGCACGGTCTCGGCCGATCCGACGGTGTCGAGACCGACGACCGGCAGATCGCCGAACCGCCCCGACGCCGGACCATCGATGGTGCACGCGCGCACCAGGTCCCAGGTGCGCGGGGCGTAGCCGCGCAGGAGCCCGGCGGCTTCGCCCGCGCCGAAACACACGGCCGGGGCCGCCATGCGCTCGAGCAGACGGTGGTCGAGGTCACGCCACGCGGCGAGATACTCCGCGCGCCCGCCGGCGTCGACCGCAACGAAAGCCGCCGGCACGGCATCCGTCGCGGCCGCGCGCGCGACCACCATCTGAAAGGCGCCGAGCGCCTGGGGAGCCCGCTGCGTGCGCACGACGTCGAGCCCGGCGCGGGCGCAGAGAATCGACAGATGTTCCGGCGCGAACGAGTAGACGTGATCGGCAAACAGCAGTTCGAGGCCGGGGCGCCCGCCGTCGGGGCAGATGAGCACTAGCGTGCCGCCGGATCCGAGCGCACGCCGCAGCGCGCGCAGGAACGACAGCGGATCGTGCGTGTGCTCGATGACGTTGACCGAGACCACGAGGTCGGACACCGCGTCGGCCGGTAGATCGGCGGCCGTCCCCTGCCACAGCCGGAGGCCGGGCTGCGCTCCCTGCGCCACGCTGTCGGCGGAGGGATCGCAGCCGAGGAAGCGTGCGCGAGGCCACCGGGAGGCCAGCGCCAGCAGCAGCGAGCCGTTGCCGCACCCGACGTCGAGCACTTGCGCGGGCGACGCATCCACCGCGCCGGCGATCCAGTCGGCGTAGTGCTGCTGCCGCGCGCGCTCGCGCGGATCGCCGGGCGGATGCGCGTAGAGGCCGTAGCCGGACAGGTAAAGGTCTTGACCGGCGCCGCGGCCGGCCCAGCGGCGAACCAGGCCGCACGTTTCGCACGCGCGGCGGGCGAGCGGTTCCTTCACGACACGCCAGTCGCTGGCCATCGACTGCGGTCCGGGATCGGGCATCGGCGACCACTGCGAGGCGCCGCAGAGAAGGCACGGCTCGCGTCCGGCGCTCACGGCCAAGGCTCCGCGACCGCATGGTAGACTCGCGGGAATCCCGCCGAATGCGCCAGAAACGCGTCGCGATCGTGCAGTCGAGCTACATTCCCTGGAAAGGCTATTTCGATCTGATCCGGGCCGCGGACGAGTTTATCCTGCTCGACGACGTGCAGTTCACGAAGCGCGACTGGCGCAGCCGCAACCGCATCAAGACCAAGGACGGCCTGCACTGGCTGACGATCCCCGTGCACACGAAGGGCCGCTACCTCCAGACCATCGCCGACACCACCGTGTCGGATCCCGAATGGGCCTCGCGCCATTGGCAGACGATTCGTACCGCCTATGCGCGGGCGCCGTACTTCGACGCGTATGCGGGCCCGATTGCCGCCCTCTACCAGGCACCGCTGCCGAATCGATTGAGCGAGATCAATCACGCGTTCATCACGGCGATCGGTCGCGCCCTGGAGGTGACGACGCCCATCACATGGTCGTCAGAGTATCACCCGGTCGAGGGGCGCAACGAGCGGCTCGTCGACCTCTGCGTCAAAGCCGGCGCAACCGAGTATCTGTCCGGGCCGGCGGCCGCCGGCTACGTCGATCATGAGGCATTTGCCGCGGCCGGTGTCTCGGTGACGTTCGCCGACTACTCCGGGTACCCCGAGTACGAACAGCCGCACCCGCCCTTCGAATCCGCGGTCTCGGCGCTCGACCTGCTCTTCTGCACCGGACCCCACGCACGCGACTACATGAAGGACGTCTGCCCGAAGCGCACCTTCGCATGAACGAGCCGCTGGCGCTGTCGATCGTCACGTCGATGTACGCCTCGGCGCGCTTCCTGCCGGATTTCCACGCGCGATGCACCGCCGCCGCCCGGACGCTGACCGAGGCCTACGAGATCGTGCTGGTCAACGACGGTTCGCCCGACGACTCGCTGCGCGTCGCGCTCGATCTGCACGCACGCGACCCGCATGTGCGGATCATCGATCTCTCGCGCAACTTCGGCCACCACAAGGCGCTCATGACCGGGCTGTCGCAGGCCCGCGGCGCGCTGGTCTTCCTGATCGACTGCGATCTCGAGGAGGAGCCGGAATGGCTGGACCGCTTCCGGGAGGAGATGACGGCGACGGGCGCCGACGTCGTCTATGGGGTTCAGAACGAACGCAAAGGCCGGTGGCTCGAGCGCGCGGCCGGCCGTCTGTTCTTCAGCGTCTTCAACCGGCTGTTGACGCACCCGATCCCGGCCAATGTCGTGACCGCCCGACTCATGACCGGACGATACGTCAAGGCCCTGGTGAGCCACCAGGAACGCGAGCTCTGCCTCGCGGGCCTGTGGGCGATCACCGGGTTCGACCAGCGGGCAGTCACCGTGCGCAAGGGGAGCCGCGGCGGCTCGACCTACACGACCCGCAAGCGACTGTCGGTGTTCGCCAACGCGATCACGTCCTTCAGCAACCGGCCGCTGGTGTACATCTTCCAGATCGGCATGGCCGTCATGGCCCTGTCGGTGCTGGCGGGGGTCGTGCTGCTCTACAAGAGCCTGTCGGGCGAAATCGGTGTACCGGGTTGGGCGTCGATCATGGTCTCGATCTGGTTTCTCGGCGGCCTCATCATCTTCTGCGTCGGCGTCATCGGCATGTACCTGGCGAAGGTCTTCACCGAGATCAAACAGCGGCCGTACACGATCGTGCGCGCCGAATATCGGCACGAGCAGGATCGGGCGTCATGAGCGTCGATCCCGTCCACGCGACGCTGCGGGCCCAGGCCCGCGACTACTACGAACGCCGCCTGCGCGCGCACGGCGCCACGCCGGCCGGCATGGACTGGAATTCGCTCGGGTCGCAGGAGCTGCGCTTCCAGCAGCTCGCGCGGCTGTGGGAAGCCGAGCCCAGCGCCGGCGTGGTGGATTACGGGTGCGGCTACGGCGCGCTCGGCAGCTACCTCCGGGCCCGCGGCCACGAGGGTCCGTACGTCGGCTTCGACGTGAGTCCCGAGATGATCGACGCCGCGCGGACTCATCTGAGCAGCCTCACATCCTGCCAGGTTACGGCGGCACGCCACGAGCTCACGCCCTTGGACTACGCGGTGGCCAGCGGCGTGCTCAACGTCAAACAGGGGGCCGGCGAGCCGGAGTGGGCCGCCTACGCGCGGGACACGATCGCGGACCTCGCGGCGCTCGGC
>Ga0173480_10000142_pt1 | contig 19573 bp, 18 predicted proteins | sample NitcycUS209509C1_FD_122622 | JGI IMG/M metagenome (GOLD analysis project Ga0173480, IMG submission 122622) | Soil microbial communities from Arlington Agricultural Research Station in Wisconsin, USA - Nitrogen cycling UWRJ-S209-509C-1 (version... | ecosystem: Environmental > Terrestrial > Soil... | reverse complement strand
GGAGTTACGCGCGGCCGGCGAACTCGCGGGTCTCCGTGTGCACCTTCACCTTCTCGCCTTCCTTGATGAAGAGCGGCACGCGGATCTCGAGGCCGGTCTCGAGCGTGGCCGCCTTGGTGACCGCGCCGCTCGCGGTGTCGCCGCGCACGGCCGGCTCCGTGGAGGCAACGGCGAGCTCGATAATCGTGGGCAGCTGGATGCCGAACGGCCGCCCTTCCAGCTTGTTCACCTGCACCACAAGGTTGTCGGTGAGGAACTCTCGATCGTCGCCCACCAGATCGGAGTTCAGCGTCAGCGTCTCGTAATTCTCCTGGTCCATGAAGTGGAAGCCTTCGGAGTCGGCGTAGAGGAAGGACGCTTCGGCGGTGGAGAGATCCGGTTCAGGGAACTTCTCGCCCGCCTTGAAGGTCTTGTCGAAGACCGCACGCGTGAGCAGGTTGCGCATCTTGATGCGCACCAGGGTCTGCCCGCCCCGCGCGGTCGGCTTCGAGACCTCCACGTCGAGGCAATGGTACGGCGCCCCTTCGAACTCGAAGTACATCTTCCGCTTGATGTCGATTGCCTCGATCAGCGACGCCATGTGGCCTCTTGATGGTCTGGTGGGTCAGGTAGGTCTGGTGAGCCAGGTGGGTAACTACCAGACCGTTATTTCTTGTCCGAGAAAATGTGAGCGAGGTCCTTCTCGTTCTCGCAGACGTTCTCGATGATCTCGGTGTCGGGCAGCAGGATGAACGGCACCGTCACGGTCCACGGCTTCGTGTACGCCTTCGGATCGTCGAACGTGAAATCGATCTCGAGGTGCCCGTAGTCGAGACGCCGGAACCGCTCCGTCACCTTCATCGCCTCGCTGCGCGGGTGGCCGCCGTCGTCGAGCCAGCTCTTGTCGTTGAACCCGAGCGACTCGACGACGAATGTATCGCCGTCCCACTTGCCGAGCGAATAGCCGAACCAGGTCGGGGCGCGCTCCTCGGGATAGTCGCGGCCGTCGGTGAAGATCTGCCGGTACTGGGTGAAGTTCTCGAACAGGATGATCGTGAGATCGGCCGACTGCACGACCTTCCACGGGTAGTTCGGCACCAGCATCGCGTCGGGGATCGTTTTCGGCAGGCAGCGGCCCGACGGGCGGTCGCGACCCTGATTGTCCTGCCGCTCCTTGAAGAGCGCGGCGGCCCAAGGCTGAAAGGGCGGCTCGATGCCGGCGCGGCGCGAAATGTTCGTGAGGAAGCGCCCGTCGACCGCGTTCCACAGGCCGTTGAGATCGACGCGTCCGCTGGGTAGCCGCGGCGTGGGCGCCGTCATGTTCGGCTTTCCGTCCGGCAACCGCGGCGTCTTTGGATCGAGGCGCTTCAGATACTGCGACGTGGCCGGCACTGCGACGCAGAGCGCGGCCAAGGCCACGACCGCCACCCGCCAGCGCGAATCCAGCGCAATTCTGCCCAACAACCTCATCACTAGTCCTCCTCGCCGGTCCGCCACACGGGCGTTGTGGCCACGCAAAGGCCGCCCGCTACTCTACTACCCACTACCCGCGAGGAAGCCGAAGAGTCAGCGCCCAACCAGCGGACAGGCAGGCTAGGCTAGGTTTTTCCCTGCTTTCGTGGCATTATCGCCTGTTCCCGGCTACGAGTTGGCCGTGCGGGCAAGTGATCGAACAGAGTCGGAGCGGTGATGAAGTCCTGTGTGGTGTGTGCGGCGGCGTTGTTGTGTAGTGTCTCCCTGTCCTTCCCGGCCCAAGCCGGCGGCTTGAATCCTTCCTCTGAAACCGCCGCCACCGTGCAGCAGCAGCTGCTGGTGGTTCCCGAACATGCGGTCCTCCTCCTCCTTGGCGTCGCCCTGTCGTTGCTGGCGGTCACGGTCCGTACTCGGCGGCGCACCTAGCAGCTAGCCGCCTCACGGCTTCGGCGCCGGTTCTTCGTGCACGCGAGTGCAGTAACGAGCGCGACCGCTCAAGCCGGTCCTGTCGGGTGCCGATTCTCCGCGCGGCGGCGATCGGCAGTTCGCTGGCGCCACCCCTGGATGACGCAGCAGAAGACGCCGACCCTCCTCGTCGTGGACGACGAAGACTCCAACCGCGAGTTGCTCGCCCGGCTGTTCGAAAGCCGCGGGTTCCGCGTGGACACGGTGCCGTCAGGCGCGCAGGCCCTGGACTGGATCGATTCGGCGCGTCCCGACCTCGTGCTCCTCGACATGAACATGCCGGGCATGACCGGCTTCGACGTGTTGACGCAGATTCGCGCCACGCACACGCCGGGCGCCCTGCCCGTGGTGATGGTGACTGGCGTCGGCGAGAGCCAGAACCTCGTGGAAGCACTGGAGCTCGGCGCCAACGACTACGTCACCAAACCGATCGACTTTCCGGTGGCGCTGGCCCGCATCCGCACGCAGCTGGCACGCCAGCGCGCCGAGCGGGCGCTCAAGGAAAGCGAAGAGCGCTACGCGCTGGCGGTTCGCGGCGCCAACGACGGCATCTGGGACTGGCGGTTCGACACCAACGAGGGCTATTTCTCGCCGCGCTGGCGGTCGGTGCTCGGCTACGACGAACAGGCGCTGCTCACGTCGCTCGACCCGTGGTACGACCGGGTGCACCCCAACGATCTCGGCCCGCTCAAGGCGGCGCTGCACGAGCACCTGATCGGATCGACCACCCACTTCGAATACGAGCACCGCGTCCAGAGCAGCCCCGATTCCTACCGCTGGGTGCTGGCCCGGGCGGTGGCCGTGCGCAACGCCGCCGGGCACGCCACCCGCGTGGCCGGGTCGCTCACCGACATCACCGAAGGCAAGGTGGCCGACGCCCTGACCGGGCTCCCCAACCGCGTCCTGCTGATGGATCGCCTGGGCCGCCTGCTCGAGCATGCGAAGCGGCATCCCGACTTCCAGGTGACCGTGATGTTCCTGGATCTCGATCGCTTCAAGGTGATCAACGACAGCCTCGGCCACCACGCCGGCGATGAATTGCTGGTCGAGGCCTCGCGGCGGCTCGACGGCTGCCTGCGCAGCACCGACACGGTGGCGCGCATCGGGGCCACGCCGCGCGAGCAGTTGATGACCGGCTCCACGCTGGGCCGCATGGGCGGCGACGAGTTCGTCGTCGTGCTCGGCGGACTGCGCCAGGTCGACGGCACTGCGAAAGTGGCCGACCGTCTCCACGGCGCCTTCGCGCAGGGCTTCCGCGTGAAGGGGCACGAGGTGTTCGTGTCGATCAGCATCGGCATCGCGAGCAACAGCGATCCGGCGTCCACGCCCGACGATCTGCTGCGCGACGCCGACACGGCGATGTATCGCGCCAAGGCCGCCGGACCATCGCGCACCGAGCGCTACAGCCCCGACATGCGCACCGAGGCGCGGGCCCGGCTGCAGACCGATACCGACTTGCGGCACGCGTTGGCGCGCAACGAATTCGAGCTCTGGTACCAGCCGATCGTGTCGCTCGAAACGGGCAGAGTGGACACGGTGGAGGCGCTGCTGCGCTGGCGCCACTCCACGCGGGGCTTCGTTTCCACGCAGGACTTCATCACCACAGCCGAGAACACCGGCCTCATCGTGCCGGTGGGCTACTGGGTCCTCGAGCGCGCCTGCGCCGACGTGCACCGCTGGGAAGTGGCCGATCCACGCTCGTCCGAGGTGTTCGTCGGCGTCAACCTGTCGGCCAAGCAGCTGGTGGTGCCCGACCTGGTGGCGCGCATCGAAGAGATCGTCGCGCACGCGGGCGTCAGTCCCAGCCGCATCGAGTTCGAGCTCACCGAAAGCAGCGTGATGATCGATCCCGAGCTGGCGCTGCGGCAGCTCGAGGCCCTGAAGCGCAAGGGCTTCCGCCTGAGCATCGACGACTTCGGCACCGGGCACTCGTCACTCAGCTACGTGCACCGCTTTCCGGTGGACCGCATCAAGGTGGACCGTTCGTTCCTGCTGCGCGCCCGCACCGAACACGAGACCGACGTGGTGATGCGCGCGATCATCGACCTCGGGACGCAGCTGGGGCTCGAGGTCGTGGCCGAAGGCGTCGAGACCGACGTGGAGCTCGCCAAGCTCCAGGCCATCGGCTGCAAGCTGGGGCAGGGTTATCTGTTCGCGCCGCCGCGGTCGAGCGAGAGCGTGCCGCCGCTCTTCCGTGGACCGGTGCAGGCCACGTTTCGCGAACTGCTCAAGCCAGCGCCAAGAGCCTGAAGGCTCAGGGCTCAGGGCTCAAGCAAGAACGCCGGAGATCCCTACCCGCCTCGCCCGCCCTACCCGCCTTACCCGCCCTAGTCCCACAGCCACGCCGCGCCGCGGACACCGCTCGAATCGCCGTGCGCGGCCTTCACGAGGCGCGTCGTCACCACATCGGAGAACACGTACGGCGCCCACAGCCGCGGCACGTTCGCATACAGCCGATCGACGTTCGAGATGCCGCCGCCGAGCACGATCACGTCGGGATCGAGCACGTTGACGACAGCCGCCAACCCGCGAGCCATGCGATCTTCGTAACGCCGGAGGCATCGCTCGGCAGCCGCGTCGCCCGCCGCGGCGCGACCGACGATCTCCGGCGCGTCGGCCTGCTGCCCGCCGTCGAGAAAGTAGTCACGCGCGAGAGCGGGGCCGGACAGGAACGTCTCGATACACCCGGTGCGCCCGCAGTAGCAGGGCGGCCCCGGCCACTCGCCGTCCGGTGCCAGGCGGGGCCAGGGCAGCGGGTTGTGGCCCCACTCGCCGGCGATGGCGTTCGCGCCCGACAGCACCCGACGGTCCACGACCACGCCGCCACCCGTGCCGGTGCCGACGATCACGCCGAACACGCCGCGCGCGCCGGCAGCCGCACCGTCGACCGCTTCGGACAGCGCGAAGCAGTTGGCGTCGTTGGCGCAGCGCACCTCGCGCCCGAGCCGTGCCGCCAGGTCGGCGGAGAAGGGGTGACCGATGAGCCAGATGGAGTTGGCGTTCTTGACCAGACCGGTCGCCGGCGAGATCACGCCAGGCATCCCGACCCCGACGCTGGCGCGGGCGCCGGCCTCCCGCTCGAGCCACTCGGCGAGCGACGCCACCGCCTCGATCGTCGCCCCATAATCGCCTCGAGGGGTGGGGATTCGGCGTTCGGCCAGCGCGGATCCGCCCGGATCCAGCGCAATTCCCGCGATCTTGGTCCCCCCAAGGTCGAGTCCCACCCGGATCCGCTGCGTCATCGTCTCACTCGAAGGGGGTAAGCGCCCTGCCCGGCCGTTCGTATTTAGATCAGAACACCAGAGGCCCTGGGACACCCAATCCGGCTACTGGCTTCGCCGGATTATCTCCGTTATCCTATTGAGTCCACAGGTGTTTTGGGGCAAATCCGGGGCTGGGCCTGGGCGAGCGGGGATCTTCCATCACCAGGCCGGGGAAACCGGGGCGGGAGCCGATTCATGTTGAGGCGATCATTGATCGCGGGCGTCATCGCGATCGCGTGCGGAGTAATCTCCACGCACGCACAGCAAGCGAGCCGGCCGGCCCAGGCGCCGGCAACCCAGGGGGCAGCTGCCGGGACGACACCGGCGAGACGGACGCCCGCGCCGCCAGCTCGAGTGGCAGCTGCTGCCGCTCCCGTCGTGGCCACGATTTCCGACGCCGAGCAGAAGGCGTTCATGAACCAGTACTGCGTGGCCTGCCACAGCGAGCGGGCCAAGGCCGCTGGCATGGACTCGGCGCGCAAGCTGGCGGTAGACGGGCTCGACCCGGCCAACCTCGCACACGACGCCAAGACGTGGGAGCTCATCGTCCGCAAGCTGCGCGCGGGCATGATGCCGCCGGCGGGAATGAAGCGTCCCGAGCCCGCCGCGTTCAGCGCCATGATCGGCTCGTTCGAGCAGGAGCTCGACGCGGCCGCGGTGCCCTTCACGCCGGCGCCGGGTCTGCACCGCTTGAACCGCACCGAATACGCCAACGTGGTGCGCGACCTGCTCGATCTCGACCTCGACGCCAGCAAGTACCTGCCGAGCGACGATTCGACGTCGGGCTTCGACAACATTGCCGGTGCGCTCGGCCTGTCGTCCACGCTGGTCGAGGCGTACGTCGCGGCGGCGCAGAAGATCAGCCGCCTGGCGCTCGGTTATCCTGAGCCGCCCACCCTGGCGGTGTACCGCACCCGCGAGGACACGTCGCAGGACTACCACCTGGAAGGGATGCCGTTCGGGACCCGCGGCGGCCTCGTCGTCCCCCACCTCTTTCCGTCCGACGGCGAGTATCAGCTCACGGTGACGCCGATTTTCGGCGACAACATGTCGCCGACCGGGTTCGGCTCGGTGCCGTGCGAGCGAATCGAGATGCTGCTCGACGGCGAGCGGCTGTCGCTCGTGGACTGGGTGGGTGGCGGCCGTCAGTCGGCGGCCAACTGCGGGCCGGGCCGTCAGGCGCAGCGTGCCACCGGGTTCGGCGGCCAGGCCGGGCCCGACGCGTTCTTCGGCGGCCGCGGCGGCGCACCGATGCGCGTGCGCTTCAAGACCACCGCCGGCACGCACGACGTCGGTGCCACGTTCCTGGCCACCAACCTGGCGCCGCTGCTCGACCTCGACAAGCACTTCATGCGCGACACGCTGCAGACGGGCCCGACGCCCGGCTACACGTTCTTCCCGCACATCGGCACGATCCGCATCGAGGGCCCGTTCCAGGCGGTGCAGGCCGCCGACTCGCCGAGCCGGCGCAAGATCTTCGTCTGCACGCCGAAGACCGCGGCCGAAGAGACCGCCTGCGCGCGCCGCATCGTGAGCCGTCTGGCCTCGTCCGCCTACCGCCGGCCCGCGGCCGCCGCCGACGTGGACGGCCTGATGGAGTTCTACGCCTTCGGGCGGAGAGAGAAGAACTTCGACGCCGGCGTCGAGATGGTGCTGGCGCGGCTGCTCGCGTCGCCGCAGTTCCTCTACCGCATCGAGGAAGAACCGGTTAGCGTGAGAGCCGGCCAGGCGTATCGCATCAGCGACATCGACCTCGCCTCGCGCCTCTCGTTCTTCCTCTGGAGCACGGCCCCCGACGAGGAATTGCTGCGCGTGGCGGCGCAGGGCCGCCTGCGCACGCCCGCGGTGCTGGAGCAGCAGGTGCGCCGGATGCTCAAGAGCCCGAAGGCGGAGTCGATGGCCGAGAACTTCGCCGGCCAGTGGCTCAACCTGCGCGGGCTCGACGCCACCTCGCCGCTGCCGCTCATCTATCCGGACTTCGACGACCCGCTCCGCCAGTCGATGCGCCGCGAGGTGGAGCTGCTGTTCGACACCATCGTGCGTGAGGACCGCAGCATCGTCGACCTGCTGACGGCTGACTACACCTTCGTCAACGAGCGTCTCGCCAAGCACTACGGCATCCCCAACATCACCGGCAGCCAGTTCCGCCGCGTGACGCTCGGCCAGGATCTGGACGTGCGCAAGGGGCTGCTCGGCAAGGGCGCCTTCCTCGCCACCACCGCCAAGCCGGAGCGCACGTCGCCGGTGACGCGGGGCAAATGGATCATGGGAAGCGTGCTCGGCATGAGCCCGCCAAACCCGCCGCCCGACGTGCCGCCGCTGCCGCCGCGTCCGGCCGACCCGAACGCGAAAGAGCCCACCATGCGCAAGAAGATGGAGGACCACCGCGTGCGCTCCGACTGCACGCAGTGCCACCGGCTCATGGACCCGATCGGCTTCGCGCTCGAGAACTTCGACGGCATCGGGCTGTGGCGCAGCCACGACGAGGGGCAGCCGGTCGATCCCAAGGCGACCGTCTTCGACAACTCGCCGGTGACGGGACCGACGAGCCTGCGCGAATGGCTCGTCAAGAGCTACTCGCACCTGTTCGTCGAGGTGGCGGCCGAAAAGCTGCTCGTCTACGGCCTGGGCCGCGGCCTCGAACACCAGGACATGCCGCTCGTGCGCGCGATCGCGCGCGACGCCGCGGCCAACGGCGACCGCTTTTCCGCGCTCGTGCTGGGCGTGGTGAAGAGCCGGCCGTTTCAGATGAACACCAAGACCGGGCCGGCGCCCGCCGCGAACACCGCGGCGTTGACGACGGCCAACCCGGGCAGGGGAGCCAACTGACGATGTTTATCACCAAGCGACACATTCCGCGGCGCACCTTCCTGCAGGGGGCGGGCGTCACACTGGCGCTGCCGCTGCTCGAGGCGATGGTGCCGGCCGCCACCGCGCTGGCGCAGACCGCCGCCACCCCGAAGCCGCGCTTCGTCGGCATCTTCTTCCCGCACGGGATGGCTCCGGGCTACTGGGAGCCGAAGGCCGAGGGCGCGTTGCCGGAGAAGCTGCCCTACATCCTCGAATCGCTCGAGAAGGTGAAGGACCAGACCGTGGTGATGAGCGGGCTGTGGTCGCAATCGGCGGAGCCGCCCGAGGGCACCACCGGATCCGACCACTGGGTGGCGGCCGCCTATCTCACCGCGATCAAGCCGCGGAAGACCGCGGGGTCGGACGCCACGGTCGGCAGCCCCACGATCGATCAGATGATCGCCCGCAAGATCGGCCAGGACACGCTGCTGCCGTCGCTGCAGCTGGCGGTCGAGGACCCGAACTCGAGCTCGAGCAACTGCGGTGAGGGTTACAGCTGCTCGTACACGAACTCCATCTCGTGGGTGGAGCTGCCGACCCCGGACGGGGAAACGGTACCGCGCACGAGCCCGCTGCCGATGGAGCTCAACCCGCAGGTGGTGTTCGAACGCCTGTTCGGAAGCGGCGCCACGCCGGAGCTGCGCGCGCAGCGCATGAAGCAGAGCCAGAGCATTCTCGACGCGCTCACCAAGGAGCTGAGCTCGCTGCGCGGCCAGCTCGGGGCCGCCGACGTACGGACCGTCAACCAGTTCACCGACGAAATTCGCGAGATCGAGCGCCGCATTCAGCTTGCCGCGAAGGTGTCGAACGACGTGCCGACGCTCGATCTGCCGCCGGGTATCCCGGAGCAGTTCGACGAGCACATCCGCCTGCACACCAAGCTCCTGGCGCTGGCGTTCAAGGCCGACATCACCCGGGTGGCGACGCTGCTCGGGGCGCGCGACCTCACCAGCCGCGCCTACCCGTACCCGAAGTCGCCGCTGTTTCCGGAAGGTGGCACGAGCGTGAGCTTCCACGGCGGCTCGCACCACCAGGACGATCCGGTGCAGGTGCGGCGTTATGCGCAGCTCAATCGCTACCACGTCTCGACGCTGGCCTACCTGGCCGAGGAGCTGAAGTCGACTCCCGACGGCGACGGCAACCTGCTCGACCGCTCCCTGATCTTGTACGGCAGCAACATGGGCAACTCGAACCAGCACCAGCACTACGACGTGGCGCACCTCCTGGTCGGAGGCGCCAACGGCCAGCTGAAGGGCAACCGGCATCTCGCGTACGAGCGCAAGACGGTACCCACGGGCAACCTGCTGCTCAGCGTGCTCGACATGTACGGGATCAACAAGGACAAGCAGGGCGACAGCAACGGACGTCTGCCGAAGCTGCTCTGACGTAGGGCGGTCTGAAGGCTGCCCTCTACATCACGCCTTTCGCAGGGACATAACGGAGACCGCATGAGGGTTCGTCTGTTCGCCGGTACCGTCGCGCTCGCGTTGCTGGGTGCCGTCTCCGCATCGGCCGCGACCAGGAGCGCCGTCGCCGACGCGGCGATGAACGGCGATCGCGCCGCGGTGCAGACGCTGCTGGCGGAGAAGGCCGACGTGAACGCGCCGCAGGTGGACGGCGGCACCGCCCTGCACTGGGCGGTCTATCGCGACGACCTCCAGCTCACCGACATCCTGCTGCGCGCCAAGGCCAACGTCAAAGCCGCCAACCGCGTCGGAACGACGCCACTGGCCATGGCGGCGATCTACGGCAGCCCGGCGATGATCGATCGCCTGCTCAAGGCCGGCGCCGATCCGAAGGAGTTGGGCCCGAACGGCGAGACCACCGTGATGTTCGCGGCCCGCAACGGCAACCCGCAGGCGGTGAAGCTGCTCATCGAGGCCGGCGCCGACGTCAACGCCCGGGAGCGGCTGCGCGGCACTACGGCACTGATGTGGGCCGCCGAGCAGCGGCAGGCGGCCGCCGTCAAGGTGCTGCTGGCGGCGGGCGCCGACCCGTCGCTGAAGTCGGGCGGCGCCGGACTGCCACGGAACTACCTGGCCAACCGCGTGAACACGCGAACGGTCGATCTGCCCCAGCAGCGCCGCAAGCGCGCGTCGGACGCCGGCCTGACCTACGAGGAACAGCTGGCCCTCGAACAGCGCGAGGGGCGGGAGCTTGGCGGTCAGCGTGGGCTGGGACAGGCGCTCGGCCCGGACGGCCTGCCGCTCGCGAGCCAGGCGGGACGCGGACGCGGCGCAGGCCCGGCGGTCGCCGCGGGCGCTTCGGAGGGTCAGCAGCCTGCTCCCGTCGGTCAGCCGGCCACGGCGGCACGCGGCCGGGGCGCTGGGGCCGGCAACCCGGCGGCCACCCAGACCGATGACGACAGCGAGACGGTCTTCGCGGGCCTCGTAGGCAGCGGCGGCGGCGGACTCACCGCGCTCACGTTCGCGGCGCGCGAGGGCGACCTCGAGTCGGCGCGAGCGCTCCTCGACGCCGGCGCCAACGTCAACCAGCCCACCGAGTACGGCTGGACACCACTGCTCACGGCGGTCAACAACCGCAACTACAAGCTGGCGACGCTGCTGCTCGAACGCGGGGCCGACCCGAACTTGGCGAACAAGGGCGGGTGGACGCCGCTCTACATCGCCACCGACAACCGCAACATCGAAGGCGGCGACTACCCGGTGCCCAAGCCGGATCTCGATCATCTCGAGATGATCGCCACGCTGCTCGACAAGGGCGCCAGGCCGAACACCCCCATCAAGGAGAACACGCTCACCCGCACGATTTTCACGATGCAGTGGTTCTGGGAAGACGGGGCCACGCCGTTCGTGCGCGCGGCGCAGTCGAGCGACACCGCGCTGATGACGCTGCTGCTCAAGCACGGCGCCGACCCCAAGGCCGTTACGGCCAACGGCGACAACGCGCTGACGGCCAGCGCCGGGATCGGCTGGGTGGAAGGCGTCACCTACGAGCGCTCCGCCAAGGAGAACCTCGAGGCGATGCGGATGCTGCTCGACCTCGGCCTCGACCCCAACCACGCCAACGTCGAGGGGCGCACCGCGCTCATGGGCGCGGCGCTGAAGGGGCGCGGCGACGTGGTCCAGTTGCTCGTGGAGCGCGGCGCGAAGCTCGATCAGCACGACCGCGGCAGCCGTGACACCGACAAGGTGGGGTCGATTGCCGCCGGCGCCACGTGGCAGCCGATCGACTACGCCGAAGGGCTGGTCCGCGTCGGAGTGCAGTCGGCCATCGCCCGGCCCGAGACCGCGGCCCTCATCAGGAAGATGATGACCGAGCGCGGCATGCAGACACCGCCGATCGACCGCACGATCAACTCGATCTGCGTGGTGTCGCTCTGTCAGAGCACCAGCCCGTAGAACGTAGGGCCGACGTTAGCCGGCCCGGACCGCCTGAAGGCGGCGCCCACAAACACAAACGGCCCCGATCTCGGGGCCGTTCGTGTGTACGGCCGGTTCCTGAGATGTCCAGGCAACCGGTTGCGTCTCTTCGCCGCCCTGCAGGCCCAAGGCCTTTCAGTTCTCCGTCGAGAGGCCGAGCACCTGAAAATCGAGGTGCCGCGTGGCTCGCGTGCCGGTCTGGCCGATGACCTCGACGATGAGCTCGTAACTGCCCGCCGGCACTCCCTTGAAGTCGACCCAATGGCTCGTCGGCGCCGAGTCGCCGTCGAGCTGAATGTCGCTGCTCCGATAGTAGGCGTCCGAGTCGATGGACACGCGCAGCAGCCGGTTCTCGGCGTTGGGCAGCACCCGGATCAGGCTGCGCAGGTAGCCCGGTGCGCTCACGAAGCGCGGCGTCAGGCGAAGCGTCACGGCGTCGGCCGGCTTGACGGCCTGCGCGACGGCCGCACGCGCGGGGGGACCAGCGGGCGCGGCCGTCGATTCGCGCGAGGCCGAGGAGCGGGCGTATGCCGGGCGCGTTGTCGCGTCCTGCGCCTCGACCGCGTACCCACACGCGACCACGCACTGAAGGGCCACCAGGGAAGCGATCGTATGGCGTTGCATCGTCCGTCCTCCTCACGGCGTCGAGCCGTGTTCACTTTCTCTAACGGACGTATCGACGGGATCGAACGGGAGTTGAGTCTCGGACCCGGAGCGAGCGGAGGTGACGAGAATCGTGGCGGGGGCATCCGCCGGCGTTGAGAAGTCTGAGAAAAGAAGGCGGCCTTGGCGACGCGGCCGCGTCAGACCTCGACGATCGGCAGTCCGGCGGCGGCGGCGAGCGCGTAGACGTCCTCGATCACCGGCTCGTCCTCATCCGCACCGAGCCGGCGCCGCATCGGCCGGTAAGCATCCTCGGGACGCGCACCGGGGAGCTCGGGGGCCAGGCCGTTGCGGAGGAAGAATGCGTTGATGCCGTTCTCTTCGCACAGCACCAGCCGGTAGCCTTTGCGTTCGGCAACCTTGGTCAGCGCCGTCAGCGACGCGCCGAAGTACGGCTTCGGTGCGGACGCGGGCCGCGGCGCGTTCGGCAGCGTCACCGCCCGCGTGGGCCCGAAATGCGCGTTGTACTCCGTGACAATGACGCGCGGCTGAACCAGGCCGGCCACGTCGAGCGCATCGAACAGCCAGTAGTCGATGCTGTCCACGTCGATCGAGAGCAGTGCGACGTCGCCGCCGCAGCCGGCGTCGGCGATCAGCTGGTTGATGTTCTCAGGAGTCGCGAATGTCCTGACGACCGCCACGCCTCGATTGTGCCGGAACAGCTCGGTGGCGACGGCGGCGCCGCGCTTGCTCGCCTCGACCATCAGCCCCTCCCAGCCGAGCTCGTCCGCCAGCACGGCGGAGTTGCCGCCGGTGCCGCCGGAGCCGATCTCGACGAACGCGCGGCGGCCGACGCCTGCGGCATCCAGCAGGGCCAGGACCAGCCCGTCCTCTTCATTCTGGGAATGGAGACGGAACCGCCGCGCCCGCAGGCTGGCGATCGTCGTCAGTTCCGGCCGTGCCGCAACGTACTGCAGACGCACCAGCGCCCCCAGCTGCGCCCGGAAGATCGAGCGCCATTTGCCGTCGTTGCGCTGCGCCGTCACGATCTTCGGCAGTATCTTGAGCTCACCGCGCAACCCGTCCTGAGCACGGGACAGCCGCTGGACTTCGCGCCGCAGCTGCACGATTTCCGACGTCAACTTCGCGATTGCCGGGGCGTCCCCGTCTCCAGCCAGCCGCCGTGCCACGCGCTTGACGATGTTCATCGCGGCCTATGTTACCGAAGGAGGCCTGCGTACCGTGGCCTGCTGCGCCGGTCACGGCAGCAGATGCCCGCGATATAATCGGCCGCCTGATCACGAACCCGGGTCAGGCCGAGGAGGGCGCATGCGTTTTCGGACTGCAGTAGCCGGCATTTCAACCGCACTCTGTCTTGGCCTGATCGCTTCGGCCTGTTCGAGCAAGCCGGCCGAGCCGCCGGCCCCGGCGGGGCCCGAACCGCTCACGCTCCCGGCCGACCCGGCCAACTACGCGCCCAACCCGCTCGTGGGGCCGATGACGATCCCCGCCGACAACCCGATTACGGTCGACAAGGCGACGCTGGGCTGGCAGCTCTGGTTCGACAAGCGCCTCTCGGGCAAGGGCGACCGCAACTGCTACGGTTGCCACGTGAACGAGAAGGGGCTCACCGACGGGCTGGTGAAGAACACCAACGCCAACACCGGGGCGCCGCTGCCGCGCCACACGCCGACGATGTGGAACATCGGCTACCACACCGAGTGGTACTGGGATGGCCGCGCGAAGACGCTCGAGGGGCAGGCACTGGCGGCGTGGAAGCTGGCCAACATGGGCGCCAAGGACCCGGACGCCGACAAGGTGCGCGATGACGTCGTCGCCCGCATCAACGCCGTGCCGTCGTATCAGGAACAGTTCAAGAAGGTGTTCGGCGGTCCAGCGGACGAGAAAAACGTCGTGATGGCGCTCGCCACCTACATGCGCACCATCGTCAGCCGCGAGACGGCCTTCGACAAGTTCACCGCCGGCGACCAGAGCGCGCTGACCGATGCGCAAAAGCGCGGCTGGCAGACGTTCCAGGACGCCAAGTGCACCAATTGCCACCGCGGCCTGCTCTTCACAGATCTCGCGTACCACAACGTGGGCATTGGCGTAGTGGACGGCAAGCCGACCGACGTCGGCCGCTTCACCGTCACCAAGGAAGAGAAGGACACGGGCGCCTTCAAGACGCCGACGCTACGCGACGTGGCGCGTTCGGGACCGTACTTCCACGACGGCAGCGTGGCGTCGCTTCAGGAAGCCGTGACCTTGATGGCCAAGGGCGGCGTCCCCAACAAGTTCCTCGACAAGACCAACCTCGAGCCGCGGAAGCTGTCGGAGGCGCAGATTGCCGACGTCGTCGAGTTCCTGAACTCGCTCACCGAGCCGACGGCACTCAAGGAAGCCAAAGTGCCGTAGGCACCCTAGAAAGCCAGAGGCCGTAGGCACTCAAGGAAGTCAGAGGCCGTAGGACCGGTTACTCCGGCAGATTCACGGCGGTCACTTCTGTGGTCTGCGCCGCTGGCACCGGCGCACGGTAGCCATAAACGAAGCGCTTGAACTCGGGGTGAAGGAAATCGGCGCCGAACTTGAAGTCCTTCATCTCGTCGAAGGCCTGATCCGGCGTCCAGGCGCTCTGCGTCATGCGATAGATCGCCGTCATCACGCCAGTGCGATGCTTGCCGCCCACGCAGTGCACGTACACCGGCTGACGGGCCGGATCGTTCACCACGCTCAGAAACCGCGCTTGCTGCTCCGCCGTCGGCGGCACGCGCGTGTTCATCGGCAGCGACACGTATCGCATCCCTGCCTTCTCGACCAGGCCCGGCTCCTCGGCCAGCGCGTCGTCGCTGGTGAGATTGATGACCGTCTTGACGCCCAGCGCGGCGAGGTCGGCATAGTCGTCGCCCAAGGGCTGCGCGCCGCGATAGTAGGTTGCGCTGATCTGACCGAAGTTGGCGATGCCGACCGTGTGTTGGGCGACCGCGGCGGTCGACGAGCGCGCCCGAGACCCGGATCCGGAGGCATCAGCGGTTACGACCAGGGACGCAGCGAGCAACCCGGCCGTCAACACACGAGGTAGAAAAGTCGGCAAACCCACGTTCCCTCCTGGCGATGAACTTGTCTGTGTTTCAGGAGTTAAGACGCAACGCGGGTGCCAGTGGCCGGGCGTGTTCTATCAACGGTTTACACGGCTGAGTCGGGCCAATGCCGACCCTTGGCGAGAACGTTCGCGCCTCAGCATTGAGGGCAGGACCGCGTGATAACTCATGGCGAGCACGGTAAAGCCCCAGCCGCGGCGGCCGCCAGCAGGACGCCCCAGTACCAGCTCTAGGGAGCGGCCCGCGGGCGAGGTCCCGCGGCCCTGAGCCATGATGAGGAGGCACGCGAAGGCCGCCAACACGCCTCCCATGCCGCAGATGCCCGCCAACCCGGAATCGGACGCCGCGCTCGTCGCCAAGCTGCAGCGGGGAGACGACAGCGCTTTCGAGGCCATCGTCCGTGCCCACGGCGGCCGCCTGCTGGCGGTGGCGCGACGCTTCCTCGGAAACGACGCGGACGCCCAGGACGCGGTGCAGGACGCGTTCATCCGCGCCTTCAAGGCCATCCACACCTTCGAGGCACGCGCCCAGCTGCACACCTGGCTGCACCGCATCCTGGTGAACACGGCGCTCATGAAGCTGCGCGAGCGCCGGCGCCGGCCCACCGAGTCGATCGAGGAACTGCTGCCGGTCTACTCGGCCGACGGGCACCAGACCGTCGCGGCACGCGACTGGAGCGACGCGGTGCTGGAACGGAAGGAAACGGCCGGCATCGTCCGCGAGGCGATCGCCAGGCTGCCCGACCAGTATCGCGAGGTGCTGCTGCTGCGCGACATCGAAGAAAAGGACACCGCCGAGGCCGCCGAGATCCTCGGCACGACGTCGAACGTGATCAAAGTGCGGCTGCACCGGGCGCGGCAGGCCCTGCGCACCCTGCTCGATCGCGAGTTCCAGCTTCACGCCGGCCCGGCTCCGGCGCACGCCGACAAGCGCCCGAAGCCACGACACCTGAAGCCAGAGGGGCCGGAAGCCTGAAGCCGGTACAATTCCCCCATGAACCTGCAGAACGCCACGGTGCTCGTCACCGGGGGCACCAGTGGTATCGGCCGCGGCGTCGCCCGGGTGCTGACCAAGGCGGGCGCGAAAGTCGCGGTGACCGGCCGTGACGAGGCGCGCCTGCTCGAGGTGGCGCGCGAGCTGGGCGTGCTGGCGATCAAAGCCGACGCCACCAGCGAAGTGGACGTCGATCGCACCTACGCCGAAGTGCTCGGCGCGTTCGGCCATCTCGACGTGCTCGTCAACAACGCCGGCGCCGGCACCTTCGCGCCGCTCGTCGACATGAGGCGCGAGGATTTCGAGGCGATCATCGGCATCAACGTCACCGGCGCGATGCTGATGGCCAGGGCCGCCGCCCGTCACTTCGTGAAGCGGCGGTCCGGCAACATCATCAACATCGGCTCGACGGCGGCGCTGCGCGGCGCCCCCAACGGCACCGCCTACTACGCCAGCAAGTTCGCGCTGCGCGGGATGACCGAGTGCTGGCGGGCCGAGCTGCGGCCGTCGAACGTGCGGGTGATCCTGATCAACCCGAGCGAGGTGATCACCGAGTTCGCCGCCCACGCCGGCATGCCGCAGCGCACCGATCCGGAGAACCCGACCAAGCTGCGGGTGGACGAGATTGCGCACGCCGTGAAGTCGTCGCTCGAAATGGACGACCGCGGCTTCGTCACCGAGTTGACGGTCTTCGCCACCAATCCCCAGGATTGAGGGCTTGAACTGCGACAGGGTTGAACCCTAAAGGAGCCGAGGTTGGGTAACAGTCCACACCTCACGTGCCAGCAGCTCATCGACTTCATCATGAGCTACCTGGACAACGAGCTGCCGGACGACCAGCGTGCCGAGTTCGACCGTCACATGGCGGCGTGCCCCTCGTGCGTCGACTACCTCGAGACCTACGAGAAGACCGTGCGGCTCACGAAGACGGCGGCCGACGATCCGGTTCCGGCAGAGGTGCCCGAATCGCTCGTGCAGGCCATCCTCGCGGCGCGCAAAAAGACCCTGCCCTCCTAGGGCAGACTTCGGACCGCCCTGCTCCGACGGCGTGGCCGCGGGGCTTCAGGCCCGCCTCAGACGGCGCCTGGCCGTCACGAGGGCTCCTCCCGCGGAACGCGGCTCACCGCGCCGGCGCGCACTGCGAGGGCGTGCGACCGCCGGACGCGAGAGTCGCGCGACTCTCGTCGCGCTCAAACCTCGCTGGTCCCCTCAGCCTTCTCGTGCGCGCGCGTGGAGACGATCGGCACGGTTCGAACGCTACTTCGTCGGCGGGGCCGGGGCTGGCGCCGGAGCGCGATCCGAGTTCCAGATGTCGCGCGTGTACAGCCACACGCCGTTCGTCCGGCGGTGCACCGAGAGATAGCTGCCGCTGTCGACCGCCGCGCCCGACGCGTCCACCACCGTGTAGCTCCCGCTCATCCAACCGATATCGCCGGAGACATCGACGCCGGTCACGGTGCCGGTCTTGATCGCGAGGCCAGCGGCCTTGGTCCTGGCGGCGTCCTCGCCGAGAAACGTTTTGATGGCCGCGCGTCCGGCCTGCGCCGGCGCGCCGGGTGGCGTCAGCAACGCGTCTTCCGCATACAGGCTCGCCATCCCCTCACCGTCCGCCTTCGCGTAGAAGTCGAACCAGCCGAGCGCGTCGGCCTGCAGCTTGGCCTTGTCGGCCTCGGTGTCCTGCGCCGGCGGCGCCGCCGTGCAGCCGCCACCGGCCAGCAGACCTACCATCGCCAGCGCGCCGACCACTCTCAATGCCATCACGATCCTCCAATCAAAGAACGACGTTCACAGCGCATCGCGAATCGCGGCGACGAGCGCCTCGCGATCGGCGGGGTCGAGCCGGTGGTCCGCCATCGTATCGAGCGGCGTGGTCCAGATCGGCATGCCCCATCGCGCGTCGCCGACATAGCGCGGCACGATGTGCCAGTGCAGGTGCGGGACGACATTGCCGAGCGACTCGATGTTGACGTGGTCCGGGCGTGCTGCCCGCACCACCGCGTTCTGCGCGGCAAAGAGGTCGCGGCTGAACGCGTCGTATTCACTTGGCGTGAGCTGGTCGAGCCGCGCGGCGTGCCGGCGATCGAAGATCAGCTGACACTGGCCGCGATAGGTCTGGTTCTTCGCCAGATAGAGCGACGACGCCGACAGAGTCGCCACGAGATCCCAGTGCTCGTTCGACGCCGGCCGCGGCGCACAGAGTGGGCACGCGACGCCCGATAGCCGCGTCGCCCAATCGTCGCGCGCCTTCATGCAGCCGTGCTAGTGTCCCGCCAGGAACCGCTTGTCGATGAAGCACGTGTGCGTGGATACGGCTTCGTAGCCCATGCGTGCGTAGATCGGCCTGCCGGCGTCCGTGGCGTGCAGAAACGTCGGGCACGGGCCGTAGCGCTCCTCGGCGATCGTCAGCGCGCGGCGCATGACCGCCTCCGCGAACCCGCGCTTCTGGTGGGCCGGGTCAGTTGCGACAAGAGCCACGTAGCGATAGCCGCCCGCCATCAGCACTGCCGCGCTCGTGGCCGCGCCGCCAGCGACGCGGCCGAGCACCGGCACGTGGCCGGCCCAGAACGCCGGGACGCCGTAGGCTGGCCGGGACGCGGCGAGATCCATGCCGTAGGCCGCCCTGTTGACGTCGAGCATCGCCGTGCAGCCGTCGGCGTCCCGCGGTTCGTCGAGTTGGAGACCCTCCGGAACGCGCGTGCCCGGCGCGACGGCCTGAGCGATCATCCCGGTCATCGGCAGGCCGGTGAAGACGTAATCCACGCCCGCTGCGCTCTCGATGCGCGACGCCGGCCATGCCTGTCCGAAAAGCCGCCAGGCGTCGAGGAACTGGGAGATGCTGAGCGCCGCGCCGTCGGTCATGGGTTCGTGTTCCCTAGCAGCTGAGCTGGCGTGATGCTATCACCCCGGCGCTCCGGCGGGAGGCGGCCGGCCTAGACGCCGTCGAAGAACTCGACCAGCCCGGTCTCGAGGCAGTACTCGGCTCCAACAATCAGGAGCCCGTCGGTCTGAATCAGGCGCTCGAGGACCTCCGACCCGTGCCGGAGGTGGTTCGCGGACGCCAGAACGTTGGCCCGGACGGCGCGCCGGATGAGGGCGTCGTCGGTCCGCGAGATCTGCGTGAGCAGGACCGGCTCGATGGCCGGCCGGATGCGCTCGACGATCGAGCGCAGGTTCCGCGACTGGTCGGTGGACGGACGGCCCATCTCCTCGAGCGTGGCCAGGATCGCGCCGCAGCGCGAGTGACCGAGCACGACGACGAGCCGCGCGCCGGTGCGAGCCGCCGCGAACTCCACGCTGCCGACCTGAGACGGCGCGACGATGTTGCCGGCGACGCGGATGACGAAGAGATCGCCGAGACCCTGGTCGAACACGATCTCGGCGGGCACGCGTGAGTCGGAGCAGCCGAGGATGACCGCGAACGGCTCCTGGTTGGGCGCGGTCTCCAGACGCCGGCTGCGGTAGCTGC
>Ga0173480_10000139_pt1 | contig 19927 bp, 14 predicted proteins | sample NitcycUS209509C1_FD_122622 | JGI IMG/M metagenome (GOLD analysis project Ga0173480, IMG submission 122622) | Soil microbial communities from Arlington Agricultural Research Station in Wisconsin, USA - Nitrogen cycling UWRJ-S209-509C-1 (version... | ecosystem: Environmental > Terrestrial > Soil... | reverse complement strand
GTTCGCGCCGATCCGCGCCGACGAGATGAAGGAGTGGCTGACGTATCTCGCCTCGGATGACCTGCAGGGACGCCAGGTGTTCACGGAAGGCTATGGGCTGGCGGCGCAGTACGTGGCGGAGCGCCTCCGGTCGTGGGACGTCAAGCCGCTCGGCGAGCCGAATTCCTACCTGCAGCCAGTGCGTGTCAGAGGGTACAAGGCGACTCGCAACTCGTCGGTCACTGTCGAAGCCAACGGCCAGACCCGCACGTTCAAGCACAGCGACCATGTGACGTTTCCCGCCAACGCGGGTGGTCGTCAGACGTTGACATTCGACAGCGTCGAATTCGTCGGGTATCGCCTCGAGGACGCGGCCACGCGCAAGCTGGACAAACAGCTCGTCGTCTCGGTGCCGAACCTTGTGCCGCCGGCGCCCGGCGGGCCTGCGCCAGGCGGGCCGCCGGCACCCGCCGCACAGCCCGGATCGGCCACGGCTCCGCCACAAACCCCGGCCGCCACGATCAGGTATGCGGCACCGCCGACGCCACCCACGGCGGCGGAGGAAGCGCTGGCCCAGGCACAAGCGGCGCTGGCACAGGCCACTGCGGCAGTGACAGAGGCGCAGCGTGGACTCCGCGGACGCGGTGCCGGCGCACGCGGCGGCGGCGCACCGGCTGGTCGCGGCGCTCAGGCCCCGCAGACGCCCGACTTCACCACCGTTCAGCGCGTCGACACACCGGTCGCCCCGCAGCTCACGGCTGACGACACGTTCTTCGAGGCACTGTTCGCCGGCAGTGGGACCACCTTTGCGGACATCAGAGCAAAGGCAGCCAAGGGCGAGGCACTGATGCCCTCGACGCTGAAGGCCAAGGTCACGATTACGGTGGATCACACCTACGAGGTGGTGTCGCAGCAGGTCACGCACAACGTCGTCGGAATGATCGAAGGGACAGACCGTCGCCTGAAGGACACCTATGTCGTTCTGGGCGCCCATCTCGACCACGTCGGATACTCACAGACCGGCGCATCTCGCGATCGCAGCACCGACAGCTGCCGTCGTCGCAGTCCGGCGGCACAGGCAGCCGTCGTAGCCGCTGGGAAAACGGTGCAGCGTCCGACACCGGCGCGCGGCGGTGGGCCGCCCGCGGGGCGCGGTGCCACACCGCCGGCGGCTCCAGGAGCGCCCTTCGATCAGCGCGACATGATCAGCAACGGCGCTGACGATGACGGATCTGGATCGACGACGCTGCTGGCGATTGCCAAGGCGTTTGCCACCGGGCCGAAGCCGAGGCGATCGGTGGTGATCATCTGGCATGCGGGGGAGGAGAACGGCTTGTACGGTTCGCGTTTCAACGCCGACTTTCCGGCGATGCCGCTCGACCGTGTCCAGACGGTGTTGAATCTCGATATGGTTGGCCGCGACGACTGCGACAACATCGAAGGCGACTTCTCCAACACGTTGTTCGTCATCGGCGCCGATCGCATCAGTACCGATCTCCACAATGTGATCGTCGAGACCAACCGCACGCTGCAGTCGCCGCTGACGCTCGACTACGAGCTCAACGATCCGCTGGATCCCGAGTCGGTGTACACGCGCAGCGACCATTACAGCTATGCCTCGAAGGGTATTCCGGTGGCGTTCTTCACGACCGGGCTGCACCCTGACTACCATCGCGTGAGCGACGGGGTGGATAAGATCAGGTTCGACAAGATGGCGCGAGTCGCGCAGCTCGTGTATCAGGCGGGGTTCGCTGTCGCCCAGAGCGAGGCGAACCTCACTCGCGATAACAAGGGGCCGCGGACCGGCTTCGGGACCGGTGCACAGGTCATCGGCCGTTGAGAGCCCCTGAAGGTAGGCCTGGTCCTTTTGGACCCGGCGACCCAGGGCCGGCTGAAGCCGGCCCCCACATATGATCCTTTCGCGACGCTCGCTAATCCACGCCCTGGTGCTGCAGCCGCTGCTCGTGCGTGCAGCGCTTGCACAAGCGCGCCGCGGGCAGGCACCCAGACCGTTACCGGCCGGGGCCGTCACGCACGACTGGCGGTCGTTTCTCGGACCGCTCCACAACAGCACGTCCTCGGAGACCAAGCTCACCCGTACGCTGCCGCCGTCGCTGGTCTGGGAGATGCCGAAGGGCGAGGGCTACACGGCGCCGGCGATTACTGGCGAGCGCCTCGTCTTCCTTCACCGGCTGGAAGACGAGGAAGTGGTGGAGTGTCTCCATCCCGAAACCGGCGCGCGCCAGTGGCAGTTCCGGTATCCCACCGCCTATCAGGATCGATACGGGTACAACAACGGACCTCGTTCGAGCCCGGTCATCGAAGGCACGCGTGTCTACACGACCGGGGCAGAAGGAAAACTCCACTGCCTGGACCTCGCATCGGGCAAGGTGGTGTGGAAACGCGACCTCCGCACCGACTACAAGGTGCCGCAGGATTTTTTCGGCACAGCCTCGACGCCACTGATTGAAGGATCGCAGCTGATCGTCAACGTCGGTGCGCCCAACGGCCCCTGCGTGGTCAGCCTGGATCTTGCCAGTGGCAAGGAGGTGTGGCGTGCCGGCACGAAGTGGGGACCGAGTTACGCCTCGCCGGTGCCGGCGACGATGCACGGCCAGCGCCGTGTATTCGTGTTCGCCGGTGGTGAGTCACAGCCGCCGACCGGCGGACTGCTGTCGATCAATCCGGCCAACGGGCGCATCGACTTCGAATTTCCCTGGCGCAGCCGCACCGTCGAATCGGTGAACGCGTCGTGCCCGGTCGTCTTCGACAACAAGGTGTTCATTTCGGCCAGCTACCGCACCGGCAGTGCGCTGCTGGAGATCAGGCCCGACTTCTCCCACCGTGTCGCCTGGACGACGCAGGAGTTCGGGTTGCACTTCAGCACCGCGCTCCATCACCAGGGGTTTCTGTACGGGTTCGACGGCCGCAACGAACCGGACGCGTCGCTGGCCTGCGTCGATGCAGCGACCGGCCGCATCGTCTGGCGGGAAACGCCCGAATGGACAGACACGCTCGGTACGGCGCAGTCGGTGGTCAGCACCTACCGTGGTTCGCTGCTGCAGGTGGACGGCAGCTACTTGTGTCTCGGTGAGCTCGGGCATCTTCTGTGGCTCGATCTCACGCCGACCGGTTACAAGCAGATCGCCCGGACCTGGCTGTTTGGCGCGCGCGAGTCATGGACGCCGCTGGTGCTGAGCCGTGGGTTGCTTTACGTCGGCCAGAACACGCGGGAAGTAAATCGCGGGAAAGAACCGCGGCTTCTCTGCTACGACATGAGGGCGTAGGGACGCTGCGCGTGGGCCTGATAAGCCGGGTCTGCGTGATCACCCGTGCCTGTCCGCCGTAGCCTTGGCGAAGGCGGAAGACCCGGCCTACATCTGGCCCAGCCCCGAGGCCCGAGCCCCGAATATGTGATCGCCTCCGTGGCGGTCAGCTCAACGCCCACGCTCCGCCGTGGCCTGCGGCTGATTTCGTGCCGCAATTTTGCCGTCAAGTCGGTGCCCGCCTTCTTGCAGCGGGACTAGCAGCCCTTGCCCAATGTCCATCCTCGCCGCGCGAGTGGCCGGTGTGAAATCCCGGGCCAATTTGTGTTGACGTCGTTGACTCCGGCCACCGATGATCGGAGTGCTCTTTTCGCACAAGAACAACTGTCCATTTTGACCGCCATGGCCGAGAGCGTCCATCGTTGCGGGCTCGGCCGAGGCCTGTCCGTTGCGAGTTGTGTCCTGTTTGTCCTGCTGGTGGCCGGCTTGCCGGTTGCCCAGGCCTCCGACGATGCCGGCCCGCTTGTAGGCGATGGGACGATTCGCCTCGATTCGGAACTGACGGCGGAGGCGCAGCGCGAGCTGGCCGAACGCTTTTCGCCGGTGCTGGTCTTCCATCCTTCCGAGCAGTACCTCCCGACCAGCCCTCTGTTTCCGCTCGAGCGGCCGATGGCGACAGCCGACGCGTCGCTGCCGATCACGAGCCAGCTGGGTACGGTGGCCGAACGGCGCGCGTACTACGAGTCGTTGACCGTGCCGCAGAAGGCGGGCCTGTCGGCGGTGTATTACCGCGCCTATCAGGCGCACACCGACGGCGAGCCGGTGGTTGTCGTCGAGTACTGGTTCTATTACGTGTTCAACGCCTATCGGGTTCGCGGAAATGTCCTGCCGTTCTGGATTGACGGCAACCATCCCAACGATCTCGAGCACATTCACGTGGTGTTGCGCCGGACCGCCGACGGCGAGTACGCGCTGCGCGAGGTCTTCACCAGCGCCCATACAGGCACGATGCCGGCGAATCGTCACCAGTACGACGACCAGGCCGGCGACCGCACGCGCTTTCTGATCGAGCTCGGGTCCCATGCGATTGCGCCCGACGTCGATGGTGACGGCATGTTCACGCCCGGCGTCGACGGTTCATCGGGCTACAAGATGCTGTGGGGCATCCGCGACCGCGGGATCACCTGGACGCGCTATAAGCCCGGGTACATGGACGCGCGTACGGTTGGCCATTCGATTGTGCTCTCGTACGCAGGGGCCATGCCCGAGGACGGCGGCTATCGATACCGCCTGGTGCCGGTGGAGCGGCTGCAGACCGCCTTCGACGATCTCCGGCTCACCAAGAGCGATCGCCAGGCGATTTTCGAGAACGATCGGCACTGGTTCCGGCGCATGTTCGGTGGCAACAACGGCAACTCGAGCAAGCTGCTCGTGCCGCCGGCACGCAGTGACGATCGCAATTCGATCGGCATCGATCGCTTTGTGTCCAACGAACGCGGCTTTCTCGCCGGCGTCGAGTTGAATGCCGAGCAGCAGGGCTTTTTCGTCGGCGCCAGGTATGCGTACCTGCTCGGTGGCAAGTATGTTCCTGACGTCGTGTTCCAGGCCGATGCGATCTTTGTCGGGGAGCAGTATCTGTCGTCGACGGCGATGGTGTCGTACCCGATCGACGGCGCCACCACAGTCATGTTCGGCGGCGGACTGGTGACCGACTCGTTGCGATTCGAGCGCCGGCAGTGGGACTGGGTGGGCGCCGTGGAATTTCCGCTCGGCCGCATGCGGGTGTATGTCTCCTGCCGCTCGTGGGGACCGCTGACGAAATACACACAGGAATTCCGGCTCGCGTACTTCTTCTGAGGCAAGGTCCGCCTAAAGGCGGACCCCACGACTCCTAATGGGAGGTCCGCCTAAAGGCGGACCTCCGGGGGCGGGTCGCCAACGTCGTGGTTTTACGGTCGGCCGCCTATATGCGAAATGCTGCCGGTCAGACTGAGCTCGCCCGACGGACCGGCAGCCCTTCCAGAGTAGCTGCCACTTCCGCTTGCGCTGCTGAAGCGTCCGCTACCTGACTGCACCGTCCACGACCCGGAAAAACTAACCGGGTCGGTCGGACTCGGTCCCGAGAACTGCACCGTGCCCTCGATGTCGAGCACCAGCGTGTCGCCATTGGCGGCAGTCATCGTCGCCGTCGCGGTCTGTGTACCGGCGAAGACATTGACCTCCGACGGCCCCGTCAGTTTGACGGCTCCCAATTGCGTGGCGATTCCCGATCCAGGAATCTCGAGCGTGATACATCCCGGCCCGCAGGAACCGGTGATGACCGGTTGTGTGTCGATGCTGGCGTGAAACGGCACGTCCGGTCGTGCGGCGCCGACGGCCGACGCGGTCAGCGTGAGCACGATCGCAAGCACTGCGCAGCGTTGTCTGGTCATGATGTCAACTCCGGCGCGGATCACACCACAGCTGATCGGCGCACCCAAGTACAACGAAAGACGTAGCCTCAGGTGCGCGTCCGTCTACGGTTGTGAGCGGCTGACATACTATTGTCGAGTCCGCCCTCCAAACGATGAAGAGTTATCTGGTTCGGAGTGCCATCGCGTTCACGCTGATCGCGATCGCGCTGTCATTCACTGATGGCCTGGCCCGGCGGTGGTTTCCCTCCCTGGAGGGCTTCTCGCCTCGTTGGCCGCTGATCCTGGCGGTCGCCAGCGGCGTGGCAGCCTGGGCACGTTCGCTCTGGGACGCCGATCTCGCTCCGGCCGTCAACCGGCGGTGGGGCAGATTCGCGGCGCTCGCCGGATTCATGGTGCTTGGCCTGAATGCGCTGATGCTGACCGGTCCGTCGCTACCGACCGACGTCGACACCTGCCTCTTCGAGAAAACCATCGGCAAGGGATTCCGGCATTTCCTCAATTGTGATTCGCTGGAGTTCATGATTCTGGCGAGCGATCCGGTGGCCGTGACCGACCATCCGGTCCGCCAGAGCCGTCCGATGTCGTTCGGAGTGGCCTACGTGGTCTCCAGGCCGCTCTACCTGGTTCCCCGGTTGGTGAAGTTTGGACCGTACCGGCCTTACGCTCCCGAGTTCGCCGCTTACCTGATTATCAACCTCGCGCTGATGATTGCGGCCCTCCTGATGCTGACCTCGATCATCGAGCGGGCCTCCAGGGTCAGAGCCGGAACGGAGTTGCTGTTCGTCTTCGTCGCGCTGGGTGTGAACGATGTCACCAAGATGTTCCTCTGGACGCCGCACGTGCAGATCTACAACCTGTTCGTGGGGTGCCTCACGCTGTTTCTCGCGGTTCGCCTGATCGAGCGGGACAGGCCGCTGAGCACAGGAGAAGCTGTCTGGCTGGGGCTGGTGATGAGCACGGGTGTGCTCATTTACGGGGCGTTCCTGATTCCGCTGCTCTGCGTGATCCTGATTCAGCTCGCGTGGTACCGGCGCCCCGTGACCGCCGCATTCTTCGCGCTCGCGGCGGTGCTGCCGTTTGCCGTCTGGGTGGCACTCCTGCGCGCGGTGACGGGCCGTTTCTACAGCCACGAGATCGAGGCGTTCCGTCAGTTCGTCTGGATTGCAGACTGCGTGAAGATCGGGGCGGAGCTGTGCGTGCCCGTCATCGGGATCAACCTGCAGCACTTCTTCAATGCGGCGTCGGCGGTTCTCATCGTGCCGTTCCTCCTGCTCGGCGGATGCCGCATCGCTGGCTTCATCTGGCCGGCGGCCTCACGAGTGCCACAAGACCGCCGTCGTGCAATTGGATTGGCGATCGCGGTCACGTTCGCGGTGACGGCGGTCTTCCTTGCTGCCATGGGCTTCTATCGCCAACGTCTGGCGTGGATCCTCGTGCCGCCGGTTCTGGTGGCGGTGGCGCTCGAGCTTCAGACGATTCGGCTGGCGATCACGCGGCCGCGTCGATGGGTTTTCGATCTGGGCGTGTTCCTCACGCTGTGTGTATATGTCCGGATACTGATGGCACGCCAGGGACCGTTCGAGTGAGGTGTCCTGCCTGGCTGTGCGGGCGCCCTCGGAGTGATCCAGGCACGCATTGACGGAGGCCTGCCGTTCGGCCGCTCTCTCGTGACTACTCGCCCTCGACTCGCCGTCGTTCAGTCCGCGAAGCTCAGGACTGGGAAGCGACCTCGTGGTGAAGGACGGTATCATTTACGTCTTCCATGCGCCGTTGCTTCCTGTTCCTGCTGTTCATCACCACATCGATGCTGTTGCCCGCGGCGACGTCGGCCCAGACCGCCGGCGTGGCTCCGAAGAACCTGCCGGCGGATGCCGTAGACGCCGAGAGGAAGGCGTTCGATGCCCTACGGGCGGGAAACCGCGCTGAAGGACTCGCGCTGCTCGCGCGTGCCGTGGAGCTCGGGTCTCGATCGGCGAGGGTCTATCGTGAATACGCCTCGCTCCAGCCGGCTCGCGCCGAGGCCACCATGGGGCGTGCGGTGGAACTGCTCCCGAACGACCTCGTCATCCGGCTCGACTATGTCAGCGTACTGCTCGCCAGTCGCAAGTCGGCCCGGGCGCTCGAAGTACTGACACCGATGACGCAGGTGCCCCCGGACCTGGCCTTCCGGCTGTTCCATATGCGCGCGAGCGCGTTCCTGCAGGCGGATCGTCTGACGGACGCGAAGGAGGAGGCCGCGCGCATGACGCAGAAGGCGATGCGGCCGGAGGACGAGGTGTTTGCGCTCCGCTTCGTGCGCGCCGTAGACGACTACGCAACACTGCGCGCCACCGGCGTGATGCCGACCATCCCCGCTGTTGCCAGGGGCGCGAGTACGGTTCGCACCGGCGAGTGGCAGCTGGTGGGGTCACTCGTGGAGATCGACGGCCGCGTCACGAACATGGTGTGCGGCTCTGGCGCGCCAGTGCTCGAGATCGCATCAGGTACCGTCGTGGTGCGCCTTCTGATCGACGATTCAAAGGCGATCCTCGTACAGGGTGGTGGACGCACGGTCGATCTCAAGTGCGGACGCCAGAACATGCCGGTGTCCATTGGATACGTGCCTGAGGCAAACGCCGCACGCCGGACCGTCGGCAAGGTGAGGAGCCTGTCTCCGCTTCAGCGCTGATCGGCGTCTATTCGGAGCGGCCGAACCTGTCCCGCGGCGCCGATCGCAGACCGAACGGCCATCGCCGGCACTGCAGACCATCCGAACCGGTACACCGCGCCGGCAATTGCGACGGTCATGCCCACGCAGGTCACGAACAGGACGATGCTGAGCGGATGCTGCAGGCTGCGGTAGCGACGGGATGCCGCGAAGTAGCCGCCGGCCACGGCCAGCATGACGGCCAGCTGCACCACGGCACTGAGCAGGACCATAAGAGGCATGCGATACGCGTCTCACCGCGTGGCGGCGGTGGTGAGCGGCAGAGTGATCGTGAGGCGCTGTGCTTCCGGCACGCTGATCGTCGCGGCCGAGCGGGAGAGCCGCTGCAGCAGATCCGCCGACTGCCATTCGGAGCTGCTCTGTGCCGCGAAGGCGTCGACGGCGACGATGAAGTAGTCGCCCGGCGGCAGCTTGGTCACCGTGAAGCGCCCCGTCTGATCCGGCAGCGCAATGCGGGTGCGCGCGGCCCCCTCGTACCACTGGCTCTCGTCTGTCGAGAAGGCGGCGACGACGAAGTCGCCTCCGAGCACCCGGCCGCGGTCCGTGACCTGGCCGGTGATCTCTGCGCCGCTGTTCGAAAGTCGCACGATGACAAAGTTGGCAGGATCAAGCTCGGACGTATCGACCGTCGTACCGGCGGAGGGCTTCCGGCCATCGACCGTCACCGATGCGAGCCACCAATTCGACGGGGCGAACCGCAGTGACAGGCGCCTGAGCCCCGTGGCGGCTCCGGCGTCGAACGTCCAGTCGTCATTGATGCGCGCGGGCGTCGTGGACGAAGGACCGGCGGTCTCATCCAGCCGTTCAACCCACAGGCGGAACTGCGAGGGCTGAAGCCCGGTGATGTCACCGTCGAACTCGATCCGGCCCCGGAGCGGCACGGCCGCCGAGGTGACGATCGACACGGGCTGTGGCGGATCGGCAGTGATGCTGACGTTCACGGAACCGATCTCGACGCTTCCGCCCGGTGCGTTCACGGACGCGCGAGCGACGTACTCGCCAGGATTGAGCGGCGTTCCGATCTCGAACGTGCCGTCCGGGCGGATGCTGCCGGGATTCATCACCGCGGTCGGCATCGCCCCTTCCGTGCGACGGCTCATCAGCATCACGCTGCCCGTCGCCACGTCGCCGGAGGCGGTCCGCACGGTTCCGCGCAGGCGATGCGCCGGGCGCGCGATGTAGCGAATGTCGATGCCCGTGGTCTCCCGCTCTGCGCCGACTGTGACGACGGCGGCCTCACGCAGGATGACGCTGCCGGGATGGTAGACGCGCATCTCCTGGGACGACGGGGGCTGGTTCGCCGCGTTCACGTAGTATTTGCCGGCGGGGAGCCCGAACATGCGATAGCGGCCGCGTTCGTCTGTGTGGTGGTTCGCATTGCGCAGCGGAAGCAAAGAGGAGGCACCCGTGCGGTCCGTCGTCACGCGCCACACTTCCACGGCCAGACCCGCGACTGGATCGCCCTCAGCATTCAGGACCGTGCCGGAGATGGCACTGCCACGCCAGACGGTCAGATCGGGAATCGTTCGTGTCTGACCCTCGCGAATCGTCACCATCCGACTGTCGGGCAGACCTGAAGGGCCGACCGACGACATGCCAGGCGCTCCTGCGGTGATGCTCCATGTTCCCGAAGGCACGGACCGCAGTTCATAGCCGCCATCCGCATTCGCCTCCGTCGTCAGCGGCACAATGCTGTCCGGCGTCGTCGCGTTGATGCGGGCGCGGGCGAGCGGCTGCCCGTCCGATCGGAGAACGCGGCCGCGGATGACGCCCGTCCCTGGAGGGAGAGGCGTAAGACCGGGCGGTAACGCGAGAGACGCCCCGCTCGCGAGCATCGTCCGTGGGGGCGAGGGGTCGACCAGCGACACGGTAAGCTCTTCGTCCTCGCGCAGGATGACGACTGTCTGCGGAAGCCGGACGGGACCACCGGCGGGCCGGAAGACCGTTCCTGGCGGCAGCGGCGATTGTCCTGGCTGGAACGTGGTGCCCGGCGGAAGCTGCGCGGCGACCATTGGTACATCCGGGGTTACCAGTGCGGTGTAGCGACCAGGCTTCAGACCGCCGCGGCGTGCCTCGCCGCGGTCGTCGGTGCCGAGCGCCCGGTTCACGGTCCCGGGCTCGGGCGCCAGCGGAAACACGGAGACGCGCGCATCAACCCGCGGCTCGCCGTACGCGTCGACGACTCGGACGGTAATGCCCCCTCCGCGCGAGAGCCGGACGTTCAGGCTGGCGGAGCCGGCCGCCGCGCCTGCGATGGAGACGGTCTGCGTCAGATAGCCGGCCTTGGAGATGGTGATCGGGGCCGTGCCTGAAACAGGGACCGAGACGGTGAATTGCCCGCTGTCGTCCGTCCGTGTCGAGCCGGACGGTCCGCTCACGCTCGCCGCGCGCAGCGGCTGCCCGGTATCGGTTCCGACGACCTGGCCGCTGACGGATATCTGGCTCGCCTGAGCCGACGCCGCCTGTGGCACCAGCACGGTAAGCAGGGCGACCAGAACGATCCGGATCACTGCGACCTCCGAGGGTTGCCCATCACTGTGTCAAGGTTTTTTGATGGCTTGGAGCGAGAACGATAGCGCACGGGCCGTCAGGGGTAAACGTGAAAATCCGAATCCAGCGCCTTCCTCCTTCGCTACAGCCACGGGTCTCTCTATTTACGGCCGGCGAAGCGCGCCATCACAGCCTCGCGCATCAGCGTCGGCGGCAGCAGTCCCTGCGACAGCACGAAGTCGTGGAACGCCTGGGCGTTGAACGATCGGCCCGTGGCTTGCTCGACGTCGGCGCGAAGCTGCAGCAACCTGGGCGAGAGGTCGGTGATCGCCTCGTCATGGGGGGTGAGTATGCGCTCGCGAGGATGCCCGTCGCCACGAGAAACCACGGATGCTGACTTCGGCGGCAGGCACAAGAACACAAAGCGGTCGACAGGTAACCGCACCTCGACGAGCGGGCCTGCGTCGCAGGGCCGGCCACGCGGCGGAGCTGTTTCCGGCGAGAACGCCTGAACAGAGCCCTTGCAGTTCTCGCCGAAACAGCACCGTCCGCGCGGCCCGCGTCGCGTCTCGTCGAGGTGTCTGTGGCCGTCACGCCTCGCTGCTTTGATCCGGTCATCTTCGTGATCTTCGTGAAAGCGCGAAGCGCCTTTGTGGTTGTCAAGGTCCTCCATCCTCAGCGGGCGACAGGCCATGGAGGCGCCGCGGTCCAAGATCCAATAAACTCTGATGTTGCTTCGTGCCCGTTGTGTTGGCCCCGAAGGGGCCTTCGTGGCCTTGATTCACTTGCAGGAAACATGAGTACTCCCACCGCGACGCTGACAAAACACCAGATGTACATCGACGGCCGCTTCGTGGAGCCGGCCGGCGGTCAGTTCTTCGAAAGCGACAACCCGTACACGGGTGAGCCGTGGGCACTCATTCCGCGCGGCAATGCGGAAGACGTCGACCGCGCCGTCCGTGCCGCCCACAAGGCGCTGACCAAGGGGCCGTGGCCGAAGATGACGGCGACGCAGCGCGGCGCGCTGCTGCGGAAGCTTGGTGACCTGGTGGCCGCCAACGCCAAGGAACTGGCCGCGCTCGAAGTACGCGACAACGGCAAGCTGTTCGCCGAGATGAACGGACAGCTGAATTACATCCCGCAGTGGTACTACTACTACGGCGGACTCGCCGACAAGATCGAGGGCTCGGTCATCCCCACGGACAAGGCCGACATGTTCAACTACACCAAGTACGAACCGATTGGTGTCGTTGCGGCGATCATTCCGTGGAACTCGCCCCTGCTGCTCACGGCCTGGAAGCTGGCGCCAGCGCTCGCGGCCGGCAACACGGTGGTGATCAAGCCATCGGAGTTCACCTCCGCCTCGGCGCTCACGTTCATCAAGCTCGTGGAGCAGGCCGGCTTCCCCCCCGGCGTCGTCAACATCGTCACCGGCTTCGGTGCCGATGTCGGTGGACCGCTGGTCGAGCATCCGCTCGTCGCCAAGGTGGCCTTTACCGGATCGGACGCCACGGGTCAGAAGGTCTATGAAGCCGCCGCCCGCGGGTTGAAGCGCGCCAGCATGGAGCTCGGTGGGAAATCGCCGAACATCGTGTTCGACGATGCGGAGATCGACAACGCGGTGAAGGGCGTGATCTCCGGGATCTTTGCGGCCACGGGACAGACGTGTATTGCCGGCTCGCGCCTGCTGGTGCAGCAGAGCATTCACGATCAGTTTCTCGAGAAGCTCGTCGCGTTTGCAAAGACGGCGCGGATGGGCGATCCGATGAGCACCGACACGCAGGTCGGTCCCGTGACCAACAAGCCACAGCTCGAGAAGATTCTCAAGTACATCGACATTGCCAAGTCCGAGGGCGCGCAGACCGTGCTCGGCGGCGCGCGTGCGTCGCGGCCCGAGTGCGGCACCGGCTGGTTCGTCGAACCGACCATTTTTTCCGGCGTCAACAACCGCATGCGCATCGCGCAGGAGGAAGTGTTCGGCCCGGTGCTGTCGGTGATTCCGTTCAAGGACGAAGAAGAGGCGGTGTCGATTGGCAACGACGTCGTGTTCGGGCTCGCTGCCGGCGTCTGGACGCAGAACATGCGGCGCGCCCTGATGATGGCCGACCGCCTGCAGGCCGGCACGGTGTGGGTGAATACGTATCGTGCCGTGAGTGTGCTGTCGCCGTTCGGCGGCTACAAGCGGTCGGGTCTCGGCCGCGAGAACGGTCAGGACATGATCAAGGAATACATGCAGACGAAGAGCGTGTGGATCTCGACTGCGACGGAAGTGCCCAACCCCTTTGTCATGAGATAAGCAGTCGTGGGTTCCGCCTTCAGGCGGAACGGATGCGATGAGGAGTCGATGGCCGGACAGATGATTGGATTTGTGGGAGTGGGCCGCATGGGCGGACCGATGGCGGCGCGCCTGCTGGACGCCGGGCATTCGCTGACGATATTCGACACCAGCGCGGAGGCACTGGCGCCGCTCAAGGCCCGTGGTGCGACCGTCGCCGGATCGGCGCACGAGGTGGCCAACAGCGCCGAAGTGGTGATGATGAGCCTGCCGACGCCGCCGATTGTGCAGGCGGTCTGCCTCGGAGACAAGGGCATCCTTGCCGGCTCGAAGATCAGAACGCTGATCGACCTGTCAACGACCGGGCCGAGCGTTGCCAAGATTGTGGGCGCGGCGGCGGCCGAGCGGAAGATCGCGTGGGTCGACTCGCCGGTGAGCGGCGGTGTCACTGGCGCCACGAAGGGCACGCTCGCGGTGATGGTGTCGTGTGCCGCCCCGACGTTCGATGCCGTCGACCCGCTGCTCAAGGTGTTCGGCAAGACGTTCCACGTCGGTGAGAAGCCTGGCCTCGCCCAGGTGGCCAAGCTGGCGAACAATCTGCTGGCGGCGGCTGCGCTCGTCCTGTCGTCCGAAGCCATGGCGATGGGCGTGAAGGCCGGCATCAACGCGAAGATGCTGATCGACATCATCAACGCCGGCAGCGGCCGCAACAGCGCCACGCAGGACAAGTTTCCCAAGGCGATTCTGCCCGGCACGTTCGACTTCGGGTTCGCCACCGGGCTGTCGTACAAGGACGTGCGGCTGTGCGTGGACGAGGCCGAGGCGATGGGCGTGCCGATGGTGGCCGGCGCGGCGGTGCGCCAGATGCTGGCGGTGACGCAGGCCAGGTTCGGCGCCAACTCCGACTTCACCTGCATTGCCAAGGTGCTCGAAGAGTGGGCGGGAGTGGAAATCCGCGGGTAGTCAGGATGAGCCGCGGAGACGCGGAGGCGCGGAGAACGTTGTTGTTGTTCTGCCTTGCCGCGACGGCAGGCTGTTTCGTTGACCAAGAGAGATTACCGGATCCGCGAAGCGGAACAGGAGAAATTGGTCTCCGCGTCTCCGCGCCTCCGCGGCCCGTGAATTCTGGAGTCGGAGAGAGCGATGAGCACAGAGTTGTTCGATAAGGGCCTCAAGATCCGCAAAGACGTCCTCGGCGCCGAGTTCGTCGAGAACGCCATCAAGAATGCCGACGAGTTCAGCATGCCGATGCAGGAGCTCACCACTGAGTACTGCTGGGGATACGTGTGGGGTCGGCCGGGCCTCGACAAGCGGACGCGCAGCATGCTCAACCTCGCCATGATTGCGACGCTGAACCGGCCGCACGAGCTGAAGCTGCACATCGCTGGTGCGCTGAGGAATGGCGTGACCCGCGAGGAGATCCGCGAGATCTTCATGCAGGTGGCGATCTACGCCGGTGTGCCGGCGGGCGTTGATTCGTTCAACAAGGCGAAGGAAGTGTTCGCGACGATCGATCAGAAGAAGTAAAGGGCTGGAATGACGAACAACCGCCGCCTGTCGCGACGCGGTCTCCTCACGAAAGGTGCAGTCGTAGGGGCGGCTGTGGCTGTAGCCGGGGCTAAAGCCCCGGCCCACGAGGCCGACGCGGAAGGCCCGGCCTACGCTGCCGCGATGGCACAGGCCCCCGCAGTTGTCACCAACCGCCTGTTCAAGGCCTGGATCTCGCGCGGGACGGGACGCAATCGCACGACGCTGCAAGAGGTGCGGCTGCGTTCCCCCACCGGCCGCCAGGTGGTGGTCCGCACGCAAGCGACCAACCTCTGTTATTCCAATTCGGCTCTCGTCCTCGGCCTCCAGGATCCGCCTCCTCCTGCCGCTGGAGCCGGGGGTAACTCGCTCGCCGCCGGGACGACCAACATGGCGCTCATCCAGGGCCATGGCGGCATTGGTGTCGTCGAGGCCGTGGGCCCCGACGTGCGCCGCGTGCAGATCGGCGATCGGGTGTGCGTGTCGGGGACGCCGCAATGCGGGTCCTGCTATCACTGCCTGCGCGGCCGCGCCGATGTCTGTCAGCTGCTCGGCCGCAACCTGCCTTCCGACTTCGTGCCGATTGCCGACATGCGCGACGGCACGCCGGTGTACGCCAACTCGCACATCGGTGGTCTCGCCGAACTGATGGTGACGTTCGAAGAGTGGGTCGTGCCGATTGTCAGCACCGCGCCGGCCGTCGATCTCGGCATGGTGCTCGGCTGTGTCAGCGTCGCCGGCCTGGGCGCCACGACGTCGGGCACGCTCGCCCAGGTGCGACCGGGATCGTCGGTGGCGGTTGTCGGCTGCGGACCGCTCGGCCTCAGCGCCGTGCAGGGCGCCCGCATCGCCGGCGCGTCGACGATCATCGCCATCGATCCGGTGACCATGCGGCGCGATGTGGCGTTGAAGGTGGGGGCGACGCACGTCCTCGATCCCAACGCCGAGAGCAACGTGATCGAGAAGGTCCGATCGCTCACCGCCGGACCCACCAGCCGTGCATGGAGTGGTGGTCGCGACTCGGGCGGACGCCGCAGCGGTGCCGGCGCCGATCTGGTCGTCGAGGCGGTGGGACTCGAGCTGGCGACGCCACGCGTAGAACGTGGCCCTGACCCGACCGGGATCCTGCCGGTGCAGCAGGCCTACGAAATGGCCTCGTCCGGCGGCGACGTGATTACGACCGGACTCATTCGCGGCACCATTACGCTTCCCGCGTTTCTCTTTGCGATCGGTGGCGTCTCCCATCACGGCGGACAGGCCGGCGGCGCCAACCCGATGCGCGACATCCCGCGCTTCGTCGAGATGCTGCACAGCAGCCGCTACGACACGCAGGCCATGGTGACGCGCACCGTCCCGCTCGCTGACATGCTCGGCGCGTACGAGGAAGTGATCTACCGGCAGGTCGTGACCGCGATCATGACGGCGTAGTCTTAGGGGTCTGCGCGGATCACAAAAGCTGAAAGCCTCATCGCAGAGATCGCAGAGGAGCGGAGGAACGCAGAGGCTGCTGCGCATCGCGGCGCAGCAGCCGACTCCGCCGTTCTCTGCCCCTCGGTGATCCCCGCGATTGGTCTTCATGACGCTCACCGGCGCACCACCAGGTTCTCATCTATGCTGTGTCCGCTCCGGATCCCGAGTCCCGGATCCCGAGTCCCGAGTGTGAGCCACACCTGTGAAAGGCCGTCACAGGTCCACAGACGTCAAATGTCGTGTTCGCAGTGACTTAGCGGCGGCAGGCTGCTTGCCCTTCTGTGACAGCATGAGAACACTCTTCCTCCTGCTCGCGTTCGTGCTCGCCGCGACCCGCCCGGCGCTCGCGCAGGAAACGCTCGCCGCCGAAGGCACGAACATCTCCGTGGCCGGTGTCATCGGCATTCCCTTCGAGCAGCTGACACCGGAGCTGCGCGCCGACATTGCCACCCTCGCCGGCACCCCGTTGCAACGCGAACGGCTGCAGGAGCTCGCGCAGCGCATCGAACGGGAAAAGCCGGAGCTGTTTGCCGCGTTCCGCAGCCAGGCGCAGCCCGACGGCTCGGTCAGCATCGCGTTCGTCGTCGGTCGCATCAGCGACGACCCCGAGCTGCTGGCCAACATCAACGCCCGCTACGTCGTGGAGAACGTGTCGGTCACGCCGAAGTTCGAGCCCGCGCTGCCGAAGTCGGTGATGGACGAACTGCAGGCGCTCAAGGGCAAGCGGCTGGACCCCGAAGAGGGCACGCGCCTTTCGAAAAAGATTGCCGATTCGCTGACAGGCTTCGGGCAGCTCGACGTGAAGCCGCGTTTCGAGCGTGGCAGTCAGCCGGGACAGCTGCGTCTCCACTTCGACGTGACGGAAACCGGCACATGGCTCGGATTCTCGCCGCTCCGGATGCGGCTCGAAATGGCTCCCACGCCGAAGTTCGTGTATCACGCCTACCAGGGCTGGAGCACCGCCGTCGACATTCCGATCACCGGCAACGATCTCCAGTTCACCTTCGGATTCGCCATCGCCAACGAAGACGATCTCATCGAGCAGTATTCGGGAGTGCGCATCCGTTTCGCGTCGCGCAAGGTGGGGACGCAGCGGCTCGGCGCCGGCATCGAGTTGTCGCATTACGGACAATCGTGGCGCGAAGCCACACTGTTTGCGGTGGCGGCGGATCCGGCGATTCCGTCGGCGTATGACGGCAGGACCACTGTCGAACCCACGCTGACCTTCGCCTTCAGCCGTCACTTCAGGGTCACCGGCGGCGTCAGCGTCTCCGAGCTCGAAACGCTCGAGCCGCTCGACCTCTCGCATCCGCCCGATCCGGTCGAACTCGACGAATCCGGACAGTCGGTGATGGCCAGCGCCGGCGTCTTCGGTGCCTCGTTCGATCAACAGTGGCCGGCCGGCGCCGGCCGGAGTCACGAGGTCAACGCTTCCTACGAGCTGCGGGTCTCGTCGGAAGGACTCGGCAGCGATCTCGACTACACCCGCCACTTCGCCACCGCGGGCTATCGTTTCCGGAACGGCCGCAGCTCGTTCATCGCGGGGGCACGATTCGGCCGCTCGCATGGTTCCGTGCCGCTGTTCGAGCGCTTTGCGCTGGGCGATACGGCCACACTTCGCGGCTGGAACAAGTTCGACATCAATCCGGCCGGCGGCACGCGGCTTCTGTACCAGTCGCTCGAATACCGGTGGCGCTGTGCCGCGGTGTTCGTCGATGCCGGCTCGGTCTGGGATCCGAGCACCGAGTCGTCGATGCGGTGGTCAACCGGATTCGGCTGCCATGGCGACGAGTTCTTTTTTACGCTGGGCGTTCCTTTGAATGCCGATGATGTGCGGGTGACGTTCATGACAGGGGTCCGATTTTGAGTCCCGCCACCTGGACGTCGATCGGACGTTCCGTTCCGTTCATCATCGTCGCCATCCTGATCGATCTGGTTTGGCTGGGCGCCCAGTCCGTGACGGTGACCAGAGTGACCGATACGCTGCACGTACGTGCGCCGGAGTTCCGCTTTCTTCAGGGACGTGTACTGGCGCAGCTCCGTGACGGCCGCACGGCGCGGCTCGACGTGCGCCTGGAACTGCTCGGACGCGCGAGCGGCCCGATGCTCGCCCAGACAGAACAGGCGTTCAACGTCAGCTTCGACCTGTGGGAGGAGCGTTTCGCCGTGACGCGGCTCGGGCAGCCGGCGCGCTCGGTCTCGCATCTCACATCCACGGCTGCGGAAGCGTGGTGCCTGGAGAACGTCACGATTCCACTGTCGGCGGTTCCGGCGGAGCGACGTGGTTCAGTGTGGATGCGGCTGGTGCTCCGGAGCCGCGACGACGCTCCGGCGCGGCAGACGGACGAGGACAGTGGGTTCTCGATCCGGATTTTGATCGACGCGCTGGGCCGTCGCAGCGACAGTGAGGCGCAGCCATTGATCCTCGAGGCGGGACCGTTCAACGTGAACTGACGATGCGCAGTCTTCGCAACCGTTTGATCGTCGCCTTCCTGGCCGCCACCGTCCTGCCGTTCGGGGCCACGGTGTGGGTGACGTCGTCGCTGCTGGATCGCAGTCTGGCGTACTCGACGACGCAGGAGCTCGACAACGTGTCGCGGACGCTGGAGCGCACCGTGCGACAGTTCTATCAGCGCGAGCGCGAGTGGCTTCGCAGCGACGCGATCGGTGGCGGGGTGCCGGCGACGGCATACGATCGCGCCGAAGCGGCGTCGTGGCCCGACCCGGTGCGGGCGTTCTGGGAGAGCGGCGAGGCTGAAGGGTTCGAGCTCGCCGGCGAGGGCGGGCACGTGCTCGAGTACATGCGGCGCTCCGACAAAGGCGTCGGCGTGTACACACGCGAGCTGGGTGTCCGCATGCGTGAGCTCTCGAGAGAGCTGGTGCGTACGCGCACGGTGGTCAGCCAGGCCGATACGCTTGATCTGCGGCGCGGATTCACGCTGACGCTCTTTCTGCTGTTGGCGCTGGTCTGGCTGATTGCCCTGGTGCCGATTGTGATCGTCGCCCAGCGAATCAGCAGCCCTATCCGGCAGCTCACCGGCGGACTGACCGCGTTTGCCGACGGAGAGTGGCACCGGCGGCTGCGTCCTGCGCGTGATGACGAAGTGGGACGGGCCGTCGACGCGTTCAACCGGATGGCGGATCAGTTGCAGCGAAACCGCGAACGGCTGGTGTATCTGACGCAGATGTCCAGCTGGCAGACGCTGGCGCGCAAGACGGCGCACGAGCTGAAGAACTCGCTGACCCCAATCAGGCTGACGGTCGAAGAGATGGCCGCCCGACAGGCGCCGCAGGATCGCGCCTTTGTCGATCAGGCCGTGCAGATTGTCGTCTCGGAGATCGAGACGCTCGAGCGGCGGGTCCGTGCCTTCTCGGAGCTGTCGAGTGAGCCGTCGGTCACGCCGGAGGTACTGGATCTCAACGCGCTGGCGATGGAACGCGTGGCGCTGCTCCGGGCCGCGCATCCGGCGACCAACTATGCGTTTCGTCTCGACACGCCGGCGCCGATTGCGTACGCGAGCGCCGATCTGGCCAAGGGCATTCTCAACAATCTGCTGGAGAATGGGGCCGAAGCGGCCGGCGCCGGTGGATCGGTATTGGTCGTGACGTGTCGATCGGGAAGCCAGGTGGAGGTGCAGGTGCACGATTCCGGTGCCGGCATCAGCGCCTCCGCCACGTCTACGCTCTTCGAGCCGACGATCACCTTCAAGAAGCACGGCATGGGACTGGGTCTTTCGATCGCCAAGAAGAATGCCCTGCTCTGCGGCGGCGATCTCATGATGATCCGCGGCGAGCTCGG
>Ga0173480_10000138_pt1 | contig 20005 bp, 20 predicted proteins | sample NitcycUS209509C1_FD_122622 | JGI IMG/M metagenome (GOLD analysis project Ga0173480, IMG submission 122622) | Soil microbial communities from Arlington Agricultural Research Station in Wisconsin, USA - Nitrogen cycling UWRJ-S209-509C-1 (version... | ecosystem: Environmental > Terrestrial > Soil... | reverse complement strand
CTGGAATACGCGAGCGAGTGAGGCGGATGCGAGCGGCAGATGAGCGAGTGCGAGCGTGGCTGGTGACCGGCCCGGTGGGGCGCGGGCTGGCCTTCGCGATCGACTTCGCGGTCGCGCTGCGGACGATGCTGGCCCAGCGTCGCTAGAGATTCCCAATCATCTAGGGTCAGTCGCCCATGAAGACCACCCTCAAAGAGCTGCCTAATTCCCGTGTCGAGGTCGAGGTGGAGATTCCCGCCGCCGACGTCGAGAAAGCCACTTCCCGAGCCGCCCGCGCGATGGCGAAGGAGATGCGGATGCCGGGCTTCCGCGCCGGCAAAGCGCCCACCTCGCTGGTGATCCAGCGGCTCGGCTTTGGGCCGGTCCTGCAGGAGGCGATCCGCGACGCGCTGCCCGAGTGGTACGAACGGGCGCTGCTCGACGCCGGGGTTAGCCCGATCGGCGACCCCAGCATCGACATGGCCTCGATGCCAGAGGCTGAAGGCGAGGCGCTCGAGTTCAAATTTCAGGTCGGAGTGCGGCCGCCGGCTCAGCTCGGCACCTACAAAGGTCTCGAGGTTGGCAAAGCTGAGCAGGAGGTGCCCGACGAAATCGTCGACACCGAGGTCGAGCGGATCCGCGAGGGGTTTGCGCGGCTGGAGCAGGTCGAGCGCGCCGCCGCCGAGGGCGACTCGCTGTTAATCGACTTCGAGGGCTTCCTCGACGGCTCCGCCTTCCAGGGCGGCGCCGCCGAGGACTACCTGCTGGCGCTGGGCTCGGGGCAGCTGATTGAGGGCTTCGAGGAGCAGCTGACCGGAGCTGAAGCCGGCGAAGAGCGCGAGGTGAAGGTGACCTTCCCGGCCGACTACCAGGCCGAGCACCTGGCGGGCAAAGACGCTGTCTTCAAAGTCAAGGTCAAAGAGGTGCGGGAGAAAGTCCTGCCGGAGCTGGATGACGCCTTCGCCTCTGAAGCCTCCGAGTTCGACACGTTGGAGGAACTGCGCGACGACATCCGCGAGAAAGTTGGCACCGCGCTCGGCAGCCGCGCCGAGGAAGACTTCCGGGTCGCGGCGATCGATGCCGCCGTTGAAGAGGCGACCGTCGAGGTGCCCGACGAGCTGGTCACGGCGCGGGCAACCGAACGCTGGGAGCGGATGGAACGACAGCTCGCCCAGCGCGGCATGGACCCGAACCAGTTCCTGCAGATGCAGGGGAAAACGCGTGACGAGCTAATCGAGGAGACGAAGCCGGACGCGGAAAAGGAGCTGAAGCGCGAGGCCGTGGTTACCGCGATTACCGAGGCGGAGGGGATCGAGGTCTCCGAGGAGGAGATGGTCGAGGCCCTGGAGCACAGCGCCGAACACGAGCGCACCAGCCCCGAGAAGCTGCTCGAGCGGCTACGCCAGAACGGCCGCGACGGGCTGATCCGCGAGGACCTGCAGGCGCGCAAGGCGATCGAACTGGTGGCCGACGCCGCCAAACCGATCCCCAAAGAGGAGGCCGACGCGCGCCAGGAGAAAGCCGAGGCGCGGGAGAAACTGCTGGCGCCCGAGGGTGAGGGCAAAGCCAAAGCCGGCGGGCTCTGGACTCCGGGCAGCGACTAGCTCGTTGTTGTGGTGATGGGGGGAGGGACGGTGCCCCTCTCCCAGAGACCGTCGCGCAGCTGAGACGGAGTGCTGGGCGCCATCGTGGTCTCAGGAGCCTCTGTGAGAGGGGCACCGTCCCTCCCTGGGCACGAATTGGACGCCGGGAGGCTTCTATAGAGTCCCGAGCGATGAGTCCTTTGGTGCCGATGGTGGTTGAGCAGACGTCTCGCGGTGAGCGGGCGTTTGACATTTACTCGCGGTTGCTTGGCGAGCGGATCGTGTTCCTTGGCACGCCGGTTACCGAGGACATCGCCAATCTGATCGTCGCCCAGTTGCTGCACCTGGAGTCCGAGGATCCGGACAAGGACGTCAGCCTCTACATCAACTCGCCCGGCGGCTCTGTTTATGCGGGGCTGGCGATCTACGACACGATGCAGTTCATCAAGCCCGACGTGCAGACGATCTGCGTTGGTGTCGCGATGAGCATGGGGGCGTTGCTGCTGAGCGGTGGCGCGGCCGGCAAGCGGATGGCGCTGCCGAACTCGAAGATCCTCATCCACCAGGTCTCGGCCGGCTTCCAGGGCCAGGCGACCGACATCGAGATCCACGCCAAAGAGATCATCGACGTCCGCCGCCGCCTCGACGAGATCATCGCCGGGCACACCGGCCAGTCGTTCGAGAAGGTCACCCAGGACACCGAACGCGACTACTTCATGAGCGCGGAGGAGGCGAAGGAGTACAACATCGTCGACCGCGTCATCGAGCACCACTGAGGCGCGCCGCAGCTCTTGCCTTCGTCGCGCTTGCGGTTCTTGCCGCGCCAGCTGCGGCCCAGATCAACGGCCGGGACGGCGGCACTTCCTATTACGGCCACGTCTTTCCGGTCCAGGCGGCGCACGGTGAACGCGGCGCGATTGGGACCTACCACGCGCCACGCAACGACGGCCGCATCCACGAAGGGTTCGACATCACCGCCGCCTGCGGAGCGAGGCTTGTCGCGGTGCGCAACGGCCGGGTCCTGCGCCGCGACTTCGATCCCGTCCTCTACGGCAACTACCTGCTGATCCACGGCGAAGGAGAGCGGCGGAGCTACTTCTATGCCCACCTGGCGCGACCGGCAGCGGTGCGCCGGGGCGAGCGGGTCTGGGAGGGGGAGGGGGTCGGAGTGGTCGGCGAAACCGGCAATGCCGCCGGCACCGGCTGCCACCTCCACTTCGAGATCCATGAGGGTGGCGTCGCGATCAACCCGGAACCGGCGCTGCGGCGCTGGGACCGTTATAGCTAGTCGTCTTCTAGAGACCGTTCGAACCAGAGGTCGGCTTTCGGGTTCTCGTTGTAGGCCGGGACTTCGCGGTAGCCGGCGGAGCGGTAGAGGCCGACGGCAGGGGTGAGGTAGTCGGAGGTGTCGAGGCGGACCGCCCGGCAGCCGTGTTCGAGGGCGATCTCGTCCAGTCGCGCGAGGATGCGGCGGCCGAGGCCGGTGCCGCGGTAGGCCGGCGCCACGTACATGCTCTTCACCTCGGCGACCTCGGTATCGAGATGTCGGACACCGCCGAGCCCAGCCGGCTCGTCGTCGGCGAGGGCGAGGAGGAAGGCGCCGTTGGGCGGCACCAGGTCGGCCGGAGGACCGGCGGCGATCTCTGCGTCAAGATCGATTCCCGCTTCTTCGCGGTCGTAGACGAGCGGTCCGTCGGCCTCGCGGATGAAGTCGGCGTAGAGGCCGAGGACGCGCGGATCGTCGCGCTCGACCGGCTCCAGGGAGAAAGTCACGGAAACGACGCTAACGCGTTGCAGAATTTCTCCAATCTGCGCGCGACGCGTATGGTCACCCCTGGCAGAATTCGCTTCGTGACCCGGAAGGAACTGTCTGCTGTTGTCGCCGAATGCGCCGCGAGCACGGAGCGGGCGGCGGCACGTACGGAGCGTGCGGCGGCACGCACCGAAACCGCGAGGGCAGAAATAGAAGCGACGAGGGCCGAAATGGAGGTCTGGCGCGCGCAAAACGAAAAGGCGGTCGAGGCGGCGCGGGCCAAGCAAGAAGAGACCCGGGAGGAACTCGAAAAACTCAGGCCGGTTTGGGAAAGGGAACGAGTTGAATTCCGCGAGAACTTCGAGGAGTCCCGTCGCAAGACCGACAAGATTTTGGCCGAACTCCAAGAAGGGCGGGACGAGCGACGGGCGCTTCTGGAGGCGATTTTCAGGGTGATGGACCGGCTGCCGCCTCCGCCGCCGCACCTGCGCTCAGCGTGAGAACACTCAGACCCGCAGTTCGTAGCTGAACCACTCGCTGCGCTCGGCTCCGGTCGAGTCGTAGAGGCGCTGGGCGGTCTTGTTGTCCGGCGCGGTGGACCACTCGACGAAGGGGACGTTGCGCTCGCGGGCCACATCGGCGCTTGCCTCGATCAAGGCCCGGCCGACGCCCTGGCCGCGAACCGACTCGTCGACGAAGAGGTCGTTCATCAGCACGCACTCGGTCGCCTCCAGTGAGCTGAAGTGCCAGTAGAGGCCGGCGTAGCCGACCAGCCGACCCTCGCTGCGGGCACCGAGCAGCAGCCCGTCCTCGCTCGGGGCGAGGAAGCGGCGGAAAAAGCTGCGGTTGCGCCCCTCTTCGATTCGCTCCACTTCGTAGAAGCGCTGATAGGCGGCGATCAGCGGCAACAGCTCCTCAAACTCCTCGAGGGCGATCGGGGCGATCTCGACTTCAGCGGCCATCGGGTCACCGTACCGGGACGCAAGGCTGCCGTCACGAGCAGGGACAGGCGTCCGGGCGACGTAAACGGACCCCACGAACCGGTGCAGGTCCCTGTCTAAGCTTTGGGGCGCCGCCGGAGGCAAGAGATCGTCCCGTTAGGAGGGGATTCCGCTGGCACGTCCTTCAGACTCGAACGAGCAGCTCCTCTGCAGCTTCTGCGGCAAGTCGCAGCGCCAGGTGAAAAAGCTGATCGCCGGCCCCGGCGTCTACATCTGCGACGAGTGCATCGACCTCTGCAACGAGATCATCGACGAGGAGCTGACCGCGCCGCCTGCCTTCGAGCTGGAGAACCTGCCCAAACCGCAGGAAATCCACGACGTCCTGCAGGAGTACGTGGTCGGCCAGGAGGCTGCCAAGCGCTCCCTCTCGGTCGCCGTCTACAACCACTACAAGCGGGTCCAGATCGCCCAGTCCGACGAGACCGACGTCGAGCTGCAGAAGTCGAACATCATGATGCTGGGCCCGACCGGCTGCGGCAAGACGCTGCTCGCCCAGACCCTGGCGCGGATCCTCAACGTCCCCTTCGCGATCGCCGACGCGACGGCGCTGACCGAGGCCGGCTACGTCGGCGAGGACGTCGAGAACATCCTTCTGAAGCTGATCCAGGCCGCCGACTTCGACGTCAAGAAGGCCGAAACGGGGATCATCTACATCGACGAGATCGACAAGATCGCGCGCAAAGCCGACAACCCGTCGATCACCCGCGACGTCTCCGGCGAAGGCGTCCAGCAGGCGCTACTGAAGATCCTCGAGGGGACCACCGCCTCGGTGCCGCCGCAGGGCGGGCGCAAGCACCCCCACCAGGAGTTCCTGACGATCGACACCACCAACATCCTCTTCGTCTGCGGCGGCTCCTTTGCCGAGCTCGACAAGGTGATCGAGCGACGGGTCGGCGACCGCGGCATCGGGTTCGGCGCCGAAATCTCCTCGCGCGAGAAGAAGGACACCGGCGAGTGGTTCGAGCAGGTGCTGCCCGAGGACCTGGTCGAGTACGGCCTGATCCCCGAGTTCATCGGCCGCCTACCGGTGATCACCGCGATCCACCAGCTCAGCCGCGACGACCTCTGCACGATCCTGACCGAGCCGCGCCACGCGCTCACCCGCCAGTTCCAGCGCTTCTTCGAGTTCGACGACATCGAGCTGGTCTTCGCCGACGACAGCCTCGAGGCGATCGCCGACAAAGCCCTGGAGCGCGAGACCGGCGCCCGCGGCCTGCGCTCGATCCTTGAGGAGACCCTGCTCGACGTCCAGTTCGAGCTGCCCTCGCGGCGCGACGTGACCAAGTGCGTCGTCACCAAGGAGACGATCACCGAGGGGCGGCGGCCGACGCTTGTAACCGAGGCGGTCCAGCAGGACATCGGACCCGCCGACACGGGCCTCTCAGAGGAATCCGCTTAAGAGCCGGACGGTAAGGGAGGGACGGGTGCCCCTCTCCCAGAGGCCGTCGCGCAGCTGAAACGAAGTGCTGGGCGCCATCGTGGTCTCAGGAGCCTCTGTGAGAGGGGCACCCGTCCCTCCCCACCCAAGCCGCTTATCTAGACTCGCCGCCGTGGACGCGGCGAGCCGGAAAAAGCTGGAGGAGACGACTCGGTATGACCCCTCTGAGGTAGAGGGGCGGATCTTCGGTGAGTGGATGGAGGGGGGGTACTTCCATCCGGATGCGGAGGGGACGGCGGCGGAGAATTTTTCGGTTGCGATTCCGCCGCCGAATGTAACCGGGGCGCTGCACATGGGGCATGCGCTGAACGGGTCGATGCAGGACGCGTTGGTGCGGATGAATCGGATGCGGGGGAAGAACACGCTGTGGATCCTCGGCACCGACCATGCCGGGATCGCCACCCAGGCGGTGGTCGAGAAAGAGCTGAAGAAAGAAGGGAAAAGCCGGCACGACCTCGGCCGCGAGGCGTTCGTCGAGAAGGTCTGGGAGTGGAAAGCCGAGTACGGCTCGCGGATCGTCGAGCAGTACAAGCGGCTCGGCGCCTCCTGCGACTACGAGCGTGAGCGCTTCACCCTCGACGACGGCTACGTCCGCGCCGTCTACCGCGTCTTCAAGCAGCTCTTCGACAAGGGATACATCTACCGCGACAACTACATGGTCAACTGGGACCCTGGCTCGCACTCGGCGATCTCCGACCTCGAGGTTGAGAACCGCGAGGTCGAGGACGTCCTCTACTCGATCGACTATCCGGTCGAGGACTCCGACCGGGTGCTGACGGTCGCCACCGTGCGACCGGAGACGATGCTGGCCGACACCGCCGTCGCCGTGAATCCCGACGACGAGCGCTACGCCGACCTGGTCGGCAAACACGTGGTGCTGCCGCTGGTCGGCCGCCGGCTGCCGATCATCGCCGACGACCACGTCGACATCGAGTTCGGCACCGGGGCGCTGAAGATCACTCCCGGCCACGACCCCAACGACTTCGAGATCGGCCGCAAGCACAAGCTCGAGGAGATCGGCGTGATCGGCCCCGACGGCCGCATGACCGAAGAGGCGGGGGAGTTCGCCGACCTCACCGCCGCCGAGGCGCAGAAGGCCGTGGTCGAGGCGCTCCGCAAAGAGGGGCGCCTCCGCGCCGAGGAGCCCTATGTCCACTCGGTCCCCTTCTCGCACCGCTCCGGCGAGCGAATCGAGCCGCTGATCTCGCTGCAGTGGTTCTGCCGTATGGACGAGCTGGCGCGACCGGCGATCGAGGTCGTCGACCGCGACGAGGTAAGCATCACCCCGTCGCAGTGGAAGCGGGTCTACCTCGACTGGATGCGGGAGATCCGCCCCTGGTGCGTCTCGCGGCAGCTCTGGTGGGGACACCGGATCCCCGTCTGGTACTGCGACGCCTGCGGCGAGACGATCGTCGCCGAGTCGGAGCCGGAGCGCTGCGGCGCCTGCGGTGGCGAGCTGCGTCAGGAGGAGGACGTGCTCGACACCTGGTTCAGCTCGGCGCTGTGGCCATTTGCCACGCTCGGTTGGCCGGACGACACCCCCGAGCTGCGCGCCTTCTACCCGACCAGCTTCCTCACCACGGCGCGGGAGATCCTCTTCCTCTGGGTGGCGCGGATGATCATGACCGGGCTCGAGTTCGCCGGCGACGTCCCCTTCCGCGACGTCTATGTCCACTCGGTGATCCAGGCCCGCGACGGGCGGCGGATGTCGAAGAGCCTGGGGACCGGGATCGACCCGCTGGAGGAGATCGACGTCCACGGCGCCGACGCGCTGCGCTTCGGCCTGCTGGCGATGTCCTCGACCCAGGACGTGCGCTTCTCCGACGCCAAGGTGCAGCAGGGCCGCGACCTCGCCAACAAGCTCTGGAATGCCAGCCGCCTGATCCTCCTCAACGCCGCCGACGTTTCCCCGGCGCCCCGACCGACCTGCGTCGAGGACCGCTGGATCCTCTCGCGGCTGGAGGGGACGATCGCCTCGGTAACCGAGAAGCTAGAGACCTACGACTTCGCCCACGCGGTGCAGGAGGCCTACTCGTTCTTCTGGCGCGACCTCTGCGACTGGTACCTGGAGATCGTCAAGCCCCGCCTCTACGACGGCGAGGAGGACGTCTCGGCGACGCTGCTCTACGCGCTGGAGCGGGTGCTGGGGCTGCTGCACCCGACGATGCCCTTCGTCAGCGAGGAGATCTGGAGCTATCACCCGGCGCGCAAGGGGCACCTGGCGGTGCACCCGTTCCCGGTCGCTGACGATTCGCTGATCGACGAGGCCGCCGAGCGGGACGTTGAGAGCGGCATCCTGCTCACCCAGCGGCTGCGCGCCTGGCGCGACCTTGCTGGGGTCCCGGTTGGCGCCACCCTGCCAGCGGTGATCGACGGGGTTGAGCCGCCCGCGTTCGTCGCCCGCCTCTCGCGCTTTGAGTTCGACGGCGTCGGCGCCGAGCCGGTCGCCTCGGTCGGCCCAGTGCGGGTCCTCGACTCCGACCAGCTCGATGCCGCGGCCGTCGCCGAGCGGCTGGAGAAGCGCCGCGAGGAACTGCGCGCCGAGGTCGAGCGCGGCGAGCGCAAACTGGGCAACGAGGGTTTCGTCGCCAAGGCGCCGGCCGAGGTGGTCGAGGAGGAGCGCGGCAAGCTCGAGCGCTACCGCGCCGAACTCGCCGAGCTGAGCTGATCGCGGCCGACGCTTACCTCGATTCGCTGGAGCCGGTCGGTTGGCGGCTGGGCCTCGACCGGATGCGCCGGCTGACGACGGCGCTAGGCCTGCCGCAGCACCGCTTCGCCTCGATCCACGTCGTCGGCACCAACGGCAAGTCCTCGGTGACGCGGATGACCGCGGCGCTGCTGCAGGCGCACGGGCTGCGGGTCGGCGCCTGCATCTCGCCCCACGTCGATCGCTGGTCGCAGCGCACCTTGGTCCAGGGCGAAGAGATCGACGCCGCGGCTTGGGAGCAGGCGGTCGCCCAGGTGGCCAGCGCTGCCGAGGGGGTCGACCGCAGCCTCGAGGAGGGGGACGCGGTGACCCAGTTCGAGGCGGCGACGGCGGCCAGTTTCGTCGCCCTGGCCCGGGCACGGGTCGAGGTGGCGGTGGTCGAGGCCGGCCTCGGCGGCCGCCTCGATGCGACCAACACGATCCCCTCGCGGGTCACCGTCCTCACCTCGATCGGCCTCGACCACACCGAGTGGCTGGGGGAGACCGAGGCCGAGATCGCGGCCGAGAAGCTGGCGGTCCTACGCGACCAGACGACCTTGGTCATCGGCGAGGTCTCGCCCGCGGTGGCCGAGCTCGCCGAGCACACGGCGGGGGAGCGGGGCGCACGCCTGGTGCAAGCCCCCTCTGACCCCGGTCCCGACGTGCAAGTGCGCGCCCCTGGCGAGTTCCAGCGACGCAACTTCGCGATCGCCAGCGCCGCCGCGGAGGCCTTCCTTGGTCGGCTCGACCCGGAGGCGGTCGAGCGCGTCGCTGAGGCGGTCACAGTGCCCGGGCGGCTGGAGCGGGTTGCCGAGCACCCACCGACCTACCTCGACGCCGCCCATAATCCCGCTGGCGCCGCGGCCCTGGCGCACTCTTTGCCCGCGGTAGCCGCCGGCCGTCGTGTGGTCGCCTGCCTGGCAATCCTCGCCGACAAGGACGCCGGGGAGATGGTCGCGGCGCTGGCGCCTGCCCTCTACCGGGTCGTCTGCACCGAGCTGCCCGCGGCAGCTCTGCAAGGGCATGGGCGGCCGGGCGCCCGCTCGCGCCCGGCAGCCGAGCTGGCCGCGATCTGCGCCCAGGCGGGCGTCTCGGCCGAGGTCGAGCCGGGCTTCGAGGCGGCGCTGCGGCGGGGGCGAGAGCTGGCCCTGGCCGAGCCAGAGGGGCTTCTGCTCGTCGCCGGTTCCCACTATGCAACCGGTCCGGCGCGCGGCCTTCTCGGCGCATGACTGTGCGAGGATTCGCGCATGGATCGCCCCCGCAGCGCCGGTTCCGAACTGCTCTCGATGATGGGTCTGGTTGCCGTCGTCGTCGCGATCGTGATCCTCGTCTTCTTCGGCGTCGGCTACCTGTTCGGAAGGCTCTTCCTTTAGAAACAGGGTTGACGTCGGTAGCGGCGAAGTAGACTGCCGCCCCCGCGCGGCTCCTATGTCCCTCAATTCCCCTTTCTTATGCCCTTAGCGATCTTCGGCATCACCAACGACAGCCTCAATCTGGTCGCCACTCTCTTCCTGCTGATGCTGGTCGTCCTTTGGCTGGCGCTGATCGTTTACACCTACCTCGACGCGCGCCGGCGGCTCTCCGATCCGTTCCTGATTGCCTGCGCCACCGTCGCCTCCTTCTTCCCCTTCATCGGGACCGCCGTCTACGCGATCGTCCGCCCGCCGGAGTTCCTCGAGGACGCCCACGAGCGCGAGCTGGAGATTAAGGCCGCCGAGCTGCGGGTCAAGCAGCTGCGCGAGCAGAGCTGCCCCCACTGCGAGTTCCCGATCGAGCGCAACTACCTGCGCTGCCCCAACTGCCAGCGCCGCCTCAAGGACCCCTGCCCGACTTGCAACAAGCCAGTCGACCCGCGCTGGGGCCTCTGCCCCTACTGCGAGACGAGCCTCGGTGGCGGCGGAGGCGGCGGCGAGCGGCCGCGCCGCAAACAACGTAGAGACCCCGAGGAGCGCCAGGCACAGCCGCGACAGCAGGCCGAGCCGCGGCGCCGCAAAGCGCCGCCCGAGGCGCAGGAGGGGGCACAACCAACCCAAGAGCAAAGGAGCCCCCGCCGTGAGCCGGACCCTGATCCTCGTCAAGCCTGACGCTTTCGAACGCGCCCTCACCGGTGAGGTGATCGCCCGCTTCGAGCGCAAGGGCCTGCGAATCGCCGCGTTGAAGTCAATGCGCGCGAGCGAGGAGATCGCCAACCAGCACTACGCCGAGCACACCGACAAGCCGTTCTTCGGCGAGCTGGTCTCGTTCATCACCGGCGGCACCTTGGTGGCGATGGTCCTGGAGGGCTCCGAAGCGGTAAAGGCGGCTCGCCAGCTGATCGGCGCGACCAATCCGGTCGAGGCCGCCCCGGGCTCGATCCGCGGCGATTTCGCCCTCGAGGTGACCTTCAACATGGTCCACGGTTCCGACTCCGACGAGTCGGCCGAGCGCGAGATCGGGATCTGGTTCCCCGAGCTGACCTGATCGCTTCCGGGCCGGCGGGTCCTGTCCCCGAGTTGGTTCCACCATCCCTTTCGGGATGGTCCCCCAAATCGGCGCCACCCCCCGGCAGGTGCGTATGAGGTTGACGCTGGCATCAGGATCGCCTCAGAGAAAAGAGATTCTCGAGAAGTTGGGTTTGGAATTCGACGTTGTCGTGCCTGGGATTGAGGAGCTGACCGCGGGCGACCCCGAACACCTGGTGGTCGAGAACGCGCGCCGCAAGGCCGCCGCGGTCGAGGGCGAGGTGGTGATCGCCTGCGACACCGACGTCGTCCTCGACGGTGAGGTGTTGGGCAAGCCGCGGGACGAGGCCGACGCGCGGCGCTACCTGGATCGCATGTCCGGTCGCGCCCACACTGTGATGAGCGGGCTCGTAGTGGTGGACGGAACGCAGTTCTCCCCGCATACCGGGGACAACTGCGTCCGGTCGGGCCTGGAACGGACGACGGTGGTCTTCAAACAACTCTCCGACGCCGAAAAGGATCGCTACGTGGCCTTCGGCGAGTGGCAGGGACGCTCGGGCGGCTACGCGATCCAGACCCTCGGCTCCAGCCTCGTCGAGCGGCTCGAGGGCAGCGTCTCCAACGTCGTCGGCCTGCCGGTCGGCCTGCTGGCGGAGCTCGCCCCGCGCCTGTTCACGCGCAGCTGACCGAACTCACAGAACGCTTAAACGCGTTTGCCATCATCGGCCCTGTAAATGGGCATTTTCGGCAAGATCGGACTCGGCGGCCGCGACATGGCCGTCGACCTCGGCACCGCCAACACGCTCGTCTACGTCCGGGGGCGGGGCATCGTCCTCTCCGAGCCCTCGGTGGTGGCGATCGACTCGCTCAGCGGCCAAGTGCACGCGGTCGGCGGCGAAGCGAAGCGGATGCTTGGCCGCACCCCCGGCACGATCACCGCGATCCGTCCGCTCAAGGACGGGGTGATCGCCGATTTCGAGGTCACCGAGCAAATGCTGCGCCACTTCATCACCTCGGTGCACCGCAGCCGCTTCGCCCATCCGCGGGTTGTCGTCTGCGTTCCCTCCGGCGTCACCGGGGTGGAGAAGCGGGCGGTCGAGGAGGCCTGCCTCTCGGCTGGCGCCCGCCAGGCGTACCTGATCGAGGAGCCGATGGCGGCGGCGATCGGCGCCGGCCTGCCGGTTGCCGAGCCGACCGGCTCGATGATCGTCGACGTCGGCGGCGGCACCACCGAGGTGGCGGTGATCAGCCTCGGCGGCATCGTCGTCTCGGAGTCGATCCGGGTCGGCGGCGACGAGCTCGACGAGGCGATCGTCGCCCACTGCAAGCGGAACTACAAACTCGCGATCGGCACCCAGACCGCGGAGGACGTCAAGCTCGAGGCCGGCTCGGCCTCGCCGCTGCCGAAAGAGGTACGGACCGAGATCCGCGGCCGCGACCTCGTCTCGGGCCTGCCGAAGACGATCGAGCTGACCTCCGAGGAGGTGCGCGGGGCGATGGAGGAGCCGGTCAGCCACATCGTCGCGGCGGTCAAGGAGACGCTCGACCGGACGCCCCCGGAGCTTGCGGGTGACATCATGGACATAGGCATCACCCTTGCCGGTGGTGGTGCGCTGCTGCAAGGACTGGAGCAGCGCCTGCGCGACGAGTGCCAGATGCCCTGTCAACTGGCAGAGTCGCCATTGACGTGCGTGGCGGTCGGCTCGGGCATCTCGCTCGAGGAGGTCGAGACGATGCACCGCGCCGAAAGAAACAACGGAGCGCGCGCCCGGCACTAGCCAGCGCTCATGCGAATCACGAACTTAGGGTCCCAACGTGTATCGAAAGCAAGTACGCCGCCGTAGGGCGGTTCTCGCCCTGCTAATAGTCGGCTCGTTCGTCCTGCTCACCGTCACCTACGGGCAGGGCTCGGACGGCGTTCAGCGCGGCGTCAGCACCATCTTCAGCCCCCTGCAGGACGTCGCCGACCGGGCGCTGAAGCCGGCCCGCGACCTGGTCAACTGGTTCGATGAGACCTTCGACGCGAAGGGCGACAACGCACAGCTGCACGACGAACTCCAGGTCGCCCGCAAAGAGGCGGTCGGGGCGAAGACGGCGCTGGCCGAAAACGCCCAGCTGCGCAAACTGGTCGGGCTCGATCGCAGCGGCGCCATCCCCTCCGGCTATGACCCGGTCACCGGCCGGGTGATCGCCCGCTCGCCGACCGTCTGGTTCGCCGACGTGACGATCGACGTTGGCTCTGGCGACGGGGCAGAGGTTGGCGACCCGGTCGTCAACGGCGACGGCCTGGTCGGCACCGTGGCCGCCGTAACCGGCGGCTCGGCCCGGGTGACGCTGATCGCCGACCACTCCAGCGCCGTCTCGGCGAAGATCGTGCCGAGCGGGACCCAGGGCGTGATGAAGCCCTCGGTAGGGGATCCGGAAGACCTGATCTTGGACTTCCTCGACAGCGAAAAGCGGGTCGGCAAAGGGCAGTCGGTTGTCACCTCGGGCTGGCGCGGCCAGGGGATCGAGTCCAGTTACCCGCCCAACCTGCCGATCGGCGAAGTGGTCGAGGCCTCGCTGCTCCAGCAGGAGGCCCAGCAGCAGGTCCACGTCCGGCCCTACGCCGACCTCCGCGACCTCGACCTGGTCCAGGTCCTGACCGGGGGCTCGCGCGGGTGATCCTCACCGCCAACATCCTCGCCCGCCTGGTCGCGATCGTCGTTGTCGGCGTGATCCTGCAGCTCTCCTTCTTCAGTCAGGTGTCGCTCTTCCACGTCAGCCCCGACGTGCTGCCGGCGCTGGTCGTCGTCCTCGGCCTGCTCGGCGGCACCCTGACCGGGGCAGTCTGCGGCTTTTGGGTTGGCTTCCTGCTCGACTGCCTGCTGATCGCACCGCTCGGCGGGGCCTCGCTGGTGCTGCTGGCGACCGGTTACCTCGCCGGACTCTTCCGCGAGCGTTTCGAGATCCACAGCTCCCTGGTGCCGCCGCTGCTCTGCATGGTCCTGACCCTGTTTGCCGAGCTCGGCTTCGGCGCGATTGAGCTGATGCTGGGTATCGACGCCCCGATCAGCGGCTTGGTGATCCGCGACATGCTGCTGAAGAGCATCTTCGCCTTCTTCCTCGGCTGGGCGATCTACGTCGGCGTGCGCCGCGCCCTGCGCCCGGCCCTCGTGTTGGAGCCGATGGTCCGCCGTGGCAGACGCCCAACCGCCCTGGGGGCCTAGGCATGCACCTGCGGAACGACGATCGTCCCCAGGGCAGCCGGCTCTACCTGCGGGTGGCTGTGATCGGCGGCGTCGCCGCGGTGCTCTTCGCCATCCTCTTCTTCCGGCTCTGGAACCTGCAGGTCCTCTCCGGCGATGAGTACCTGGCGGAGGCGAAGAACAACCGCACTCGCGAGTACAAAGTGATCGCCCCGCGCGGCGACATCCTCGACCGCGACGGCAACGTGCTGGTTGACAACCGCACCAGCTTGGCGCTGCAGGTGAACACCACCAAACTGCCCGAGGACCCGGCCGAAGAACGGGCCGAGCTGGTTCGCCTGGGAGAGCTGGCGCACATGTCCCTGCGCAAGGTGCGGCGGACGATCAAAGAAGGCGAAGAAGTCGCCGCCGGGGCGCCGGTGACGCTGCGGCGCGACGTCGGCTACGACCTGATCGCCTACATCGAAGAGAACCAGGAGGAATTCCCCGGGGTGGCTGTGCAGCGGGTCTTCGTCCGCCACTACCCGGAGGGCTCGATGGCTGCCCACGTGCTCGGCAGCGTCAGCGAGATCTCCGAAGAAGAGCTGAAAGAGGCCCAGTACAAGAACCTCGAGCCGGGCGACGAGATCGGCCAGGCCGGGGCGGAGTACGCCTACGACAAGTACCTGCGCGGCGACCCGGGGCTGACCCGGATCCAGGTCAACGCGCTGGGCGAGCCGACCCCCGGCGGTCAGCTGGTCTCGACGCCGCCGACCCCGGGCGACAGCCTGAAGCTGACGCTCGACGAAGAGGTGCAGGGCGCCGGTGAAGGTGGACTCGCGGCCCGCGGGTTACCGGGGGCCTTCATCTCGATGAACATCGACACCGGCGAAATTCTCGCGATGGGCTCGAACCCGACCTACGACCCGACGGACCTGATCGAACCGAGCCAGGCGAAGGTGAACGAACTGTACCGGGACCCAGTGCTGGCGCCGCTCGTCAACCGGGCGACCGAAGGGGCCTATCCGACGGGCTCGATCTTCAAGATCATCACCGCCCTGGCAGCGCTGGAAAACGGCCAGATCACGCCCGACGAGGTGGTCAACGACGCCGGTCAGATTGAAGTCGGCACCCAGACCTTCCAGAACGCCGGCGGCGAAGCGCACGGCCCAGTCGAACTGCGCCGCGCTCTGCAGGTCTCTTCCGACGTCTACTTCTATCTGCTCGGCTGGGACATGTGGGACACCAACGAGCTGCAGGAATGGGCGCACAAAATGGGCATCGGTCGGCCTGCTGGGCTCGACCTGCCGGAGGAAGGCGAAACCCTGCTGCCGACCAGGCAATGGCGCGACCAGCTCTACAAGGAAGAACTGACCGAACGCCCCTGGTCGGCTGGCGACAACATCCAGCTCGCCACCGGCCAGGGCGACCTGCAGACCAACCCGCTGCAGATGGCGATCGCCTACGCCGCCCTCGGCAACGGCGGCAAGATCGTCACTCCGCACGTAGGCAAAGAAGTCGAGGACGCGGCCGGTCGGGTGCTGAAGGAGTTCGAGCCGAAGATCGAGCGCCGCTTCCACATTGACGCCGGCTATCGCAACGCGATCCTCGAAGGCCTGCACCTCGCCGCGCAGGAGGGTGACGGCACTGGCGCCGGCGTTTTCGGCGGCTTCCCGATCCCGATCGCGGGCAAGACCGGCACCGCGGAACGGCCGGGTCACGCCGACCAATCCTGGTTCGCGGCGCTCTCCCCGTACCCGAACCCGCGTATCGTGACTATTGCCACCGTCGAGGAAGGCGGCTTCGGAGCCGAATCTGCAGCCCCGGTCGTTCTCGACATCCTCGAAGCGATCTATAAAAAACGCGCCGCGGAAGTATCGAGCGCCGGTGGAGCCGAATGAACACCTACGCCACCCGAACCAGGAATACCCGGCCGGAGCCGTTCGCGGTCCACGTCGGTCTCGGCGAGCGCCTCGGTCTGGCGCACATGGACTGGCCGCTAACGATCGCCGCCGTCGGCCTGATCGCCTTCAGCGTCTTCACCCTCGGGCAGGCGACCCAGAGTGACGTTCCCGGCGACCCCAACTACTTCGTCGAGCGGCAGGCGATCTACGCCTTGCTCGGGCTTGCCGGGATGCTGATCCTCACCCGGATCGACTACTCCCGCTTCCGCGAGCTGCGGGTCGGTATCTACACCTTCCTTTGCGCCAGCGTCTCGCTGGTCTTCGTCTTCGGCTTCGCCGCCCGCGGTTCGCGGCGGGCCTTCGAACTTCCCTTCTTCAGCTTCCAGCCATCGGAGCTCGGCAAGCTCCTGCTTGTGCTTGCGCTTGCCGGTTTCGTCATCGATGGCGCCAGACGCGGCTCCCAGGTTCAGCGCACGGTGCGCTACCTCTGCCTCGGCCTGGCACCGGCTGCCCTCGTTTTCCTGCAGCCCGACCTCGGCACCTCCATGGTGTTCGCGGTCGCCACCCTTGCCGTCATGTACTTCGGAGGCGTCCCCTGGACGCACTTCGCGGTCATCGGCGGCGTACTTACCGCGCTCGTCGCGCTGGTCCTGGTCGTCGCTCCGGCGACCGGGTTCCCGCTCCTCAAGGGCTATCAGGAGGAACGTCTGACGTCCTTTCTCAGCCCCGACGAGCATGCCGACGGCGCGGGCTACCAGCAGAACCAATCAGTGATCGCCACCGGCGCGGGTCAGTTGACCGGCCGTGGCGACAAAGCCACCCAAACGCGGCTCGACTTCGTTCCTGAGCGGCACACCGACTTCATCTTTGCGGTGATCGGTGAGCGCTACGGGTTCATGGGCGCCGCGTTAGTCCTATCCCTTTACGCCCTGCTCTTCTGGCGGGCGCTGCGGATCGTGACGCTTTCGAAGAACTCCTACGGAGCCCTGGTAGCGGGCGGCATCGCCGTCATGCTGCTGTTCCAGACCTTCGTCAACGTGGGGATGAACCTCGGCATCATGCCGATCACGGGCATCCCCTTGCCGTTGATGAGTTATGGAGGGTCCTCCGTGCTCGCTACTTTCCTTGCGGTCGGCGTTCTTCAGAGCATCAACGTCCAAGCGCATCTCAGTCAGAAGGGAAGGTTCGCCTGGTGATCTCTGGAAAGGGGTCCGGCATTGCGTACCTATCCGAACTGAGCTGAACAACAAATGAAAAAAACGATTTTGGTCTCCGCCGAGCGTGGCGAGACCCGAGTGGCTGTCCTTGAGGCAAAACAGAAGGGCGGCAAAAGCCACGTCGCCGAGCTTTACATCGAGCGGCGCGGCCGCCGTTCGATCGTCGGCAACATCTACAAGGGGAAGGTCGACAACGTCCTTCCCGGGATGGAGGCCGCCTTCGTCGATATCGGCCTGGAGCGCAACGGCTTCCTCCACGTCGACGAGATCCTGCTGCCGAACGGCGAACAGGCGCCAAAGCGCGGCCGTGGCAGCGGCCGCCGCATCAACGAGCTGATCAAGCCCGGACAGGAGATCCTCGTCCAGGTCGTCAAGGACCCGCTGAAGACGAAGGGCGCCCGGCTCTCGATGAACCTCTCGATCGCCGGCCGCTACCTTGTCTATGCCCCGTTCGGGGGCGGCGTCGGGGTCAGTCGCCGGCTGACCGACAAAGAGCGCGACCGGCTGCGGAAGATGGTCGACCGCACCTACAAAGGGCCGGGCGGACTGATCGTCCGCACCGCCGCCCACGGCGCCAAAAAAGCCGACTTCGTGCGGGAGATCAAATACCTGCAGAAGCTGAACGAAGTGCTCGAGCGCCGCTCCGAGGGGACCAAGGCGCCGGCCTTGGTCTTCCAGGAGGCCGACCTCTCGATCCGGGTCCTGCGCGACGTCTTCCTCAACGAGTTCGAGAAGGCGGTGATCGACTCGCCGAAGCAGTTCGAGCGGGTAACGAGCTTCTTCCAGCGCACCGCCCCCGAGCTGGTGGGCGGGGTCGAGCTCTACGAGGGCAGCAAGCCGCTGTTCGAGAAATGGAAGGTCAACGAGGCGATCGATTCGACCCTCAACCGGCGCGTCGACCTGCCTTCGGGCGGCTACCTGATCATCGACTACGCCGAGGCGCTGACCGTGATCGACGTCAACAGCGGTTCCTTCACCGGACGCGGCAAAGGCGGGCTCGAGGAGACGATCACCAAGGTCAACACCGAGGCCGCCGACGAGGCGGTGCGGCAGCTGCGGCTGCGTGACATCGGCGGCATCATCGTCGTCGACTTCATCGACATGGCCCGCGCCAGCAACCGCGACAAAGTTCTGAAAACGATGCGCAAAGCGCTCGACGCGGACAAGTCGAAGAGCTACGTGGTCGAGGTCTCACCGCTGGGCCTGGTCGAGATGACCCGCCAGAACGTCACCGACGGGGTACGCGAGATCCTCACCGCCCCGTGTCCGACCTGCCACGGCGAGGGCGTCGTCCTCTCCGCCGAGACGGTGGCGCTCGAGGGTCTGGGCAAACTGCGCGACTTCGCTGCCGAGAAGAGCGGCGACGAGGCCTTCCTGATCCGCGTCAACCCGAAAGTCGCCCACGAGCTGACCGATCCCGACAGCGGTTTGACCGAGCTCGAGGAGGAAACCGGCAAGCGGTTCCACTTCGAGGGCGGCGAGGCGCTGCCGATCGACAGCTTCGAGCTGGTCGAGTCCGGTGGCCGCAGCGAGATCGAGGAGCGGGCGCTGCCGTTCAAGGTCGGCGAGGAGGTGCTGGTCAAGATCGACGAGCCGCACATGTACAACGCCGATGACGCGGTGGCCCGGATCGACTCCTACATCGTCAGCGTCACTGGCGGCGGCCCCTACGTGGGAGAGCGCAAGCTGGTGCGGATCGACGAGGTCGAGCGCTCGGCGGCGATTGCCTCGCTGCTGGGCGGCGAGTCGCCCAACGGCTCCGGAGGAGGCGAGGAAAACGGCTCCCAGCTAGACTCCCCCGCTGCTTCGCGTAAACGCAGTCGCGGCCGCAGGGGCGGTCGGGGGCGTTCGCGCGCCAATCAAGGCAGCAAAGACGAATGAGCACTTACGCAGTCATAGAGAGCGGTGGCAAGCAGTACAAAGTCGAGGAGGGCACGTCCCTGCTCGTCGATCGACTCGATGCCAAAGAGGGCGACAAAGTCGCCCTGCGCCCGGTCCTCTTCCGCGGCGACGACGTCGTCGCCGGCGGCAAAGATCTCGAGAAAGTCAAAGTCGAGGCGAAAGTCACCGAGCACCTGCGCGGGCCCAAGATCAAAGTCTTCAAATACAAGGCGAAGAAGGGCTACCGCCGCCGTGCCGGTCATCGCTCCGAGCTGACCCGGCTCGAGGTGACCAAACTGAAAGGGAAAGGCTAGGCATGGCGCATAAGAAAGGTCTCGGCTCCAGCCGCAACGGCCGCGAATCGAACCCGAACATGCTCGGCGTCAAGGTCTTCGCCGGCCAGCGGGTCAGCGGCGGCGAGATCATCGTCCGCCAGCGAGGCACCCGCTTCTGGCCCGGTGATGGCGTCGGCATCGGCCGCGACCACACCATCTTCGCGACCCGCGAGGGGACGGTCGATTTCAAGCCGTCCCGCAAGGGCCGCACCATCTCGGTTCTGCAGGACTAATAGGAAAGGAACTCCATTGCTGCTCGCCGTCGAGCGCAGAGGCCACCGGCGCATCGCCACGGTCTCCGCGACTATTGCCCTTGCCCTGATCGCGCTGCTGGCTCTGGCCGCGCACACCCAGGCCGCTGAACTCGTCTACTGGGACAACTACGGAGACGACCCCGACACCGTCGGCTTCGCCAACATCGACGGCAGCGGCGGCGGCACTTTGCCCCTTGGCGGTCAGGAACTTGAAGATCCGGAAGGGATGGCCTACGACACGGTCACCAACCGCCTCTTCGTCACCAGCGACAACGACAAGATCATCGCCATCAACCTCGACGGCAGCGGCGCGACTTCCTTCAGCGCTCCGGGCGCTCCAATCAAAGATCCGGAAGGCATCACCCT
>Ga0173480_10000137_pt1 | contig 20127 bp, 16 predicted proteins | sample NitcycUS209509C1_FD_122622 | JGI IMG/M metagenome (GOLD analysis project Ga0173480, IMG submission 122622) | Soil microbial communities from Arlington Agricultural Research Station in Wisconsin, USA - Nitrogen cycling UWRJ-S209-509C-1 (version... | ecosystem: Environmental > Terrestrial > Soil... | reverse complement strand
CTACGGCGAGTTCTCGGGCAAGTTCGCCAAGGCGACCGCGGCGGCGCCCTTCCTCGGTGACCCGATCCTGGTCGAGGCCGAGCCCGGCGACGCGCCTGCGCCCATCGCCGACCCCGCCGCCGACGTGATCGCCTGGGCCCACAACGAGACCTCGACCGGCGTAATGGTCGGCGTCGTGCGCCCCGAGGGCGCGGCCGAGTCGCTGGTCCTGGTCGACGCCACCTCCGGCGCCGGCGGCCTGCCGGTCTCGATGATCGAGGCCGACGCCTATTACTTCGCCCCACAGAAGGGATTCGCAGCCGACGGCGGCCTCTGGCTCGCCGCCCTCAGCCCGGCCGCGATCGCCCGCATCGAAGAGCTCGACGGCGCCACCGACCGCTGGCAGCCGGCCTTCCTCTCGCTGCAGACCGCGCTCGACAACTCGCGCAAGGAGCAGACCTACAACACGCCCGCCCTGGCGACTCTGCTGCTGCTGGGCGACCAGGTGCAATGGATGCTCGGCCTCGGCGGTCTCGCCGGCTGCGTTGAGCGCACCTCGGACTCCTCCGGCCGCCTCTACGGCTGGGCCGAGCGCAGCGATTTCGCCAGCTGCTTCGTCGCCGATCCGGCCAAGCGCTCGCTGGTCGTCGGCACGATCGACTTCGACGACTCGGTCGACGCCGCCGCCCTGGCCGCCGCGCTGCGCGCCAACGGGATCGTCGACGTCGAGCCCTACCGCAAGCTGGGCCGCAACCAGCTGAGGATCGGGATGTTCCCGGCGGTCGATCCCGCCGACGTCGAGGCGCTCACCGCCTGCATCGACTGGGTTGTCGAGAACGTGGACGGCGTCGCCAAGTGAAGGTCCTGGTCAAGGAGAAGATCGCCGACACCGGCGTCGATCTGCTGCGCTCGCAGTTCGAGGTCGACCTCGGGCTGGAGATGTCCGACGAGGAACTGCGCGAGAAGATCTCCCAGTACGACGCGATCCTGATCCGCTCGGCGACGAAGATGACGCCGGAGCTGATCGAGCTGGGCGACAACCTGAAGGTGATCGGCCGCGCCGGCACCGGCGTCGACAACGTCGACATCCCGGCCGCGACCCGCCGCGGGATCATCGTCGCCAACGCGCCGGAATCGAACTCCGTCGCCGCCGCTGAGCACACCCTCGCTCTCGCCCTGGCCCTGTTCCGCAACGTGCCGCAGGCGCACGAATCGCTGGTCGCCGGCCGCTGGGACCGGGCCAAGTTCAAGGGCGCAGAGCTCTACGGCAAGACGCTCGGCGTGATCGGCTTCGGCCGCATCGGCCAGCTAGTCGCCAAACGGGCGCAGAGCTTCGACATGGAGGTCGTCGCCTTCGACAAGTTCGTCTCCGCTGAGCGCTTCCGCGACCTCGGCGTCGAGGGGGCGGAGAGCGTCGAGGAGCTGCTCGGCAAGGCCGACCTCGTCACCCTGCATACGCCGAAGACGCCGGAGACGATCGGGATGATCAACGCCGAGACGATCGCCCAGATGAAGGATGGCGCCCGTCTCGTCAACTGCGCCCGCGGCGAGCTCGTCGATCTCGATGCTCTGATGGCCGGGCTGGAGTCCGGCAAGCTCGGCGGAGCTGCGCTCGACGTCTTCCCGTCCGAGCCCTTCACCGAGCACCCGATCTTCGCCCGCGGCGACGTCGTCGTCACCCCGCACCTGGGGGCCTCGACCGCCGAGGCGCAGGACCGCGCCGGGGTCGTCACCGCCGAGCAGGTCACCGCGGCGCTCACCGGCGGCGTCGTCACCAACGCGGTCAACATCGCCGCCGTGCGGCCGGAGGCGATGGAGGCGCTGGCGCCCTTCGTGCCGCTCTGCGAAAAGCTCGGCCGCCTCGCCCAGGGCCTCGGCGACGGCTCGGTCGAGCGGGTTAGCGCCGAATTCCGCGGCCGCATCGCCTCCCACGACACCCGCCTGCTGGGGATCGCCGTCCTAGTCGGGGTCCTCTCCGGCCACACCGAGGAGCCGGTCAACCTGGTCAACGCGCCGCAGATGGCCGAGGAGCGGGGGATCGAGCTCTCCGAGACCACTGACGCCAGCGCCGAGGACTTCACCGAGCTGGTCCGGGTCCGGGTCCAGACGGCTGACGGCGAGGTCGAGGTCGCCGGCACCAGCGTCGGCCCCCGCAACGAGCCCTATCTCGTCTCCGCCTGGCGCGAGAGCTTCTACCTGCCCTTCGCCGAGCACATCACCGTCTTCCGCTACGCCGACCAGCCGGGGATGATCGGCCGGGTCGGCACCCTCTTTGGCGAAGAGGGGGTCAACATCGTCTCCGCCGCCGTCGGCGCCGAAAGCGGGGAGCAGGCGGTGATGGCGCTGACCACCGACGCGCCAGTCCGCCAAGAGGCGATCGAGAAGATCCTCGCCCTCGAGGGCTTCTCCAAGGGCCGCTCGGTCGACCTTTAGCTTTCGCCGGGCGCAACGTCAGCGCCTGTGCGTTGTTCTTGAGATGGTCTCCAGAGACCAGAAGACCAGGGACTGATGAAGAAGACGATCCTCATCGTGGTGGCCGTTCTCGCCGGGCTGCAGTCAGCGGCGGCCTTCGCGCGCGCCGAAACCGGCCCGGTGACGCTGCTGATCAGCGGCGGGCCAGGCAACAGCGGCCTGCACATCTCGCTCACCCCGGACGGCCGCCAGTACCTGATCGTCTCCACCGAGTCGCTCGAAGTCGGCGGCAACATCTGCGAACACCCCTCTGAAGACGTTCCGAACGAACTGCTCTGCACGGCAATCGCGCTCGCCGGCTTTGAGGTCAACGCCGGTGCTGGCTCCGACAGCGTCTACTTCAGCAGCGACGTCCCGGTGCCGGTGACCGCCCGCGGCGGCGCCGGGGCTGATCGCCTTGTCGGGGGCAACGCCTCCGACAAGCTGATCGGCGGGCCCGACCGCGACTTCCTCGAAGGGCGCCGTGGGGACGACTGGCTGCTCGGCGGTCCCGGTCCCGACAAACTCCTCGGCGGCCCGGGCAATGACCAGCTGCGCGGCGGGCCCGACAAGGACACCCTGGTCGGCGGCCCCGGCAAGAACGAACTAATCCCCTGAGCTAGGCGTCCGCCGTCGCGGGACGGGCGAAAGCGCGCCCGCCGACGAATCCGATCGCGATCAACAGCCCGACCAGCGAGAGGGCGGCGTCGAGCCGGAAGGCGGCCTGGACGCCGTCGACGAATGGCGGCGACGCGCCTGAGAAGACGGTGGTAGTCAGCCCCAGCCCGATCGAGCCGCCGGCGATCTGGAACATGTAGACGATCCCGCCGGCGAGGCTGGTCTGCGATTCGTCGACCGAGGTGACCCCGGCGGTGGTCGCGGTGGGGATGAAGCTGCCGGCGCCGATCCCGAGCACGACCATGCCGGGGATCAGCGCGCTGTACCCGGAGCCCTCGTCGACGAAGGAGAAGAGGAACGGTCCGAGGGTGATGAGCGCGGCGCCCACCACGGCGAGTCGCTTGGGCCCGAGCCGGTCATAGAGAGGACCGGCGGCAAACGAGGCGAGGGCGAAGACGGCGAGGAAGGGCAGCATCCCGACCCCCGACTCCAGCGCCGAGTAGCCCAGCTGCTTCTCCATGAACTGCGGCAGGTAGAGCAGCGCCGCGAAGAAGGTCGCGGCCATGAAGAGGACGGCGAAGCAGGAGGCGGTGAAGCTCTCGTTTCGCATCACCTCGCGTGGGACCAGGGCGTGGGAGCCGGCCCGGCGCTCGATCGGCAGGAAGGCCGCGATCATCACCGCCGCCAGGACCAGCATCGCGATCACCCGGGGATCGCCGAGCCCCCAGTCGGCGACCTGGTCGAGCCCGATCAGCAGCGAGACGAGCCCGATCGAGAGGGCGGAGATCCCGGCGTAGTCGATCCGCCGCTCGCCGCCCTCTGGCTCCTTGACGTGAACCAGCCAGTAGGTGACGGCGACGGCGAAGATTGCGATCGGGACGTTGAGGAAGAAGATCCAGCGCCAGCTCAGCTCCTGGGTGAGGACGCCACCCAGCAACGGACCGATCGCGTTCCCCAGTCCGGCGGCGCCGATGATGATGCCGCCGGCGAGGCCGGCTTTCTCTTCCGGCAGGATCTCGTAGGTCATCCCGAGGATCGCTGGCCACATCAGCGCCCCGCCGATTCCCATCAGGATTCGGGCCACGATCAGCCAGGTCTCAGACGGCGCGACGCCGCCCAGGGCGGACATCGAGGCGAAGATTGCGCTGCCGAGGAAGAAGGCATTTCGACGGCCGAACATGTCGGCGAGCCGGCCGCCGGTGATGATCATCACCCCGAAGGTCAGCGCGTAGGCGTTGATCACCCACTGGATCGTGTTGATGTTGGTGTCGAAGTCGCTCTCCATGGTGGGGAGGGCGACATTGACCGCCGTGAAGTCGTTGGCGATCACGACCACGGCCATTCCCATGGCGAAGAGCGCGAGCCAGTTGGTCTTTTCCGGCTTGGCGATTCCGGCAGCCTACGCTAAGGTTCGGAAGCGAATGGACCGCCGGTTCGACAGCCTCGCGCTACTCCTTCTCCTCCCCCCTCGGGGGGAATAGCGCTGGGCGGCGCGATAGCCGCGAGAGACAGAAGGCCATTCGAATCACAGAGAGAAGGAGAGGTCCGATGGGACCGCAAACTGACAGTAGAAGCGACGCAAACCGCGTCCACATCTTTGACACCACGCTGAGGGACGGCGAGCAGTCGCCCGGTATCTCGCTGAACACCGCCGAGAAGGTGGAGATCGCCCAGCAGCTCGCCCGCTTGGGGGTCGACGTGATCGAGGCCGGCTTCCCGATCACCTCGCCGGGCGACTTCGAGGCGGTACGGGAGATCTCGAGAAAGGTCGAGGGCCCGGTGATCTGCGGCCTGGCCCGCACTCACAAGGCCGACATCGACGCGGCCTGGGGGGCGATCAAGGAGGCTCCTAGACCGCGGATCCACACCTTCATCTCGACCTCCGACATCCACATCGAGCACCAACTGCAGACCGACCGCGAGGACGTCAAGGGCCAGGCCCGGGCAGCGGTGGCACTGGCGAAAAGCTATTGCGAGGACGTTGAGTTCTCGCCGATGGACGCGACCCGCGCCGACGTCGAGTTCACCGCCCAAGTCTGCGCGATCGCGGTCGAGGAGGGGGCGACCGTCGTCAACATCCCCGACACCGTCGGCTACACGACGCCCGAGGAGTACGCGGATTACTTCCGGCGCCTGTACGAGTACGTGCCGACGCTGCGCGGCGTCGAGCTGTCGGTTCACTGTCACGACGACCTGGGCATGGCCGTCGCCAACTCCTACGCCGGGGTGCTGGCGGGGGCGCGGCAGGTCGAGTGCGCCGTCAACGGGATCGGCGAGCGGGCCGGCAATTGCTCGCTGGAGGAGATCGCGATGCTGGTCGGCGTCCGCGAGGACGTGCACGGCCTCTGGACCGAGATCAACACCCGGGAGATCGCCCGCACCAGCCGCATGGTCAGTCGCCTGACCGGCTACCCGGTGCAGCCCAATAAGGCGATCGTCGGCCGCAACGCCTTCGCCCACGAGTCCGGGATCCATCAGGACGGCGTGCTGAAGGAGCGCAGCACCTACGAGATCATGGACGCGACCGAAGTCGGCCTGGAGTCGAACTCGATCGTGCTGGGCAAGCACTCCGGGCGCCACGCGCTGAAAGACGCGCTGGAGCAGCTGGGCTTCAAGGTCGAGGGCCAGGCGCTGAACAACGCCTTCAAGGTCTTCAAGGAGGTCGCCGACCGCAAGAAGCAGGTGACCGCGCTGGACCTGGAGGCAATCGTCTCCGACGAGATGCGCGACCGCTCCGAAGCCCACGAGCTGGCCTGGTTCGAGGTCGAGGCCGGAACCCGCCGGCCGCCGGTGGCCAAAGTCGCCGTGACCCTGCCCTCAGGGGAGGAGTCGGAAGGCGAATCGAGCGGCGACGGCCCCGTCGACGCGATCTTCCACGCGATCCAGAACGCGGCCGAGACCGAGTGCGAGCTGGTCCAGTACACGGTCGAGGCGGTGACCGGGGGAGAGGACGCCCTGGGTGAGGTGACCGTGATGCTGCGGGCGGCGGGGAGGTTGGCGACGGGCCAAGGCGTAGCGACGGACATCCTGGAGGCAAGCGCCCGCGCGTACGTGAGGGCTCTGTCGAACGCGCTGGAAGGCGCGGCGACGCGCGAGGCCGAGGCGGCGACTGCCGAGGCCGTGGTAGAGCGGACGCCTGGGCCGTAGGTTCGGGCCGCAAGTAGGGCTCCGAGCGCGCCGGGCCACACCCACCTCCACTGCGGCAGGTAGAGGTGGGTGCGGCCCGGCTTTCGTAGCACTCTCGTTTGAAAGGCGACACAAACCGCGCGCCACACGCGCGCCCAATCCCGCCACGCTGGCACGGTGCTAACCGAGTCCGCCTCAGACCGCCTATATCGCGGTCCTGCGCGGACTCGCGAAAGGGGTTCGACGGATGAGGCCATTTCGAAGGTGGCCAGACGCCAGTACGGGGTGATTGGTCGGCGGCAACTTCTGCATCTGGGCCTGGGAGAAGATGCGATCCAACACCGTTTGTCGAAGGGACGCCTGCACCTGCTGCATAAGGGCGTCTACGCCGTGGGTCACCGGCTGGTCCCACGCGAGGGACGGTGGATGGCGGCGGTCCTCGCCTCGGGACCCGATGCGGTCTTGAGCTACTGGTCGGCCGCGCACCTGTGGATGATCAGGCCCAACTCGCGCTCCAGGATCGACGTTACGGTGGCGCATCGGAGCCGCTCCTCCAGGCCGATCCACAGGCACGTCTCCGAGGTCCCGGAGGACGAGCGCACTATCGAGGAAGGCATCCCGGTGACCACCGTCCCCCGCACCATCCTCGACCTGGCGGCGACCGAGTCCGCTGATGTCGTGGAGAACCTCCTGCGCGAGTCGGAATTCCGCCAGCTCACCGACCGTCTCTCGCTCCCGGACCTGGTCGAGCGCTATCCGGGCAAACGAGGCACTCGCAAGGTCCAGCTCGCCCTGGACCGCCTGAAGGAAGATCCCGCCGGCACCAAGCGCTCGCCCCTCGAGGAGCGCTTCGCGCCCTTCCTTCGCCGGCACCGCCTCCCCTTACCCCGCTTCAACGACTGGATCGTCCTGGGAAACAAGCGCTACCGGGTCGACTGCCACTGGCCGGACCTCCCCCAGATAGTCGAGCTAGACGGCTGGGGCGGCCACTCGACCCGCACCGCCTTTCGCGAGGACCGCGCCCGCGATCGTCGCCTCACCGCCGCCGGCTACCGGGTCACCCACATCACCTGGAACCAGCTGGACGACGAACCGGCCGAGGTCGCCGCGGACCTGCAAGCGCTGCTCCTCCACGCATGAAAGTCGGGGCCGCACCCACCTCTACCTGCCGAAGTCGAGGTGGGTGCGGCCCCGGGCAGCAACCATCGTCCCACCCTCAATACAAGCGTCCGTGATAACGTACAACCGATGGCCCCCACTATGACCAAGCCTTCAAGCACCCCCGACTCTCCCCCCGCGGAGCCGACCATCGGCCCCCGCATCCGCGCCCTCCGCGATGCCATGGGCCTCTCCCTCCGCGACCTCGCCGAGCGCTCCGGCGTCAGCGCGCCGATGCTGTCGCAGGTCGAGCGTGGCGAGACCAGCCCGACCTTGGTCGTCGCCGGAAAGATCGCCGCCGGTCTGGAGCTGACGCTCTCGCAACTGTTGCGCCTCGACGAGGGCCAGCACGTCGCGATCAGTCGCGCCGCCGGCCGCCGCCACTCTGAGCGCGGAGGGCATCGTTTCGAGGAGTTGACCCCGCCGCTGCCGGGCCAGCGCGCCGACGTCTCCCTGCACGTTCTGGAGCCCGGCGCCACCACCGGTGGCCGCGCGGACCCGCCGATGCACGAGCCCGGCAGCCGCGAGACCACCGTCGTCCTCGCCGGCACCCTGGCGCTGATCGTCGACGGCAGCCGCCATGAGCTTGAGGAGGGGGATAGCGTCACCTTCGACGCCGACCTTCCGCACCATTTCGAGAACGAAGGCCAGGAGGCAACCCGCTTCCTCGCCGTGATCGCCGCCGGCCTCAGGAGGTCATAAGAGAAATGCCAAAGACGATGTTCGACAAGATCTGGGAGGCCCACGAGGTGTCGCCGGGGCTGATCTACATCGACCTGCACCTAGTCCATGAGGTCACCTCGCCGCAGGCCTTCGACGGCCTCCGCCTGGCCAACCGCAAGGTCCGCCGCCCGGACAAGACCCTGGCCACCGCCGATCACAACACCCCGACCGACGGGACGATGGCGGCGCGCCTGATCGCCGATCAGCTCTCCCGCGTCCAGGTCGAAACCCTGGAGGCCAACTGCGAGGAATTCGGCGTTCCGATCTACTCGCTGGGCTCCGCCCGCCAGGGCATCGTCCACGTGATCGGCCCGGAGCTGGGTGTCACCCAGCCGGGGATGACGATCGTCTGCGGCGACAGCCACACCTCCACCCACGGTGCCTTCGGCGCGCTGGCCTTCGGGATCGGCACCTCCGAGGTCGAGCACGTGCTCGCCACCCAGTGCCTGGTCCAGAAACGGCCGAAGACGATGCGGATCAACTACACCGGCGAGCTGCGCCACGGGGTCACCCCCAAGGACCTGATCCTGGCGACGATCGGCCGCCTGGGAACGGGCGGTATGACCGGCTACGCGGTCGAGTACGCCGGACCGGCGATCGAGGCGCTCTCGATGCCCGGCCGGATGACGATCTGCAACATGACGATCGAGGGTGGCGGTCGCGCCGGAATGATCGCCCCCGACGAGACCACCTTCGAGTGGGTCAAGGGACGCCCCGCCGCCCCGGCCGACTTCGAGGCGGCGATGGCCCGCTGGCGCGAGCTGCCGACCGACCCCGAGGCCAGCTTCGACACCGAGATCGAGGTCGACGCCTCCGGCATCTCGCCGATGGTCACCTGGGGTACCAACCCCGGCCAGGTGGTCGAGGTCACCGATCGCGTCCCCGACCCGGCCCAGCTGGATTCCCCGGCCGACCGCGAAGCAGCAGAGCGCGCCCTCGCCTATATGGGCCTGGAGGCCGGCACGCCGATGACCGAGATCGCCCCCGAACGCGTCTTTATCGGCTCCTGCACCAACTCGCGGATCGAGGACCTGCGCGAGGCCGCGGCGATCGTCAAGGGCCGCAGGGTCGCCAGCGGAGTCAGCGCGATGGTCGTCCCCGGCTCTCAGCAGGTGAAGAAGGCCGCCGAGGAAGAGGGTCTCGATGAGGTCTTCAAGGGCGCCGGCTTTGACTGGCGCGTGGCGGGCTGCTCGATGTGTCTGGGGATGAACCCCGACACGCTGGATGAAGGCGAGCGCTGCGCCTCGACCTCGAACCGCAACTTCGAGGGGCGTCAAGGCAAGGGCGGCCGCACCCACTTGGTCAGCCCGAAAATGGCCGCCGCCGCGGCGGTCGAGGGCCATTTCGTCGACATCAGGGATTGGAGCTGAAGATGAGAGCGATTGATGTAATCGAGGGCAAGGTCTCGGTCCTGGACCGCAGCGACGTCGACACCGACCAGATCATCCCCAAGCAGTTCCTCAAGCGGGTCGAGCGGACCGGCTTCGGCGAGTTCCTCTTCTACGACTGGATCCGCGACGGCGAGATTCAGCTGGAGCCGAACCCGATCCTCGTCACCGGCGCCAACTTCGGCTGCGGCTCCTCTCGCGAGCACGCTCCCTGGGCGCTGGAGGACTTCGGCTTCCAGGCGATCGTCGCGCCGTCCTTCGCCGACATCTTCTACTCGAACTGCACCAAGATCGGGCTGCTGCCGGTGATCCTCGACGAGGAGCACTGCCGGGCTGTCGCCGAGGCGGGGGAGGCCCGCATCGACCTCGACGACGAGACCGTCAACTGCGCCGCCGGCGTCTTCCAGTTTCAGATCGAGCACGAGACCAAACACCGCCTCGCCAACGGCCTGGACGACATCGGGATCACGCTGGAAAACGACGGCGCGATCGACAAGTTCGAGGCCGAGCCGGCCGCGTCCCTGGGACCGGTCACGACCAGCCTGTAAGCGAAAAGGAGGCCGCGATGGCCGACGAGTTCAAGGAGCCGATGAACACCGGCGCCCGCGAGTGGGACGCCGAGACCTACGACGCCGTCTCCGACCCGCAGTTCGAATGGGGAATGGAGGTGCTCGAACGGCTGGAGTTGCGCGGCGACGAGGTCGCGGTCGACGCCGGCTGCGGCTCGGGCCGGGTCACGGCGGAGCTACTGGAGCGCCTCCCGGACGGCAGCGTGATCGCGGTCGACGGCTCCGAGGCGATGGTCACGAAGGCGAAGGAGCGGCTCGGCGACCGCGCCGGCTACCTCGTCTCCGACTTGACCGAGCTGGAGCTGCCCGAGCCGGTCGACCTCGTCTTCTCGACGGCCACCTTCCACTGGATCGGCGATCACGATCTGCTCTTCCGGCGCCTACGGGCAGTCCTGAAGCCGGGCGGCCGCCTCGTAGCCCAGTGCGGCGGCCACGGCAACGTCGCCGCCCACGGCAGAGCGATCGCGAAGGTCGCGGCCGACCCGAACTTCGGCCAGCACCTGGGCGGCGCCAAAGGCTTGTGGAACTTCGCCACGCCGGAGGAGACCGAGCCTCGCCTGCGCGATGCCGGTTTTGCTGAGGCGCGCTGCTGGCTGGAGCCGAAGCCGGTGCAGCCGGCGCGGCCGCTGGAGTTCATCTCCACCGTCACCCTCGGCCCTGTCCTCGACCAGCTGCCGCCGGAGAAACGCCGGCCCTTCGCCGAAGCGGTGTTGGAGGAGGAGGGCGACCCGTTGGTCCTCGAGTACGTCCGCCTCAACATCGAGGCGACCATGCCTGATGACGCGTAGAGTGCCGGGACCTTGAACGGCACGCCCCGCATAGTCGTCCTCGCCGGCGACGGGATCGGCCCCGAGATCGTCGCGGCCACCCGCGAGGTGCTCGACGCCCTCGGCGAGTTCTCCTACGACGAGCGCCTGATGGGCGGCTGCTCGATCGACGAGCACGGCACCGCCCTCACCGAGGACGTGCTCGACGCCTGCCAGAACGCCGACGCCGTCCTGCTCGGTGCCGTCGGCGGCCCCAAGTGGGACACCACCGACCCGGATGCGCCGCGCCCCGAGCAGGGCCTACTCGGCCTGCGCAAGGGGATGGGCCTCTACGCCAACCTGCGCCCGGTCCGCCCGAGCCCAGCCCTGGTCGGCTCCAGCCCGCTGCGCGAGGAGCGGATCGCCGGCACCGACCTGCTCGTCGTCCGCGAGCTGACCGGCGGCATCTACTTCGGCGACTCCGGCCGCGACGGCGACGTCGCCCACGACACGTGCGAGTACTCGGTCGAAGAGATCGACCGCATCGCCCGCACGGCCTTTGACGCCGCCCGCCGCCGCGCCGAGAGCTCCGGCCGCAAGCCCAAGGTCACCTCGGTCGACAAGGCGAACGTGCTCGAGACTTCCCGCCTCTGGCGCGAGGTGGTCGGCAACGTTGCCGCCGACTACGCCGACGTCGAGCTCGAACACCTGCTGGTCGACAACGCGGCGATGCAGCTGGTCTCGCGCCCGGCCGACTTCGACGTCGTCCTTTCCGAGAACCTCTTCGGCGACATCCTCAGCGACGAGGCGGCGATGCTGACCGGCTCGCTGGGAATGCTCCCATCCGCCAGCCTCGGCGCCGAGGGCGCCCCCGGCCTCTTTGAGCCGGTACACGGCTCGGCCCCGGATATCGCTGGCCAGGGCGTTGCCAACCCGCTCGCGACCTTCCTTTCGGCGGCGATGATGCTGCGCCACGGCCTCGGCCGCGGCGACGACGCCGCCCGGATCGAGACCGCCGTCGACGCCGTCCTGGAGCAGGGCCTCCGCACCGCCGACCTGGCCTCACCGGGCGAGGACCAGGTCGGGACGGCGGAGGTAACTGCTGCCGTGCTCGCCGAGCTCGGCAGCTAGATAACTACGGGGCGGTTACCGCCCACTGGCCGTAGGCGTAGTACTCGCCGCTGGTAACTCCTGATTTCGCCACGAGGCCGAAGCCGAGGCGGGTGTTGTTCTCAGCGACGAGTGGGGTCGTCGCGTCGAGGCCTTTGCTTTCGGTCACGTAGACGCAGAGGTTGCCGCCGGTTGCTGCCGGGGTCTGACCGCCGCCGAGGCCGCTGCAGTTGCCGTTCGTCTCGCCTTTTTTCAGCACGTTCACGGTCGGCGTGTTGGTCAGCGGGAACGAGAAGCTGACCGCGCTGCGGGTGAGGTCGCCTTCGAGCGTGGCCGTGTCGCCGACGGAGAACACGCCGCGCAGCGTCTGCCCGCTTTTCAGCGTCCCCAGCAGCGGCGCGATCCCATCGGCCAGCTTGCCGAGCGTCACCGACTTATCGCCGAGCTTGGCGGTGGTGACAGCGCCGTTGTTGAGCTTGTTGGTGGTGACGACGCCGTTTTTGATCTTGCTGGCGATCACCGCGCCGTCGGAGAGCTTGGCGGTGCTGATGATCCCGTTGCCGAGGTTGCCCGGCAGGACCGCATTTGCGCCGAGCTTGCCGGCCACGACCGCCTTCGGTGCGATCTTGCCGGCGGTGACGGCGCCGCGCTTGAGTTTCGCCGGGGTGACGGCGCCGCGCTTGAGCTGGTTGGCGCCGACGCTGTTGCGCGGCAGGCCGGCGGCGACAGCGGCGCCGCCCAGGGCCACGAACAGCGCAATAGTCGCGATCACGTTGGCGTAATTGAGCTTGGGGCGGGAAATTCGCATGGATTAGCTCCTCTCGTTCGGGTTCAGAGGACCATTCGCGGCCCCTCCGGTGAAGCCCTTTCTTCCATCGGGCATACTTCTGCAACATGGATCCGGTCGATCTGATTTGGAAAAACGGCGATTTCGTCCCCTGGGAGGACGCTCAAACCCATGTGCTGAGCCACGGGCTCCACTACGGGACCGGCGTTTTCGAGGGAATTCGCTGCTATGAGACCGACCGCGGCCCGGCGATCTTCCGCCACGCCGAGCACCTCGACCGGCTGGAGAAGTCGGCCGAGCTCTACTACATGGAGCTGCCCTACTCGGGCGAGGAGATCCGCCAGGCCACGCACGAGCTGCTGCGCCGCAACGACCTCAAGAGCGCCTACATCCGGCCGCTCGCCTACCGCGGCTACGGCAGCCTCGGTCTCTACGCCAAAGATGCGCCGATCGACGTGATCATCGCCGCCTTCCCCTGGGGCGCCTACCTCGGCGAGGAGAGCAAGAACGGCGGCATCCGCGCCAAGGTCTCAAGCTGGCGCCGGATCAGCCCCGGCGGCTCGATCCCGCACGCCAAGGCCTCGGGCTCCTACCTCAACTCGATCCTCGCCAAGACCGAGTCGCACAACGCGGGCTACGACGAGGCGATCCTGCTTGACGAACGAGGCTTCGTCTGCGAGGGCTCAGGCGAGAACATCTTCGTTGTCCGCGACGAACAGATCCTCACCCCGCCGCACGTTGCCTCGATCCTCGACGGGATCAACCGCAAGTCGGTGATCCAGATCGCGCGCGACCTCGGCTACACCGTGGTCGAGCGTGACATCGCCCGCGCCGAGCTCTACCTGGCGGACGAGGTCTTCCTGACCGGGACCGCCGCCGAGCTGGTGCCGGTGCGTGAGATCGACGACCACCCGCTGGGCGAGATCGGCGACGTAACCCGCCAGGTGCAGGCGAAGTTCGAAGACGCCCTCTGCGGCAAAGCCGAGGAGTACCTGGAGTGGCTCGATTTCGTCGCGGCCCCAGACGCTGCCAGCTCCGGCTCCGACGAGTCGATCGGGCGAATTACCCCTGCCGCCTAGCGGCCGGCGCGGCGATGCCGCGCACGCGGGCTCCGTGCCCACCCGATCTTCTACGACTCGAAAGGCAGCAAAAAGATGGAACAGGTGAAGCTCTACGACACGACTTTGCGCGACGGGATGGGCGGCCGCGGCATGTCGCTCTCGGTGGCCGAGAAGCTGAAAGTCGTCAACGTCCTCGACGTGCTGGGCGTCCACTACATCGAGGCGGGGTTCCCCAGCTCGAACCCGAAAGAGGCCGAGCTCTTCGAACGGCTGGCTGAGCTGGAGCTGCAGCAGGCGACTATCGCCGCCTTCGGCATGACCCGCCGGCGCGACGTCCGCGCCGAGGACGATCCGGCTCTGGCGGTGCTGACCTCGTCCTTCGCGCCGGCCGTCTGTCTCGTCGGCAAGGCATCGACCCTGCACGTGGAGAAGGTGATCCGCGTAACCAGGGAAGAGAACCTGGCGATGATCGCCGACTCGATCGGCTTCTGCCGTGAGCAAAGCAAGACCCCGATCTTCGACGCCGAGCACTTCTTCGACGGCTATCGAGCAGACCCGGAGTACGCCTTGGAATGCGTTCGCGCCGCCGTCGACGGGGGTGCCGCCAACGTCACCCTCTGCGACACCAATGGGGGCAGCCTGCCGGACTTCGTCGCCGAGGCAACCGCAGCGGCCGTAGCTGCCGTTGGCGACGAGACCGAGATCGGCATCCACACCCACAACGACTCCGAGTGCGCCGTGGCCAACTCGCTCGCCGCGGTGGGGGCTGGGGCGCGACTGGTGCAGGGCTGCATCAACGGCTACGGCGAGCGCTGCGGCAACGCCAACCTCGCCTCGATCCTGCCCGCCCTGCAATTGAAGATGGGATTCGAGGTCGTCACCCCCGAGCAGCTCGCCCAGCTGACCTCGACTGCGCACTATCTCGACGAGCTCTGCAACATGGCCTCGGACCCCGACCGCGCCTACGTGGGACGCAATGCCTTCGCGCATAAGGCCGGAATGCACGCTGCCGGGGTAGCCGCCCAGGCCAGCACCTTCGAGCACCTGGATCCCGCCCTGGTCGGCAACGACCGCGACATCCTTCCCTCGGAGATCGGCGGCAAGGCGACGATCTACGCCCAGGCCGAGCAGGCGGGGGTCGAGCTGGACGACGCGGCGGCGGCACGAGCGGTCGAACAGCTGAAGCAGCGCGAGCATGACGGCTACCACTACGAGGCCGCCCCGGCCTCATTCGAGCTGCTGCTGCGCCGCGAGACTGGTTCCTACAAGCCGCTCTTCCGGCTCGAAAGCTTCCGTGTCGTGGTCGAAAAGCACGCCGACGGCGAGGTGACGACCGAGGCGACGATCAAAGTCGAGGTCGATGGCAAGCGCTACTTCCAGGCCGCCGAGGGCAACGGTCCGGTGAACGCGCTCGACAAGGCGCTGCGGGGGGCAATCGCCGACCGCTACCCGCACCTGGCCGACGTCGAGCTGACCAACTACAAGGTCCGGATCCTCGACGAAGCCCACGGCACCGGCGCGGTCACCCGCGTCCTGCTCGACTCCGCCGACGGCGAGCGCGAGTGGGGGACCACCGGGGTCTCGGAGAACATCATCGAGGCCTCCTGGGAGGCGCTGGTCGACTCGCTGGAGTACGCCTTCCAGTGATACCCCTGGCTCGGCCCGAGATCGGCGCCCGCGAGGAGGAGTTGATCCTGGACGTTCTGCGCTCGGGCCAGCTTTCCCTCGGGCCGATGGGGGGGCGCTTCGAGCGCGAGTTCGCCGCCTGGCTCGGCGTCCCGGACGCGGTGATGACCTCCAGCGGCACCACGGCGCTGCACCTCGGGGTGCGGATGCTGGGTTGGGGCGAGGGCGACGAGGTGGTGACCAGCCCCTTCAGCTTCGTCGCCTCGGCCAACTGCCTGCTCTACGAGGGCGCCAAGCCGGTCTTCGTCGACGTCGAGGAGGAGACGCTGGACCTCGACCCGGCCGCGGCGGCGGATGCGGTCGGCGAGCACACCGCCGGCCTGCTGCCGGTCCACATCTTCGGCTACCCGGCGGCGATGCCGGAGCTGGAGGCGCTGGCTCAGAAGCACGGCCTCGGCATCCTCGAGGACGCCTGCGAGGCTCTCGGCGCGGTCGACTCCGAGGGGCGCGCGGTTGGCGCCCGCGGCAACCTCGCCACCTTCGCCTTCTACGCCAACAAGCAGATGACGACGGGGGAGGGGGGCATGATCGTTCCCCGGGACGCCGACGAGGCCTCCCGCCTGCGCTCGGAGCGAAACCAGGGCCGCGCCGTCGACATGGGTTGGCTCGACCACGACCGGCTCGGCTACAACTACCGCCTCTCCGACCTCGCCGCGGCGCTCGGCGTCGCCCAGGTCGAGAAGCTCGACTCGCTGCTGGAACGGCGGGCAGCGGTCGCGCGGATGTACGAGGAGCAGCTGGCGGCGATCGAGGGGCTCCGCACGCCGATCGCCGGTCGCGGCTCGGAGGTCCGCAGCTGGTTCGTCTACCCGGTCCGTCTCCCGCAGGGCGCCGATCGCGACGCAACGATCGCCGGCCTGGCCAAGCGCGGCGTCGCCTCCAAGGCCTACCTGCCCTGCATCCACCTCTTCCCGCACCTGCGCGAGCTGGGCTACCGCGAGGGCCAGTTCCCGGTCGCCGAAGCCGCTTCAGCCGACTCGCTGGCGCTGCCGTTCTTCCCGACGATGGGCGAGGAGCAGGTGGAGCGCGTCTGCCAGGAGCTTGCCGCGGCGCTCGGCCAGGCCAACTGACGGCATAATCGCCCGCCCATGGGACGCTTCCGCAAAGAGCCCGACCCGCGCTTCTGGCGCCTCAATCGCTCGCTTGCCTTCGACGCCTGGCTGGCGCCGTACGACATCGATCAGTCGAAGGCGCACGCCCGCGGCCTCTGCGGGATCGGCGTCCTCAGCGAGGACGAGCTGGCGCAGATCGAGACCGGGCTCGACCGGGTCCGCGCCCGGATGGCCGAGCACGGCTTCGAGTTCGATCCCGCCGACGAGGACATCCACATGGCGATCGAGCGCCTGCTCGGCGAGGAGATCGGGCCGCTCGCCGGCAAGCTCCACACCGGCCGCTCGCGCAACGATCAGGTCGCGACCGACGTGGCGATGGTCGTCCAGGCGCACTCACTGCGGGCGATCGAGCTCTGCGGGGCGGCGATGGAGCGGCTGTTGAAACAAGCCGAGGCGCACAAGGACTGGACGATGCCCGGCTACACCCACCTGCAGCGCGCCCAGCCGGTCTACCTCGGCCATCACCTGCTCGCCTACTTCTGGATGCTCGCCCGCGACGTGCTGCGCTTCCAGTTCGCGCTCGACAGCGCCAGCGTGATGCCGCTCGGCTCCGGCGCCCTGGCCGGCGTCAACTGGGAGATCGACCGCGGGGCGGTCGCCGACGACCTCGGCTTCGCCCACATCAGCCACAACTCGATCGACGGCTCCTCCAACCGAGACTTCGTCCTCGACTACCTCGCCGCCGCCTCAACCTGTGCGATGCACCTCTCGCGCCTCGGCTCGGAAATCGTCATCTGGAGTAGCAGCGAGTTTGGCTTCTGCCGGCTCGACGAGTCCTTCTCCTCGGGCTCCAGCATCATGCCGCAGAAGGTGAACCCCGACTCGGCCGAGCTGCTGCGGGCCAAGAGCCCGCGCGTCGCCGCCTCCTACCAGACGCTGCTCGGCGTCATGCACGCCCTGCCGCTGACCTATGGCAAGGACATGCAGGAGGACAAGGAGCCGCTCTTCGACGCGATCGACACGGTCGAGGCGCTGCTCGACGCCACCGCCGGGATGCTCGACGGGATCGAGTTCCACCGCGAGCGGATGGAGGAGGCCTCGGGCGACGAGATGCTGGCCGCGACCGAGGTCGCCGACCTGCTGGTTCGGCGCGGGGTGCCCTTCCGCGAGGCGCACGGGATCGTCGGCGGCCTGGTCCGCGACGCGGTCGAGCGCGACAAATCACTTTCCGAGCTGACCCCAGAGGAGCTGCGCCAGCGCTCCGAGCACCTCGACGAGACCTACTACGAGGTCCTGCAGCGGAGCAGTTGGCTGGAGTCGAAGCGGATCGCCGGCGGCACCGGCTCGGCGCCTTTGGCGCTGCAGATCGCCGAGGCACAGGGAACGCTGGCTGCGGTCCAGGCCCGGGTCCAGGAGGAGCGCTCCTGAGCGACCGGCTCGAGCGCGCCTTTTTTGACCGTTCTGTTCATGCGGTCGCCCGCGATCTGATCGGCTGCACCCTGCTCTACGAGGGGGTCGGCGGCACCATCGTCGAGACCGAGAGCTACGAGGCCGACGACCCCGCCTGTCACGCCTACGTGGGACTAACTGAGCGCACCCGGGTGCTGTTCGGCCCGCCCGGCTACGCCTACGTCTACCTCTCCTACGGCATCCACAGCCTGCTCAACGCGGTCGCCGAACCAGAGGGCGATGCCGCCGCGGTGCTGATTCGAGCGCTGGAGCCGACCCACGGGCTCGAGGCGATGCGCGAGCGTCGCGGAGACAAGCCCGACGCCGACCTCTGCTCAGGCCCCGGCAAGCTAACCGAGGCGCTGGGCATCGGCCTGGTCCACAACGAGGCCGACCTCACCCGCGACCCGTTCCTGCTGGCGCCGCCGCAGGGGACGCCGCCGGCGATCGTCACCGGCCCGCGGATCGGGATCACCAAAGCCGTCGAGCGCCCCTGGCGCTTCTGCGCCGCCGGCAGCCGCTTCGTCTCGCGCCCGCATCCGAGATTGACCCCACAGTAGTGGGGTGAAAGTCGGCTGCGCCTAGCCCGCAGTGACGCCGCCGCCTCCGCCGGTTTCCGGCACGGCTTCGGGGGCTGCTTCTTCAGGTGCGGCTTCTTCCGGAGCCGCTTCGGCTTCGGGAGCCGCTTCGGCTTCTTCTTCCGGCGCCGCTTCGTATTCGCCTTCTTCGGGCGCAACGTAGCCTTCGGTTTCCGGTGCCACGTAGCCTTCTTCGAATTCGGCGGAGTCGGGGTCTTCGCCGGCTTCCTTGGCGGCCTTGCGGGCGGCCTTTTCGGCGGCGTGTTCGGCTTTGATGTCCTGCCAGGCGGAGATCACCTGCGCCCAGATCAGCGCCGGGAAGGTGCCGCCCATCACCGGGCCGCCGTTGTAGAGCGTGGTCATCGGCGTGGTCGAGTCTGGGTAGCCGACCCAGACGCAGGCGGTCACTTCGTCGGCGACGCCGCCGCAGAACCAGGCGTCGCCGTTGTTCTCGGTCGTTCCCGTCTTCCCCCACTGGCCTTCGGCGCCGATCTGGGCGTTGGTGCCGGTGCCGCTGGAGACGACGGTTTCAAGGATGCTCTTCGCTTCTTCGACCTTTTCCTGGTCGAAGACCTGGTCGTGCAGCGAGTCGTTGTCGCCACCCTTGATCGTCTCGCCGTCGTCGTTGGTCACCTGCGTGTAGGAGACGGGGCTGTCGCCGGGTCGCGGCGCCAGGGTGCCGCTGACTCGGTCGCCGTTGTTGCCGATCGTGCTGTAGGCATAGGTCCAGCCCAGCGGGGTGGCCCCTTCCTCGAGACCGCCGAGCACCATCGCCGGGTTGGTCGAGATCGGGTCGGCATAGCCGGCCTTGTGGATCGTCCCGGCGATTGCGCCGGTCTTTTCCCGGACGGTCTTGCCCTTCAGGCCTTCCAGCGCCAGCGCCGCATAGATCGAGTTGTCGGAGTTGGTCGTCGCGCAGACGATGTCGCAGGAGCCCAGGTAGGAGTCCTCGTCATTGGTGACGTGGAAGGTTTCGCTGCCGTTTTTGCCGAACGGAAAGAAGCGCTCTTCGGAGGGGTAGACCGTGTAGGGGGAGATGCCCTGTTCGAGCGCGGTAATCAGGGTGAAGGGCTTGATCGAGGAGCCCGGCTGGCGGTGGCCCTGGGTCGCCAGGTTGAAGGGGCGGGTCTCGAAGTCGGGGCCGCCGACCATCGCCTTGACGCCGGCGTTGTGGTTGTCGATCACCACCACCGAGGCGGTCGCCGGCGAGTAGCCGAGGTAGGAGCTGACCGCTTCTTCGGCCGCTTCCTGCAGGCGCATGTCGAGCGTCGACTTGACCTCGAGGCCGCCGAAGAAGGCTTTCGCGGGTCCGTAGCGTTCGAGCAGCTGCTGGCGCAGGTAGGCGGTGAAGTAGGGCGCCCGCGAGTCGAGGCTCGGCGGCTCGATGCTGGCGTCGGAGGGGAGGGCCTGCTCCTGGCCTTCGCGCATCTGTTCGGTGCTGATGTAGCCCTGTTCGCCCATCCGTTCCAGCACCAGATTGCGCCGCGCCAGCGTGTTTTCCGGGAAGACTTTGGGGTCGTAGGCCGACGGCGACTGGATGATCCCGGCCAGCATCGCCGCCTCCCAGGGCTCGAGCACGGCGGCGCAGGGTTCGGTCTCGGTGCCGCAGCCGGGATGGGCGGCGCCGAAGTAGGTGCGGGACGCGG
>Ga0173480_10000135_pt1 | contig 20159 bp, 22 predicted proteins | sample NitcycUS209509C1_FD_122622 | JGI IMG/M metagenome (GOLD analysis project Ga0173480, IMG submission 122622) | Soil microbial communities from Arlington Agricultural Research Station in Wisconsin, USA - Nitrogen cycling UWRJ-S209-509C-1 (version... | ecosystem: Environmental > Terrestrial > Soil... | reverse complement strand
TTGACCAGCCAGGAGGGAACGCCCTCGATCTGCTCGACGTCGACGCGAAACGCCATCTGGACGAGCTGACGCCCCGGCACGTTGACGATCGTGAGCCGATCGTTCTGGGGACGGACGGCCATCGGCGCGCCGAGCCCCGACGCATTCGGCTTGACCGAGGCGATCTCGAACGACGGCGCGGGTGCTTGCGCGAACAACGCACGGGCAGCACACACGCCCAAGGCGCCGACGAGCAGAGCCGATGACGTGCCGCGCATCGCCACGATAAGACGCCGGCGAGTGTAGCGCGGCCGGCCTGCGTCAGGTCAGAAGCGGCGCCACGGCTGAGTAGACATCAGTGGCCACCGCATCCCGGTCGCGGCCGGCGTCGAGACGCAGCCAGCGCGGACCCGAGGCCTGGCGGAGATAGCTCTCCCGCACGCGAGCCAGCAACGCGAGATCCCGCTCGTACTTGTCGCGATTGGTGGCCTTGCGCGAGGCGGATACGTCGGGGACGATGTCCAGCAGCACGGTCAGGTCCGGCTGCGGCAGATACCTCTGGATCTCCGTCAGCCATGCCGCGTCGAGCCCCTGCGCCTCTCCATAGGCAACGCTCGAGGCCAGGTAGCGGTCGCACAGCAGAATCGTGCCGCGCGCCAACTCCATCTCGATCACCGGCTTCCACTCGAACCGGTTGGCGATGTAGAGCAGTTGCGCCGTGTCGGCGCCGTATTCGCGTCCGCCGTGCAGGAGTTGACCGATTTCGGCCCCGAGATGCGTGTCATACGACGGGAACGACAGCAGACGGACCGCGCGCCCGGCGGCAGCCAGCCGATCGCGAAGCTTCTCGGCCTGCGTCTGCTTGCCGCTCTGGTCGAGGCCTTCGAAGACGACGAGAAGCCCGCGCACGTCCCGCACCCCTCTCCTACCGCCCGCCCGGAGGGCGGGCAATTAAACACTGCGCTGGCGAGGCGGAGCCGCGGTGCGTGTCCAAGGCGGAGCCGCGCTAGCTCTCGAGGGCGAGCACGTCGTCGAGCGTCTGGCGGCGGCGGATGACGGTCCATCCGCCCCCGTCGACGAGCACTTCAGGCGCCAGGAGCCGGCGGTTGTAGTTGGAGCCCATGACGGCACCGTAGGCGCCGGTATCGAGCACGGCCACCAGGTCGCCGACTTCGAGCGGCGGCAGCTCGCGCTCGCGGCCGAACGCGTCGCTGCTCTCGCAGATCGGGCCGACGATGTCCCAGGCGCCGGCCGGCTGCGCGCGGGGCTGCACCGGCTCGATGCGGTGATACGAGCCGTAGAGCGCGGGCCGCATCAGCTCGGTCATGCCGGCGTCGAGCACGGCGAAGCGCCGCCCGTCGGGGTTCTGCTTGGTGTCCACGATCCGCGACACCAGCGCGCCGGAGCGGCCGACGATGGCCCGTCCGGGCTCGAGGACCACGGGCAGGCCGCAGCGCCGCAACGCCGGCAGCACCGCGGCCGCGTACTCCGACGGCGCGATCATCGGCTTGCCTTCGTAGGGAATGCCGAGGCCGCCGCCCAGGTCCACGTGCTCGAGCGGCACACCGTCCTCACGCAGCTGCAGGGCGATGCCGGCAAGGGCCTCGGCCGCGCGCTGCAGCGGCTCGGCGCTGGTGATCTGCGACCCGATGTGGACGTGCACGCCGGTAAAGCGCAGACCCGGCAACTCGCGGCGCGCGCGATAGATGCCGCGGGCATCCTCGAGCGCGACGCCGAACTTGTTGATGCGAAGGCCGGTGGAGATGTTCGCGTGAGTCTTGGCGTCGATGTCGGGATTGACGCGCAGCGCCACGCGTGCCGTGCGCCCGAGCGCCCGGGCGACCTCCGCGATGCGATCGAGCTCGCCCGGCGACTCGGCGTTGATCGTGCCCACGTCCGTGGCGACGGCGAACTCGAGTTCCTCGCGCGTCTTGCCCACGCCGGTGAAAACGATATCGGCGGGCGTAAAGCCGGCGCGGAGCGCCACCTGAATTTCGCCGCCGGAGTTGGCGTCGGCGCGGCTGCCCAGGCCTCGCAGCAGACGCAGCAACGCCAGCGTGGAGTTGGCCTTGAGCGCGTAGTGGATGGTGTGCGGATAGCCGGCAAACGCCGCGTCGATGCCGGTATACGCGTCGCGAATGGCTTGCGCGCTGTAGACGAACACCGGCGTACCGATCGACTCGGCGATTGCGGTCAGCGCAACCCCGTCACAAGCGAGGCCGTGTTTTCCCAGGGAATACGATGCGGGCACGCGCTTTCGCATGTTATCATGCGCGCATTCCAACCCCAGCCGCTCCGGTCGGTCCCTCTTCGCAGCGTCGAGGGCGTCGTGTCCTTTGAACCTTCTTCCGCGCAGGCGATGGACGAAGTCATTCAGCGCTGTCTTGATGGCGATCAGACGGCGTGGGAGACGATTGTCCGCGCGCACTGGCGCCGGGTGTTCAACATCGCCTATAAGTTCGTCGGCCGCCACGACCAGGCCGAAGACCTCACGCAGGACGTTTTCCTGAAGCTGTACAAGTCGCTCGATACCTTCGACCGCCGCGCCAACTTCCAGACCTGGCTGATCAGCGTCAGCCGCAACCTGTGCATCGACCACTATCGCAGCGCCAGGCGCGAGCGCGAGACGATCAACCGCGACGTGGACCCGGCGGATCTCACTCCGGTGGCTCCGGGGGTGAGCGCCTACGGGCGCCTCGAGCACGCCGATCGGGTCACGCTGCTGCGCGCCGCGCTGAGCGAGCTGCCCGACACGCTGCGCACCGCGGTCATGCTGCGTGACATTCAGGAACTCACCTATCAGGAGATTGCCGACCGCCTCGATCTGCCGGAAGGCACCGTGAAGTCGCGCATCAACCGGGGCCGCACCGAGCTGGCTCGCCAAATCCGCCTCCTGCGCGAGCAGCAGGATGCGGTTCCGAAGAGCGGAGTCTGAGAATGAACTTGACCACCGACCGCAACCACGACATCTCGATCGTGCGCGTCAACGAGGCGCGCCTGATGTATCCGCTGCTGCCCGAGTTCGCGGGCGCCGTCACGCCGCTCATCGGCGCGGGCAGCAAGGTGCTGCTCGACCTCTCCACGGTCACCTACGTGGACAGCGCCACGATCGGCTGCCTGATGGACCTCTACCGCCAGATCACGGCGGCGGGCGGATCGCTCAAGCTGTCGGGCGTGCAGAAGCGGGTCGAGACGATGTTGACGATGACCGGCGCCCAGAACTTCCTGGAGATCCACAGCGACGAGGCGGCGGCCATCCGGAGCTTCGGGGGCTAACCATGCGGACCATCACCACGACGTCTGGGGCTGAGATCACGCTCGATGGCGATCTCCTGGCGGTCATGGAGACTCTCTACAAAGAGGTCACCGCCCGGCGCGGCCTCGACCGCTCGTTCGAGGACATGATGCGCGAGATCACCCATCTCATCGACCAGATGGCCGACGAGGACCGCCGCATGTACCTGCTCGAGAGCCTGTTCCTCAACACCGTGAAGTACGAGAACGACAAGCTCGAAGCCTACATGCGGAAGATCGACAAGTAGGTCAGGTCGGCCTGGTGGGTCAGGCGGGCCGGGTAGGTAAGAACTCGCGAACTAGCTGCGCGCGGTAACCGGTTCTGCCGCCGGAACGCCGCCAGGCGCCGTCGTCGCGGGGCCGTCGACCAGCGTCCAGGCCTCACGCTCCTGCAGCACTTGGGCGGCAAACGCGGTGTGGAGCCCGTGGCCGCCGCGGTGCGCGACCAGGTGGCCGATGATCGGGTGGCCGAGCAGCGCCATGTCGCCGATCACGTCCAGGATCTTGTGGCGCACGAACTCGTCGTCGAACCGCAGCGCGTTGTTGAGCACGCCGGTTTCGCCGATGACGATCGCGTTCTCGAGCGAGCCGCCCAGCGCCAGCCCCTGCTTGCGCAGCTGCTCCACTTCCTTCAGGAACGTGAAGGTGCGCGCCGCCGCGATCTCCTCGACGAACGCCGCTTCGGTGATCCGCATGGTGCGCGACTGGTGCCGCAGCATCGGGTGGTCGTAGGCGATGCTGTAGGTCACCTTGAAGTGATCCGACGGGTAGAGCGCGATGCGCTTGTCGCCCCGCGACAGCGAGATCGGCCGCAGCACCTTCAGGAACCGCCGCGTCGCCGCCAGCGGGCGCACGCCGGCTTCCTGAATCAGATAGATGAACGGCGCCGCGCTGCCGTCCATGATCGGCACTTCGGGCGAGTTGAGCTCCACGACCGCGTTGTCGACACCGAGGCTGACGAGCGCGGCGAGCAGGTGCTCGACGGTATCGACCTTCACCGCGTCGCGGGCAAGGCCGGTGGCGTAGTTGATGCCGACGACGTGATCCGCGGTGGCCGGCACCTCGAGGCCGCCGAGGTCGGCGCGCCGGAACCGGATGCCGAAGTCGGCGGGCGCCGGCCGCAGCGACAACGTCACCTTGCTTCCGGAGTGGAGTCCGATGCCGGCGCAGGATGTCGCCCGGCGAAGTGTCCTCTGTACGCTCATCAGGCCTGTGCCGTCCCTAGGGATACTACCCACCCCAAGCAACGGAAATGCCATGGGCGACACAATGGCGCGCTGGCCCGCAAGCCCATGCCAATGAACTGCTTATCGAACCATCTGGCCACAAACTCCGATCACCAGATGTGATCGTCGTGGCGACACAGCCACGGCGTCGGTGATCACAGTGCGGCTATTTTACCACGCGCCGGCGTTCGCCAGGACGCCCGTCCGGGTCATTGGCTCCCAGGATCCCGCTGCCGAACAGGGGCGCCAGGAACTGCCCGGTGGCCGACTGAGGGTCGGCCGCCACGACCTCGGGAGTGCCGCTCACGAGCAGGCGGCCGCCGCCGGCGCCGCCCTCGGGCCCCAGGTCGATCAGGTAGTCCGCGCAGCGGATGACGTCCAGATTGTGCTCGATGACGACCACGGTGTTGCCCTGATCCACCAGTTTGTTGAGCACGTCGAGCAGCTTGCGGGTGTCCTCGAAATGGAGCCCGGTGGTCGGTTCGTCGAGGATGTACAGCGTGCGGCCGGTCCCGCGCCGCGACAGTTCGCGCGCCAGCTTCACCCGCTGCGCCTCGCCGCCGCTCAGCGTCGTGGCCGACTGGCCCAGCTCGATGTAACCGAGGCCGACGTCCTGCAGCGTTCGCAGCTTGTTGGCGATCGGTGGGAAGTTCTCGAGCAGTGGCAGCGCCTGATCGACGGTGAGGTCGAGCACTTCGGCGATCGACTTGCCGCGGTACTGGATTTCGAGCGTCTCCCGGTTGTAGCGCCGCCCCTTGCACTGCTCGCACGTCACGTAGACGTCGGGCAGGAAGTGCATCTCGATGGCGATCACGCCATCGCCCTGACACGCCTCGCAGCGCCCGCCCTTGACGTTGAACGAGAAGCGCCCGGGGCGGAATCCGTGAGCCTTGGCCTCGGGCATCATCGCGAACAGCTCGCGGAGAAACGTGAACATCCCGGTGTAGGTGGCCGGGTTCGAGCGCGGTGTCCGGCCGATCGGCGACTGGTCGATCTCGATCACCTTGTCGATGAGCTCGATACCTTCGATCCGGTCGTGAGGGCCGGGCTCGGCCGCGGCGCGGTAGATCACCTTGGCGAGCGAGCGATAGAGGATGTCGTTGACGAGGGTGGACTTGCCCGAGCCGCTGACGCCGGTGACGGCGGTGAGCGTGCCGACCGGAATCGACACGTCGATGTTCTTCAGGTTGTTGGCGCGGGCGCCGCGAATCACCAGCTCGCCGCGCCCGGGATGCCGGCGCGCCGCCGGTGTAGCGATCGCCCGCTCGCCGCGCAGGTAGGCGCCCGTGAGCGAGCCGGCGCCCTCCTCGAGCAGCGCCGACGGCAGGCCCTGGAACGTGACGTACCCGCCGTGCTCGCCGGCGCCGGGGCCGAGGTCGACGATGTAGTCGGCGGTGCGGATCGTCTCCTCGTCGTGCTCGACCACCACCACGGTGTTGCCGAGGTCGCGCAGCCGCGCCAGGGTGGAGAGCAGCTTGCGGTTGTCGCGCTGGTGCAGCCCGATCGACGGCTCGTCGAGCACGTAGAGCACGCCGGTGAGGTTGGCGCCAATCTGGGTCGCGAGCCGGATACGCTGCCCTTCGCCGCCCGACAGCGTCGCCGCGCTGCGGTTGAGCGTGAGATAGCCGACGCCGACCTCGTGCAGAAAGCGAAGCCGCTCGCGGATCTCGCGCAGCACCCGGCTGGCAATCAACTCCTCGCGTTCCGTCAGCGTGAACGCTTCGAAGACCTCGGTCGCCTCGCTGATCGGCAGGTTGACGTACTCGGCCATCGTGCGGTCCTTGATCCGCACCGCCAGGCTCTGCGGCTTGAGACGCTGCCCGTGACAGGCCGGGCACTCGCGCAGCATGCGGAACGGCTCGAGGTCCTCCTGGACCGCCCACGACCCTTCTTCGTAGCGCCGGCGCAGGTTGGGAATCACGCCCTCGAAGGTCCGGCCAAAGGCGTCGTCGGCCGACGACTCGCGCCGGCGCCCGCGCGGCATTTCGAATTCGTCGTCCTCCTCCTCCTCGTCATCGGCCCCGGCAACTGGCGCCGCGGCGGCCGACGCCTTGGCCGCCTTCTTCGCCGCGCCGATGCCGAACAGCACGAGATCGCGGTGCTTCTTCACCAGCTTGGCGAACGGCGTGTTGGGATCGAGCCCCGAGGCCTTGGCGAGCGCGAGAATGGCGTCCTTGACCAGCCGCCGGTCGCCCTTGGCCCACGGGGCAATCGCGCCTTCGAGCAGCGACTTCGACTCGTCCGGCACGACCAGCCGCGGCTCGAAGTCGAAGGTGGCGCCCAGCCCCTGGCAGGTGGTGCAGGCGCCGTGCGGCGAGTTGAACGAGAAGGCGCGCGGCGTCATCTCGGGCATCGAGATGCCGCACGAGACGCAGGCGAGCTTGCGCGAGAAGAGCTGATCGCCGCCCTCGAACGTGTTGACGATGACGATCTCGTTGGCGAGGCCGAGCGCCACTTCCAGCGATTCCGACAGGCGGCGCTCGATGCCGCTCTTGATGACCAGGCGATCCACGACGATGTCGATGTTGTGGTTGCGCCGTCGATCGAGCTTCACGTCCTCCTCGAGCGAGCGGAACTGGCCATCGATGCGCGCCTTGGTGAAGCCGCGCTGGCGGAGTGCCTGCAGTTCCTTCTTGAACTCGCCCTTGCGGCCGCGCACGACCGGCGCCAGCACGTTGATGCGGGCGTCGAGCGGGTAGCTCATCACCAGGTCGAGGATGCGCTCGAGCGACTGCGCCGTGATCTCGCGGCCGCAGTTGTAGCAGTGCGGGATACCGATGTTGGCGAAGAGCAGCCGCAGGTAGTCGTAGATCTCGGTGACGGTGCCGACCGTCGAGCGCGGATTGGAGCCGGTGGTCTTCTGCTCGATCGAGATGGCCGGCGACAGCCCCTCGATGAGGTCCACGTCGGGCTTCTCCATCTGCTCGAGGAACTGCCGGGCGTAGGCCGAGAGCGACTCGACGTAGCGCCGCTGCCCTTCGGCGTAGATGGTGTCGAAGGCGAGCGACGACTTCCCCGACCCCGACAACCCGGTGATGACCACCAGGCGGTCGCGCGGCAGGTCGACGTCGATGTCCTTCAGGTTGTGAACGCGGGCTCCGCGCACCGCGATCCAGTCGTGCGCCATATGTCAGGAATTTGGCGAGAACGCCAAACGCCTATTTTATCCTCACGGCCAGACTCCGTCCATGGCTTCGCGGCAGCCGCTGGCCTGGCGCGCCCCTCGCGCCGTCGGCGTTGAGCCGGTTGAGGCAGAGCGGCGCCAAATCGAGCGGTGGCGCCAGGTGTCCCCCGCGGAAAAGGCGGCGGTGATCGCCGGGCTCACCAACGCGACGTTCACGCTGGTCCGTGCCGGCGTGCGGCGCGAACCGCAATGAAGCCGCCGGCGAGCACCAGCGCGGCGGACCAGAGCTGCGCCAGCGTGAGCGGTCCGAGAACCGGCGGATTGATGCGGACCAACTCGATGGCGAAGCGGATGGCGCCCGCAAGGACCAGGTATCGCGACAGGACCATTGAGTCCGCGACGCCCCGCCGGCGCCACCGCAGCAGCCACCACGCCAGGACGAGCAGCGCGACGGCTTCGTACAACTGCGTCGGATGCACCGGCACGTCGGTCGGCGGCAGCCCCTTGGGGAATGCGATGGCCCACGGCAACGTGCTCGGACGGCCGTAGTCGTCGCCTACGAGAAAGCAGCCCACGCGGCCGATCGCATGGCCGAGCGCAAGAGCGGGACTCGCCGCGGCGAGGCCGCTCACGAGCGGCACGCGGTAGAAGCGCAACGAGGTCAGTCCGGCCGTCAGCCCCCCGGCGAACCCGCCGAACCAGCTCAGGCCCCCACGGCTCAACAGCAGATCGAGGAAAGGCGCTGTGTGTCTGAACTCGATCGCCCAGATCAGCTTCGCGCCGGCGAGACCGCCCACCACGCCAGCGATGGCGGCATTGATCGCGTCCTCGGGCAGGCCGGCGCGCCGAAGTTCCCGCTGAAAGACGATGAACCCCGCCAGCGCGCCGAGCGCCACCAGCACACCGAAGCTGGTGATCTCGAAATCGCCGACGCGAAAAAGGACTGGGTACATGTTGGACCGGAGGCGACTGGTCCGAGCGGTCAGCGTATCCCGGGGGCGGTCGGGAACTCGCGGCCCACCACCTCCACCGATCGCTCTTCGAAGAATGCCACCACCGACTCCATGTAGGGCACGTACTCGCGCCGGACGCGCTCGCGATACTCGGGGCGGGTGTAGAGCGCGGCGTACATGTAATCGGCGTCATCGATAGTCACCGGCGCCACCCGGTAGCCGTGCGCGTCGAGAAACGCCTGCACGCCGGCCTTGATCTCCGGCGTCGGGCCGGTGAACAGAAAGGGGTGGCGGAAGTAGCGCAACGCCATGCCGCGCGCCGCGAGCGCGGCCCGCAACACCGGTTCGCCTTTGACGATGTCGGCCGTGTAGTCGGCCAGCGGCACGTCGTTGATGTTGAAGTGCGAGTGCGAGTGATTGCCAAGATCGGCGCCGGCGTCGAGCCACAGGTCGAGCAGCCGGCGCACACCGTCGAGGCCGAGCTCCGCGGAGCGACCCTGGTTCACGAACCCGGTGAGCGCAATGCGGCCTTCCTTGAACGGCCGCAGCAGCCGCTCGTTCATCGACCAGACGGCGTCGAAGGTTCGGCCGGCGCGATCACCGCCACTCGGCAGGTCGTCGATGGTGATCGCGAGGGAGCGTCGGGGCGTCTGCGCCTGCGCGGCGGGGCTGAAGCCCCGCCCTACGGCCGGTACCAGCATGGCAAGCGCGAGGGCCACGATGAATGCCCGCGTCATCGCCCGCCGCGCAGCCGGCTGTGCCGGTAGCCGTAGGCCGCGTAGATTGCGATCCCGATGGCGAGCCAGATCGCGAAGCGCTCCCACGCCTGCCGCGGCAGGCCGAGCATCACGAACAGGCACGCGGCGATCCCGAGCGGCGCGACGACCCAGACCAGGGGCACGCGGAAGGGGCGCGGCCGGTCGGGCTCCTTGACGCGCAGCACCAGCACGCCGGCGGCCACCAGCGCAAAGGCGAACAGCGTCCCGATGTTGGTCAGGTCGTAGGTCTCCGCCGCATCGCCGATCAGAGAACCGAGGGCGACCACCACGCCCGTGATCAGGGTCGTCGTGTAGGGCACGCGCGTCCGGGCGTCTACCTGCGCGGCCCACTTCGGCAGCAGGCCGTCGCGCGCCATCGCGAAGAAGATGCGCGGCTGCCCGTACTGGAACACCAGCAGCACGGCCGACATCGACACCGCCGCGCCGAACGCCACGATCATGCCGACGCCCGAGAACCCGGTGAGCTTCAGCGCTTCCGCGAGCGGATCGGCCACCGCCAGCTGCTGATACGGCACCATGCCGGTGAGCACGGCGCCGACGATCACGTAGATCAGGGTGCAGATCGCCAGCCCGCCGAGGATGCCGATCGGCAGGTTGCGCTGCGGGTTGCGCGTCTCCTCGCCGGCCGTCGAAATGGCGTCGAAGCCGATGTAGGCGAAGAACACGATCGCCGCGCCCTGGTGGATGCCGGTGAAGCCGTTGGGAGCGAACGGAGTGTAGTTGGAAGGCGTGATCGCCGTGAGCCCGGCACCGATGAAGAGCGCCAGCGCCAGCAGTTTCACCACCACCATCACGTTGTTGACCGTGGAGCTCTCGCGCACGCCGCGCAGCAGCAGCCACGTGATCAGCAACACGATCGCGAAGGCCGGCAAGTTGACGAGAATCGGGATGCCGGCCACGCGGGGCGCCGAGTCCAGCAGACCGCTCACGGCGGGATTGGAGCTCAGAAGCGCGGTGCGATAGCCGGTCGTGAGCCAAGCCGGCACATCCAGGCCCGCGCCGCGCACCAGCGTCATGAAGTAGTCGCCCCATGAGATGGCCACGGCCACGTTGCCGACCGCGTACTCGAGGATGAGGTCCCAGCCGATGGTCCAGGCCACCAGCTCGCCCAAAGTCGCGTACGAATACGCATAGGCGCTGCCGGCCTGCGGGATCATCGCCGCCAGCTCCGCGTAGCACAGCGCCGCCAGCGCACACGCCGCACCGAGGAGCACGAACGAAAACACCAGCGCGGGGCCCGCGCCGAGCCGGACGACTACGCCGTCGGGACCCACCTGACCGGCGGCCGCGGTGCCGATGGCGCCGAAGATGCCGGCGCCGATCACCGCGCCGATCGCCAGCATCACCAAGTCGCCGGCGCCGAGGACGCGCTTCAACGACTGTGTCGAATCGGGCGCGTCGGGCGCCGCGATCGGCTTGCGGGCGAACAGCGTCATGCGTGTCTGGGTGCGAAGCGGTAGGCGGTCTCGTTGGTCGCGACGGCGAGCTCGCCCGAGGGGCCGAACCCGACGCCGACGAGCGCGTTGCCCGACACCACCAGTTCCGGTTCGCCTTCGAGATCGCGGAACCGGTAGAGTCCGCCGGCGCCGGCGAGGGCGTCGGTGACGTGGAGCAGGCCGTCGGGCGAGAAGGCGAGGCCTTGCGGCCGTCCCATCGCGTGCGGCAGGGTGCGAACCTCACCCTGCGCGCCAATCCGATACACGTGATCGTAGGTGCCGAGCGTCGGGGCGCTGACGAACAGCTCGCCCCACGGGCTCATCGCCAGGTGAAAGGCCGCCACGCTCGGCGGCAGCGTGGCAAACGGCTTCACCGCGCCGTCGCGCACCCTGAAGATGGTGCCCGATCGATCGCCAACGTACATCCAGCCGTCGCCGTCGAAGGCCAGACCGCAGGCAACTCCTAGGTCGGACGCGACCTGCGCGTGGGAGCCGTCGTCGGCCACGCGATACACGGCGCCGTCGAACCGGCTCGAGATGTAGAGATGACCGTCGGGCCCGAACACCAGCGACGTGGCGTTGACGATGCCCGACACGAACGGCTCGCGCGCGCCGGGAATCGCCACGCGAAAGACCGACACCGGCGCTTCCTGTCCGCGCGGACCGCTGTAGGTGACGTAGAGATGGCCGTCACGATCGAACGCGGGGTTGTCCACCTGATGGAGGCCGGTGGCCCACGGCACTCCGACTTCCACGCGCGTCACCTCGGAGCCGTCGTCCTCGATCTCGAGCGTTACGTCTACGCCTTCGACCTCGGAGGGCACCAGCACCACCATGCGGGTCGGAGACACGAAGGCCACGAGGGCAGGATGCCCGCCGAGCCGGACGACCGGCGGGGCATCGGTGGAAAAACCGCTGCCGTGGACGACCACGCGCGCGCCGACGACGGCTTTCTCCGGGCTGACGTCCGAAATGGTGGGCAGACGGTCCTGGCCTTGTGAACGGAGCCCGGCTACGCGTCGTCGAGCTCGACGTTCCAGTATAGATAGTCGCGCCAGCTTTCGGGCGCGTTGTGCAGGCCCACCGTGATGCGGATTGCGGGCGCCGACTCCGGGCGGCGCGGCGCGCGCAGCAGCCGCATGCCCGCCTCGGCCGGGGTCCGGCCGCCCTTTTTGCGGTTGCAGCTGACACAGCAGGTGACGATGTTCTCCCAGTCCTTCCGGCCACCGTGGGCCACCGGCACGACGTGGTCGAACGTGAGGTCCGTCGTGGAGAACTGGTGGCGGCAGTACTGGCAGGTGTGGTTGTCGCGCGCGTAGATATTGGCCCGCGAAAACGGCACGTAATCGAAGCGGCGGCGGATTCTGACGAAGCGGAGGAGGCGGATGACGGAGGGCAGCTTGAAGCTGACGGACACGGCCCTAATCTCGCGGTCATGGACCGCGATCACCTCTACCTTCCCCTGGCACCAGAGCGTTATCGCCTTCTGCCAGTTGACGACCTTCAGAGGCTCATACGACGCGTTCAGGAGGAGCGTCTGCTCCATAGTGAGGATGATGACCGGAGCCTGCAGACACTGTCAAGCCGACGGGGTTACCATAACCGCTAACGAACGCAGTGGTTTACGTCGATAGACCGGATGTCGATGCGGAAGTTCCGTAGCGGAATCGTCGTGCTCGCCGCTCTGGCTGCCGCCGGATGCGCGTCGAGCGGCGCGGTGCCGAAGCCGTTTCCCGGCGGCCCGACGCCCCCCGCGCGCCACGCCCCCGACGAGCCGCGGATCGCCGCGCCTTCGCCGGCCGGCGTGCCGGAAGCCGCTCCGGGCGGCGCCGTCATCGTTCCCGCGCCGCTCGATGCGACACCAGGCGCCCTCGCCCTGGCGAGCGCGCTCGACTTGCGCGGCGTGCCCTATCGCAATGGCGGCAGCGACCCGAGCGGGTTCGACTGCAGCGGCCTGGTGCAGTGGGTCTTTGCTCGCAACGGCCGCGCGCTTCCCCGCGAGGTGCGCGAGCAGTTCCTGGTCGGCCGCGAGATCGACTCCGATGAGGTGCGGCCCGGCGATCTCCTGTTCTTCGACACCGGTTCGAATGGCGCCTCGCACGTCGGCATCGCGCTCGACCACGAAACCTTCGTGCACGCCCCGCGCACCAACGGCGTCGTGCGCGTCGAGCGCTACACCAGCAACTACTGGGCGCGGCGCTATCTCGGCGCCCGCCGGGTCGAATAGCCCGCACCGGCGCCGTTCCTGACGTACTCTGAGGACCTCATGCACCCCTGGCACGACACGTATCTCGACGACAAAAGCATCGCCACCGACTTCCCCGTCATCATCGAGATTCCCAAGGGCAGCAAGAACAAGTACGAGCTCGACAAGGAAACCGGCCTGCTGAAGCTGGACCGCGTGCTCTACAGCTCGGTGCACTATCCCGCGGACTACGGCTTCATCCCCCGCACCTACTGCGACGACGGCGACCCGCTCGACGCGCTCGTCCTCAGCCAGGAGCCGGTGTACCCGCTCACCATCGTCACGGCACGCGCCATCGGCGTGATGCGGATGCGCGACGAGAAGGGGATCGACGACAAGATCGTCGCGGTGAGCGTCAACGATCCCGCCGTCGCCGGCTATACCGACAAGGCGCAGCTACCGGCGCACGAACTGCGGCAGTTGCAGCGGTTCTTCGAGGAGTACAAGGTGCTCGAGCACAAGCAGGTGGTCGTGGAAGACCTGCTCGGCCCCCTGGACGCGGTGCGCATCATCACCGAGGCGCTCGAACTCTATCGCCGCCTTCGCCGCGGCGAGCTCTGAAGATCGGCCTGCCCTTCTAGGCCGGAGGCGCCTCCGGCGGCGGCGCGGGCTCGGACGCAGGTGGCTCCGGGGCCGGAGCGGCGGGGGCGGGTGCCGCGGGCACGCCCGGCGCGCCGGGCGCAGTTGCAGCAGGATCGTCGGCGAGCGACTCGGCCGCCTCCGGATCCCGAGGCGGCGGCGCCACAGGCCGGGTGGGCGTTGTCTCCACCGTACCCATCCGCGCGAGGATGATGCGCTGGCGGCGCAGCAGCCGCGACGGCGGGCGTCCCGGGTTGTAGCGGCGCGGATTGATCAGCGCGCCCGCGAGGAGCGCCGCCTGCTGCCGCGACAGCCCCGACGCCGGCACGCCGAAATAGCGGCGCGATGCCGCTTCCGCGCCCCACACGCCATCACCCCACTCGACCACGTTGAGATAGATCTCGAAGATGCGCTGCTTCGACAGCTCCGCTTCGAGGCGCCGGGTGATCACCAGCTCGCGCAGCTTGCGCAGCGGATCGCGCGACGGCGACAGATACAGGTTCTTGGCCAGCTGCTGCGTGATCGTGCTCGCGCCGCGGGGCACGTCGCCGCGCTCGAGCGCCTGCTTCACCGCGAGACGGATCTGCTCGACGTCGATTCCGTCGTGCTGCCAGAAGGCGCTGTCCTCGGCGGCCAGCACCGCCCGCCGCAGGTTGGGCGAGATGCGGGAGTACGGCACCCACCGCTGATCAAACTGGAACGGCTTGCCGGCGCGGTCCGCCTCCTGGATGCGCAGCTCCATGAAGGCCGTCGTCTTCGGATTGGTGGTGGCCAGCGGCCGCACGTCGGGCAGCGTCAAATAGGTGTAGGCCACCGCGCCGAACACGACGGCGGCGGCCCCGGCCAGCCACCGGAGAAACGGCAGCCGGCGCTTACCCGGCAACGACGACCCTGGTCCGGGTGCCTACCTGCGGCGGCGGCGACCCGGGCGCGGCGGAGTTCAAGGCGGCCATTGCCTGACCCTGCGCTTGCTACACCGCCGTGAGCTGCGACCGCAGCTCCGCCTCGGCCGCGGCCACACCCGCGCCCGGCGGCACGCGGTGACCCTGCGTCGAGAGCGCCGCTTCGAGCGCCGCGAGGAACTGCAGCAACGTCTGCGGCGTGGAGCTGGCGCCCATCAGCCCCACACGCCAGATCTTGCCGGCCAGTGGACCGAGCCCCGCGCCGACCTCGAGGTTGAACGTGCCGAGCAGCGTCTTGCGCACGCCGAGCTCGTCCACCCCGGCGGGGACCCGCACGGTGTTGAGCGTCCACAGGCGCTCGCCCGCCGGCGGCAGCAGCGACAGCCCCATCCCCTCGATACCGGCGACGAGCGCGCGATGATGCCGCTCGTGCCGCGCGTAGCGCGCCTCGAGACCTTCCTCCTCGGCCATCAGCAGCGCCTCGCGCAATGCGTAGATCAAGGTCGTCGACAGCGTGTGGTGGTACTTGCGCCCCTGCCAGTAGTCCTCGAGCAGCTTCAGATCCAGATAGAAGCTGCGGCACTTCACCATCTTCGCGCGCGCCGCGCCGGAGTAGGCCACCGGCGACATGCCCGACGGCGCGCCGATGCACTTCTGACTGCACGAGTAGGCGATGTCCACGCCCCAGCCGGCGAGATCGACCGGGTGGCCGCCGAGCGACGTCACCATGTCCACGATGGTGAGCGCGCCATACTCGCGGGCGATCGCGGCCAGCTCCTTCACCGGGTTGATCACCCCGGTGGAGGTTTCGGCGTGGACGACGCCGACGACCTCGGCGCCGGCCTTCTTCAGCTCGCCCCGCAGCAGCGACGGATCGACCGCGCGGCCCCACTCCACGTCGATGCGGCGCACGATGGCGCCGTAGCGCTCCATGATCTGCACCAGGCGCTCGCCGAAGTAGCCGGAGACGACCACGATCGCGCGGGTGCCTTCGGATACCACGTTGGCCACCGCGGCTTCCATCGCGGACGTGCCGGTGCCGGATGTGGCGATGGTGAGCGCCTGCTCGTCGGCCTTGAAGAGGCGCCGGAGTGACAGGCGCACGTCGTCGAGCAGCGGCACGAAGTCGGGGTCGAGATGGCTGAGCACGGGCGCGGCCATGGCGCGCATGACGCGCGGAGCGATGAGGCTGGGGCCGGGCCCGAGCAGAATGCGTTCGGTGGACGGAAGGGGCATCAGGGCGAAAACCTCGTTCGGGTTGGATCGGTGTTAGCGACGTACGTAGGGCGGGGCTTCTGCCTCCGCCAAGGCTTCGGCAGACAAGTCAGCCCCGCCGTGAGCGGCAGTCGCCGCGCTGTGAACCACCGGCAGCGCCTCGAGCGCCTCGAGTTGGCCGCGCAGGGTTTCGACGATTGCCGCCGGCGCGCGCTGCAGCGGCGGCCGCGGCGGTCCGCCGGCATAGCCGAGCAGGTCGAGCGCCGCCTTGAGCGCCGGCACGCCGTGCGCGGTGCCGATGGTGCGCGCGACCGGGGTGAGGCGGCTTTGCAGCGCGCGCGCCAGTTCGACCCGGCTGGCGCGAACCAGCGTCTGCAGACGGACGCAGTCGTCGGGGAAGAGCGACGCCAGCGCCAGGATGCCGCCGTCGCAGCCGGCGCAGAGGGCATGGAAATAGGTGGTGGCCGAGCCGGCCAGCACCGTGAAGTCGTCAGGGGTGCGGGCGACGTACTCCGCAATCTGCGCCAGATCGCTGCCCGACTCCTTGATGCCGACGATGTTGGGATGGGTGGCGAGCGCCGCCACCGCGTCCACCGGCAGGTTCACCCCGGTGAACATCGTGACGTTGTAGAGCAGCACCGGCACCGGCGAGGCGTCGGCCACCGCCGTGTAGTGCCGCGCGAACACCTCGCCCGTCATCTGCGACTTGAAGAACCCGGGCGTACGCACCAGTACCGCGTCGGCGCCCTCGCGCGCCGCGCGCCGCGTGGCGGCGATGGTCGCGCGGGTGGACTCGCGTCCAGTGCCCACGATCAAGGGACGGCCGGCGGGCACCTCGCCGCGAGCGACCGCCACGACCCGATCGGCTTCGTCGTCGTCGAGCTGGACGGCTTCGCCGTTGGAGCCGAGCACCACCAGACCGGTGAGTGAACTGGCCATCCACCGCCGCACGTTGCCGCGCAGGCCGGCCTCGTCCACGGTGTCGTCGTCACGAAATGGCGTGACGATGGGCGTGTACACGCCCGCGAACGGTTTCATCGATCCAATTGTACCTGGGGGTCTACCTGGGGGCGCGGGCGGACCTGTACCGCGAGGTTCACGCCCAGAACCACGAGAAAGATCGCCCCCGCCGGGGCCAGGGCCCACGGCGCGTCGCCAAGCAGCGCCGCATTGGCCGCCTCCTGCAGCATGGTGCCCCAGGTGGGCGTGGCCTCGGGAAACCCCAGGCCGATGTACGACATCGTGGCCTCGGCCAGGATGAAGGCCGGCAGCAGCAGCGTCGCCTGGGTGACCAGGTGGCCTCGCGCGGCGGGCAGCAGATGCTGGAACAGCACGCGGCCAGGGCGCGCCCCCAGTGCCTCGGCAGCCGAGACGTAGTCGCGCGCCCGCTCCGACGCGACGATGGCCCGCACGCCGCGCGCGACCGTGGGCCATCCGAGCAGCACGAAGATCCCGGCCAGCGACAGGAACACCGTGCGCGGGGGCACGACCAGCGGGAGCGCCGCCCGCAGCGCCAGCACCACGTAGATCGCCGGCAGCACGAGCACGAACTCGGTGAGGCGCGACAGCAGCAGATCGGTGCGGCCGCCCGCATAGCCCGACACGCTGCCGACCACCGCGCCAAGGGCCGTCGCCCCGAGGGTCGCCAGCAGCGCCAACGCCAGCGTCAGCCGTGCTCCGTGCACGAGGCGCGCGAAGATGTCGCGACCGTAGCCGTCTGCGCCGAACAGCAGCAGCGGCGCGCCGGTTTCAGGGTCGGCGGTCACGAGCACTCCCCCGTCGAACCAGCGCAGCGGAATCCGGTCCGCCGTGTCGTTGGCGAAGGTGCGTTCGAGACGGCTCACCAGACGCTGGCGGTAGATGAAGGGGGGGCGTGGGCCACCGTCCCAGACGCGCACGCGCGTCGGCGGCGCGTTCACCAGATCGGGAAAGCCGCGTTGCGGCGGGTTTGGCGCCAGCCACGACGCCGCGGCAGCCGCGAGCGCCACCAGCGACAGCACCACGACCCCGGCACGCCTCACGATCGCGCCTCATCGCGCACGCGCGGATCCACCGCGGCCAGCAGCAGGTCGCCAACCAGCGTACCGCAGGCCAGGAACAGCGACCCCATCGCGGCGCACCCCGCCACCAGGTAGATGTCGCGCGCCCGCAGCGCCTCGTACATCAGACGGCCGAGCCCTGGCCACGTCGTGACGTATTCGACGACGAACGACCCCGAGAGCAGCGCGCCGATCGCCACGCCGAGCACGGCGCAGATCGGACGCAGCGACACCGGCCAGGCGTGGCGCCAGATCAGATGGAGATCGGACACTCCGCGGGCGCGGGCGGCCCGCACGAACGGTTCGCCCACGACCTCCGTCATCGCCTGGGACTGCAGGCGCTCGAAGGTGGCCGCGATCGGCAGCGCCAGGGCCAGTGCCGGCAACGGCACGTGCCACGCCACGTCGAGAAGCCACCTGCCCCACGTGAGATCGCCGGCACCTGCCGACGTCATGCCGCCGGCGGGCAGCCAGCCAGTGCGCGCCGCCAGGAAGACGAAGATGAGCGAGGTGAGGAGCGGGGGCAGCGACACGCAGACCGCCGACACCGCGCGAATGACGGCGGACACACCTCCCGCGCGGCTGCCGCTCACCACCCCCATCGCCAGACCGCCCGCGGTGGCGACGACCAGAGCGACCGCCGCGAGGATGGCCGTATTCAGCGCCGCCGGCAACAGCACCCCCGCCACCGGGCGGTTGTAGAGAAACGACTCGCCGAAATCGAAGCGCAGCGCGCGCCCCGCCCACGCCAGCCACTGCGCCGCCACCGGACGATCGAGGCCGAACCGCGCGCGGGTGGCCGCCACTTCTTCCGGTTTCGGAAACGCGCCGAGCTGCGTGGTGACGTCGCCCGCAGCGGCGCGCGTGAGAACGAACGCCGCGGACGACGCACAGGCCACCAGTACCAGCGCGAACGCCACACGCCGCACGAAAAACGCTCGCATCGGTGGACGTGATTGTCGCGGAAACTGCGCCGGTTTGCGAGCATCGATCGTCCACGCGGCTGGTTTGACGACCGCAGTCGAGAGACATCCCTGCGGCATGGCGCTCGCATCACCGAGTCGCTAGAATGCAGCTCATGCCCGGCACCGACGGCGCTCTGCCCAACCCCCGAGGCGTGAAGCTCACCTACGACGACTTCGTGCTGTTTCCCGACGATGGGCTGCGGCACGAGTTGATCGACGGAGAGCACTACGTGACGCCGTCGCCCAACACGAAGCACCAGCGCGTTTCCCTGAATCTCCTCTTTCTCATCGAGCAGTGGTTGCGACAACACCGCACCGGCCAGCTGTTCCACGCGCCCTTCGACGTGATCTTCTCGCGGTTCGACGTTGTGGAGCCCGACCTGCTCTACATGTCGAACGCCCGTGCTGCGCAGATCTTGACCGCGGCCAACGTGCAGGGCGTCCCCGAGCTCGTGGTGGAAATCGGTTCGCCAGGCACGCGCCGACGCGACGAGACGATCAAGCGCACCCTGTATGAACGCGCCGGCGTGTCCGAGTACTGGGTCGTCGATCCCGAGCTCGACATCGTGCGCGTCTACCGGCGCGACGGGGAGCGTTTCGCCCGGCCGCTCGAACTCTCGGCCGAAGCCGGCGACGTGCTGGCCTCCCAACTGCTGCCCGGCCTCGCACTGCCGCTTCAAGCCATCTTCCACACCTAGAAGCGGGTCTTCAGACCCGCCTGACCGCGATCCTCGACATCAGTCTTACAATTAGTAAGATCGCCCACATGTCTTCCCGCCTTGCCCGCCCGCCACGCCTGTCGGCGAAGGAAACGCTGATCGTCGAGCTGCTGCTCCGCGACGAGGAGCTCTACGGCCTCCAACTCGTCGCGGCGTCGCGCGGCAGGCTGAAGCGCGGCACCGTCTACGTCACCCTCGGGCGCATGGAAGACAAGGGGTTCATCACCGCCCGCGAAGAAGCACCGCCACCGGAGGAGGGCGGGCTACCGCGGCGCGTCTACCGAGTGACGTCGCTCGGACGCCATGTCTACGAGGCCTGGAACGCCGCCGCGCTGCACCTGGCCTCGCTGAGGCTGGTGCGATGACGGCCCGGGGACGTCGTGTCCACGCGCTGGCGACGCGGTGGTGCAGCGAGCGCGCGCGCCGGCGCCTGGGTCGCTCTGATCGTGGTTTCGGTGTTGACCGCGCTCTTCGTATCTCTGCCCCTGGCCAAGCGGGACCCTTCGCTGTGGCTTTCGATCTACCTGATCCCTCAGGCGCTGCCGCTCAGCGTGCCGTTCGGGCTCGCGGTCGCGGTCGCACCGTTGCTGCCCGCCGCGCTTGGACGCGGGCGGGTTTGACCAGTGTGGCGCTCTTTCTCTGCGCATCACACTACGCGCTCCAGTCGTCCACATGGACGCTCGTGGCCATCACAATCGTGCCGC